>Ga0325403_1005997_pt1 | contig 11525 bp, 9 predicted proteins | sample PopdelMetagenome_19_FD_205665 | JGI IMG/M metagenome (GOLD analysis project Ga0325403, IMG submission 205665) | Populus deltoides microbial communities from Bellville, Georgia, United States - Xylem-PdKOR-R4 | ecosystem: Host-associated > Plants > Phyllosphere > Stem > Wood/Secondary xylem...
ACACCAGTGGAGGAGTGGATATATCATCTAAAATTCCAGCCAAACAAGGCACAATTTCGATATACAAAAACCAACACGAGAATTCTCCTCACTAAAAACAAACACAAAATGAGCTCAGACCCCATTAAATATCTTCCTTAACTAACAGTAAGTTTTAAGAAGATTTGAGGGAGACACAAAATGGCTCGAGCTTGTTCCCTTACCTTTGTTTTTTATTCCAGTAGTTTGAGCTTTCGTAACAATACCCCTTTTCTTAAGAGATTATTGTCCTATAAAATCTATGTAAAACTATAAATATACTCTTTCTTGGTGATCTTCTCGTGCATGCACAACCAGATAAACTTATATTTGTTATGGAATTGTCGCCGGTGAGAATCCTCCTTGATCTTCTTCTTCTTCTTGGATCCAATCTCCTTTACCTCTCAACTTCCTCAGCATCACCCTCCTCTTCTTTCTTTGATCTATTAACCATATAATTGTCAACTTATTGCACCATCACGCCAGAATTCTCAATCTTTTCATCAAGCTCTCCATTTTTAGAAGATCCATAAACCAATTAATAATAAGCAATATTCTTTTTCATTCAAAGAATCAAGCTTTACCTTGTTTTTTTCAAAACCCCCTTCTTGTCTCTCTCCAAAACTCATTTAAAAAGAAACAATTTACCTCCTTGAAAGTATTTTGATCCATTATAGTAAGTTCTTGATATAATGAGAACTAAACATTAACATTCATTTTTTTTATAGTTGGATGAACGTTTGAATGATATTCGAGAGCATTGATAGCTGGAGAATATCTTGCATTTGGAGAAGAGTCTAATTTTCAGCACGAAACATAACAAGTTTCTTTATAACTCTGAAGGGACAGAATAACTGAAGTATATCATTTTTCAGAAATCTTATGCCCTACATTGCGAGCATGGATAACTTTGAAAAGTTCAATCATTTCCGAGCAACCTTCCTTGAAGGAAGTTGGACTTCGTTAGTCTTGATGATCGGCTTCTACTTTCTTAATAACAACATTGATTTCTCGAAGCTCATGACACATGTCTCGCATTAGTTCTTCAAATATCTTGTTGTGTTCTTCCATAGCCTTCATGTTGTTAATTTTCCACCATGCTATTTCTTTGATAAACATAGATTCTTAAAGATTGGCCGGGGATTGTTGGCTCCGATACTAATTGTTAAGCCTTAATAAATAGTGGGTTTTAAGAAGATTTGTGGAAGAGAGGTGAAGAAATTGAGAGGGACAGAGTTAACAATTTGTACAGAAAAATTGTTCAATCTTATTGCCTAATGAACATGTTATTCTTTGTAATGTTTTGTACAATTCATTCCAGCAGCTAACCACCTCGAACTGCTACTGCTTGCTAGCTTATGCTGCTAGTGACACTGCTTTGCTGCTCCAGCTTATTAATTCGGTAGTTTAAGCTTTCATAACATCAAACTGTTATTTAATCTAGTATTTTTAATAAGAAACATTAGTTAGTCCTTTCATTAAAAAAAAAAAAACCAATATTGAATTCCTATGTTTTTATATTTTTTTTTGCAACTTAGTCCTTTATTTAATATTTTTTTTATTCTTAAATCTTACTTATCTCTAATTAATTTTTTCTTTACCTTATATCATCAACTACCGAAATAAAATACAATAAAACAAGGGAAATTCAAACGTAATAAAGAACGTATCTTAAAGATACCATCCATCTATATAGGTAGTCTCAAATTTATTATTAATGACCTTTTTTATATTGATTTTACTCTTAAATTCTCAAAAATATCAATTAAGGAATTTTATTTATTTTGAAGAATTCTCATTCATATTTCCATTCAAACTGTGCCCTTTTTTTATATATAAAAAAACAATATTATTTGGTAAAAACCTTAATATTTTTTATCAAATGATTTTGACGGAGTTTTTATTGAAAAATAAAAATAGTCCAATTAATGTAAAAAATAATTTTACTAGACTACCCACAATATTTTTGCATGTATATTTGAGGATTGCAAAAAAAAATAAAAAAAATAAAAGTTAGCAATCAATTCTGGTAAAGGGATTAATTCATCATTTGCGAAATTATAAGTACTAAGTTAAAAAATGTATAAAAAAAGCGACCAATAATCTTCAAAGTTCAAACTCAGTGTGTTGTCTGCAGACTGCAGCTGTTGAGAGATTGAAGGGCAACAAGTGACTTCATCAAACCTTTGTCTGTCTGCTTGCAAGTTGGAACCTTTCCTCAAAATCAAAGCATGCAACAGGTAATCAATCGAAAACCCCCTACAAAACCCTACACAGCCCCCTTTTTTTAATTTTTTTTTTGGTTTAATAAATAAGTAAATAAGAATGAGTTGAATGGTTAAAGGGTGGTGGATCTGGCAAGGAGGTGACTTGGGAGGATCAACAGAATATCAACAAATTTGGCAGATTAAACAACAGATTCCACGAGCTTGAAGACGAAATTAAGATTGCCAAGGTACCATCTTTTTTGTATATTTATATGCCTCTAATTTTACTCTGATTAACTTTTTTCATTTATATGGAGATGGGTTTTCAGAATTATTATCAAGGGCAGCTTTGGTTTTGTGTTTTCAATTGATGGGTTTGTTTTATCATTGTTTTTGGGTTAGTTGTTTTTTGTTTTGAATAAAAGGTTAATATTTTTACTGAATATTATTGGTAGATAAAAAGAGAAAAGAAAGATTGTTGATTTTGGCTAATTATAGTGGCCAGCAAATGGAGTTTGTGTTTAAAAGGGTAAATATGATTGATTTGAATATGAATTGTAAGCCCGATTTTCTGTCTTGGTGTTTTCATGTTTTAGAGTGGTGTTTGCTTGTTACAGTAGAAGGGATTATGCAAATGTCAGGTCAAAAAAGTCTTGTACTTGCAACCTAAAGTGAGCTACTTGAGCTTGTGCTGAATGTTAATGAGTGTTGGGGTTGCCTCGTTTATCTTGCAATGAATGGACTTGAATGTGTTATTTTGACTAAAGATTGTTAAGGTTGGTAAATTCTACACTGATGGATGCATGAAGGTTGTGGGTTCGGGTTTTTTTCCTATCTCTCTTTGTGCGCTCGCGCGTGCTTTTAATGGGAATTGAAGTTAAGACTAAGCTTGTGAAGATTCTTAAGGAATTATTTGTTCTTATTTATCATATCTGAGCTTGAGTGGTTTGGTTTGTCATAGCATCGAAATATGTATTACAGGCAAGTTGTTGAATCTCTTTTGGTTCAGTTTTCTTTGATTTGTTGAGCATGCCAATGGACTGTGTTCTTAGAAAATTAAGTTGGAGCAAGCGGACTCTTGTTCTTCCAGGCCAAAACCAAAGTTAGTGAAACAGTAAAGTTAAATTCCAATCTTCCTCTTTGTTCCATAATTTATTTTAAAATCGAGGAGGGAAAGGAAGAAAAGTTGGAATAATTATTTTCTTGTTATAATTTTCTGGCTGTGCAAAAATTTTCCATCCAACATGCATTAGATTTTGTGGAAATTTTTTAAGGAAAGGTAAACTCAACATTGGAATTTAAGGTTCATTCTCTATGTTCTGATTTGCACCTTTGTAACAGATTTCTCTTCATAAACAAGCCGAGAAAATATTAAAATTTCTTGACTCTTTCCCCAACATGCCTCTTTCATTTGCTCCCTGTTTCTGAAATTAAACATAACACGCTGTCATAAGATTTAAGAAACGCTGAACTCCAGAAACTCTTCCTCAAATATTGGCTGTTCAAATACTTTACCACCAAGGTCCCATCCAATCTAATATGCTTTGTGCAAAAAAAGATTATATCATTTCCCCTCGCAGATTTTTTTATCCTTTACCCATCTCCTTGACTTAATTATACATGTAGCTGTTGAAATTTATTGTAAATAAACAAAACACAAGTGCTAGCATTGTTTTTCCATGCAGTCAAGTTGCCATTAGTAGTGCAACAGCACGGATAATAGAGAGTGAGGCCATCATTAGCAACTGGGAGAAAAGCTATCCATGTTGGCCTTGTGGGTTCCAGTTAGCCTAGTTGGTAAATTTACTTGCCATAGTCTCGAAATACCTGGAATTGAAACCCATGTAATCTGGGATGGGAGGGATTGAAGGGAGGAAATGATGTGTCTTGTTGTGTAACCCACCTTGTGGACCTAAGTTGCCCCACATCGCACCTGTTCTATAAACGCATTTGTGGATGTATAATTTCGTTTTTGTATCCTGGTCTCTTCCATTCTGAGTTTATTTACTAATACAATAGCTCCTTTTCTTCAGGAAACCAATGATAATCTGGAGGATGCAAGCAATGAGTTGATTCTTACTGATGAGGAGGTGGTTCGGTTCCAAATTGGAGAAGTCTTTGCTCATGTTCCAAAGGATGAGGTTGAGACCAGGATAGAGCAGATGAAAGAGGTGACTGGGAAGAACTTGGAAAAACTTGAGGAAGAGAAAAATTCTGTGCTTGCACAAATGACTGAGTTAAAGAAGATTTTGTATGGAAAGTTTGGGGAATCCATCAACTTGGAGGAGGATTAATGAGGTAGGTTTTTATTTTCTTTCCTTTTTCTTCCTCAGCAGCTTTCGTACTGATTTACTATGTTATCCATGGAAGAAGTCTCTTGTTCGTGGTTTTGTTGGATATTTCAGATTGCTGTGTAAGCTTCTTGAATATAGATGCTGTATTTTTCTTACTCGGATGCATCTGTTATGAAGTGATCCATTCTCTTCAAATTTTGATATTTATGTCTCCTTTATGTTAAGTTGGTTCGTATTTTGCTAGTCGTTGGGCTGCTCAAGCGTAGTACAAGTCCAACAAATTTGAAGTTCAAGAATCCTTCTAGCAACAAACTATTGACTAGGGACTTGCTAGGCAATCCGTAGGAGACTTGCAGAATCTTCCTTTACATTGCTTGATGTATGCCCATGCTTAGATTACATCCGCAACAGAAAATATTAGAAAATGCTAATCAAGCATATTGGACCGTTTGATCATAAGAACACGGCGTTTTCTTCCTATCCAAGTCACCCATTGGGGATCGGTTGATACCACTTTGTAACCTGCATTTGTGTATAGCTTTCGAGCACCCATATCATCTTCATATGCCCTGAGGGCAAGACATTCGAAACCCCATAGATGGGAGAGTACATCACAGGCTTTTAGCAATACACTTCCTATTTTCCGCCGCCTGTTATTATAAGAAATTGTTAGCCGCTGCCATAACATGAAAAAGCAGTTATTAGATGATAAGATCCCTGACGGGATTGAATGTTAGAACCTGAAACTTTTGGAAACAGCTATCCCTGATATATAAAGGTATTCATCTGCTCCCTCAAGGTGCTGTAGGACATCTTCATCTCTTAAAGCTGTGACATCCACAATGCCCACCAGTTTCCTTTCAGCTGCAGGCTCAGCGACCAAACATGCATATCTGTTAATGTTAAGATAATCATCATGTTTTCTGGCGATCAATCAGCCAAAGCACCAATCTGACCTATAAAAGAAAAATTAAAGAAAGGTTTTAATTCTTTAACCACCTGCAAGGCTTGAGTGGTTCACATGCTAAAAATGGATATCACATTCTCAGGGTTTAAAATCCTTTCTTAGCAATGTTTCATCATTACAAACTTATACATATTGTTCTATGTAATTATCATTTCTTGATTCAGTGGTTTTACCTGTCTGGAGGCGAGTTCTTAAGCTTGTAAAGAAGCCCAGAGAGCACTTCAGCCTGCGCGGTACAGCAATGAACACAGCAGTTATTAAAAGGAAAATAACAATCTCTCTCTCCTTTTCTCGTACTTCTAATGATAATTAAAAGGACAGGAAAAACCTTGAAGAACTCGAAGAAAAGGTCATCAAAGAGAGCCACTGGTGTGTGAAATGCTTCAGCTTGGATTTGAGCTACTTCCTTCATCTCATCTCGATTCTCAGCTAACCTCCTTACTTTCCATTCAAACTCACTCGTCAAATACTCAAACTGCTCCTCCTTCTCTTCAATACTACTCCTATCTTCAAGAAACACTTGCTCAGTTGCTTCCGCAGCTGATGTAGTTGAAGATGTACTACAGCATTGCACAATACAACGACCACTCCAGCCCACAGGTCTTTCGATCGGTTGGCTGACTTTCTTTCTGTTGCTTACAGTTTTCCAACTTCCATGATAAAACCTGGACCCTTTACCGGCATACCAAGGTTCAGTACATAGACTGTTTGAAATCTGCAAATAGCAAAGGCGCAAATTAGCCATTTTTGTTCATTTGTGTAGAGAAAGAGAATGCGGTCGCAAAAAGAAGGAAAAATAGAGCCATGGAGTCACGATTGGTTATAAGAGCTTGTTTGCTTGGAACCATACAAGTATATTACATGTGGAAGTACCTGAGCCAACCACGTGGCGTTTAAGATTTGCTACCAAGTGATTGGTCTTTCTATCCAGAGAGAGCCATCCTTGTCCCAATTCAGACAACTTACTACTACAACTCCCTGCACAAGCAGAATTTAATTATTAGGGTTAACTTAACTGTTAGGCTTTAAATTTAATTTTTAATAATTATAAATTTGAATTTTTTTAATTCCATTAAAAGTTTTAAATTATTATTAATTTTAAAATTTATAAAATTAATTAAAATACTCGTAAATTAATTTGAATAACTATATTCATAATAATAAAAAAATATTTATAGTAATTACTAATTAACAAGGACACCCTATTTGCCTCAGAAGCTCGAGCTACTAATCCTAAGACATTAGTGGTTAGCAATGGCTCCAACGCCCGAGTGACAACTTCGTTCTTCAAGTTTTTCGAGGTACGAGATGGGACAGGATCGAGCTAATTGGGCCCACATTCCCTCCCAGCAAACAATCATCACTGTGAGCTAAGAAATAGCTGGAGGAATATCTGCACCCACACCCCAACCTGTATCAAATATCATTCACAGCTGAAGCACCAATCAAACTGTTGCAGACTTCAAGATTACTTTGATAAAAGAGAATCCCATTGTCATATTTTATGTTACAAAAGTTGAACATGATGAAATTGTTGGGTAAATATTATATTACCTTCAAATCAACCTCAGAGCAGATAAAAACTTAAAAAGGACTGTTCTTTTCTCCCCATGCCCTTTTGTTTTCCTCAACCCAAACATGGTTGACATAAACAAAGATATTAAACTTAACTCATGAATCGACTTGACATAAAATTTAGGTTATGGGTTAGGCTCGTTCAAATTGATCCAAGTCAATCAAAGAAAATCAAACTAGATTTTTATCAAATCTTAAGTTAATCAATCAATTCTGAATTGATTTTTTTTCCACCAGCTTCAGTATCAACCTGTCAAACTGAATTTAATAACAATGAACATAAGAGCACGTGTAAGATAGCAAAGAGAAAAGTTATCTTTTTAAGTTCTTGATGCCAACCATCATATCTCCGTATATATTACAGGAAGCCAAGGCATCCTTCCCCCCTTTAAATTTTTTTTCTCTATTTAAGTTCCAGGTTAGTCTTAACACAGAACAACTAAAGAAAGCTGACCCCTCAATTTAGCTCCAAGTGGCAGAAAATGCAATAAGGATCCACATATTTACCCCCTCTGAATTTGCCTATCCTTAGCAAATAACCTCGTAAGGATAGCAATTAGCAACTCAACATAGAAAACTTGCTTGGGATGATATGCTTTGTTCTTTAAGTTATCAAAGGGTGGAGATAGAAATGGAATAGGATGAAGCTAATTGGGCTATTTAAGTGGCCCCTCTCACGTTGTGAGCTAGAAATAGCCGGAGAATCATCATGCCCCCACGTCTCAACCTAGACCATCTCAGAAGAGGTCAACTCGAAGCCAACCTGTACCACAACATGGAATTATTACGGCGGATACAGACATGCCGACCACTTTGGGCGGGGAAGGAATTTACTAACTTTTATAAATTTGAACCTTTCAGAGGGAAAACTTGATCCGGCGGGGACCGCTTTCTGCTCATCTGGATTGTAAAGTCTGTTGCAAGTGGCATGGGCTAATGCGCCTAGACCTCAGCCAAAGAACAGAACTTCTGAGCCGTGTTGCCTGCGCAAAAAGCAAAAAGAATCGATGCTTTTTATATTGCCAACTGCAGCAGTTTAAAATGTGGTTGGCCACGTTGACAAATGGGCCCTCAAACCACAGGTTCTGGTCCCTGTGGATCAAGTTGCAAGAACAAGAATCCCCTGGAAATTAGAACCGTGAAAAATAATATAGGGAAGTAAACTGGCTTTCCCTCTAGCTCAATAAAAGCATTAAAACCCAGTATTATGAGTGCTGCACTGTTGCATCACAAACCGTGGAAATGCAAGTACCAATGCATGACCCTAACAATATAACTCCTACCATAAATTACAAAAAGGTTCAATTAAATAATTCAAAAGGTTGTAAAAACGTATCAAATTCAAAAGAAGATACAGGGACTACTAATATGAAGAGGTTAAAGATGTAGTAAAGACCTGGTTATGCTACTCAAAGAGATCTTGCTCTTATAATGTTTTTGAGCAGAAGCCATGACAATCTTGCAGAATGACCAACATACAAAGAAATCAAGAAACTATCACAGCACTGCAACTGGCCACAATCAGATATAACAAGTCTAAGCAAATACTCCAATATAAGAACAAGAGACAAGAATTTTTAAGCTGGTTAATCATCTCGATGATTCACAATGTGCTAGAGGAAGAAATAGAAGTTTCCATTAACAGTAATTGAAACATACAAATCAGTAATCACACTTGAATGACTACAACAAAGTTAATTACCAAAGTATAAAAATTCTACCAGAAACACACAAAAACCACCTCCCTGTAAACGGAACCAACCAACACGTTCCCAATTTGATCTTTAACAACCAACAATGCCACACAATATTGAAGTTACAACAAATCAAAAATCTCAAACTACAAAAACCGAGTCTCTGATCCCCAATTCCACTGTTACATCCTCCACGTCTTGTACAAAAAAACCTCGATTCAGATCAAGAGCCACCAATACAATATATGCTTCAAATCAGACCAAAACTTACCAAAACCAACACTCAAATCCGAGTATAACCCATTGTGGGTCGCAAAGGCTGACTACCAACAACCGAAAGCAATCCACCTTCAATAGCACTTTCCTCATCAAGAAACAAATCCTCGGTGCCCCTAAACGCGGCATGAACTCCAACAATCACCACCCCAATAATCAAAGCAATCAAAACATTCAAACCCACATGAGTAAACACCAACGCCAATATAGTAACCAATCCAAGCACACACAAAACAACTCTGTCATCAAGACTTTTATTAAACATCACCACCGGACCATCACGTCCGAAATAAAGAAACAACCACGCCACAAATATCACAATAAACACAATCATTGAAATTGGATGCCACAAAACACTTAAAAACAAGATTGCAAGAAATATCATTGCATAATTCACACGAAAGTAATTGACGTTGATTTTGATGCGTGAAATGGCTTCATTATAATTGTTAGGGCGAATGAAAGATGATAACTTCATAAGTTCTTGCCATGGACGGCGCGTGGCTATGAGGGTTTGAGTTGAAGTGCTGACGCGTGAGATGAATGTCAGGGTGGTTGGTGATTGTGGGGATTTTGTGGTGGTGGTTGTGGTTGCGCTGATGGTGGTGGGGATGGTGCCATAACCTGCTTGTGCTTTTCGTGACATCCTTTTGGTGGAGGGTTTTTGTTTGGATCTTGAGGACCGAAAGAAAGTTTGAAACTTTATGAGAGAAATTAAAGATGGGTTTTAATTTAGAGATAGAAAGGTGACAACTTTATGGTAAAACAGCATATTTTTTAGGGTTAGGGCCTCTGTAGAATTCTAAATTTCTGGGAAGACAATTGAGAAAGTGGAGAGAGAAAATGAATTTCCTTTCTTACAGGGAAAAAGAAATTAAGAATATCATGTTCAAAACGATGGTTTTATTTAATTACAGTTGTGACCCAATAATTAGTTTCGTGGAAGGTCCAGGATTTGAGCTTAATCCACCATCGAGCATGGACTCCAAATTTTGTGGAAATTGACAAGTTGCTTCTTCTTTTACTACTTAGTTTTCAGTTTCGTACTTTAAGTTTTGGAAACTTACAGTTCAATTGAGTAAACATGAATAATTACTCTCCAAACTCACTTAAAAAAAAAAAAATCAAATCCAAGACTCATAAAATCACTTCAAAAAATAGTTACTCCGGAGCACCGGAAAAAACCAAGCATCAAGGTGGCACTTTTTTATTCTTTGTCGTCAGCTACATAATATCGGGAAAGAGAGAATTTTTTTTTTCTGGAGAAAATCAAGGAGAAGAAAATTGTCTGCAAAAGAAAGGGTAAAAGAAAATTCTGATAGTTTTGAATTTCAGCTAGAAAAAACTCGTACAACTACAAAGAAAAACCCCACCAAAATCGCATGGATTCATAACAAAACCGGAAAGAATTCAACATAAGAAATTTATGCCCCAAGTATCAGTTTGTCTGGGGATACCATTTCTACTCTTTCTTTACTTTTCGTTTTGCTTCCTCCCCCACAGTAATACAACTAATTTGATTTTGCAGCTTCTTGCAGAATATTCAGGCAAGAGAAATTCCAGCAAAGCTTTCATCAACTACTTTTCCAGTCCTTCACAGTACTAATGTATTTGCTATGGGCACACATTATGATTTTCCCTGGTCTGTACCATGAAACTTTCTCCCAGCATCAACTGCTTCCCTGAATGAAGAGGCAAGTTGCATGGTTACGAATAAATTTAACCAGATAAGTACAAACAATTATCAAATCCCAAATAGTAAAAAAATATACTGTAGAGACACCATTTGATTCACAACCAGAAGTGCTTGTATTCTATGTTCATCATACAAATTCATCCCTCCATCCCTCACTGATCACACGAAGGAGCTGAAATTTTAATTGGTTTTCAAACAGTTTTTTACCCCGTCCTAATGCAGTTTTTGCCAAGTAATTTGCATCTCTGTAAGTTCCCGAGTTAACTTTCTCAGTTAAGGATTCAGATTCCATAAGTTGATACACTAATATCTTGACTTGAATGGAAAGAATACAAAGTTTAAAGAGTCAGAGAAGCAATGATTTGTAATGAAGCTCTTTATCACATACCTAAAGGATTTCACAAGCTCCTTATTTTCAGGGTCAAGCCTCACACCCTCGTAAAAGGAATTTGCGGCTTCTTCAAACCTCTGCAAGTAAAAGACAATCAAGAAATGCTAGACAACGTAAATCACCGTAACACCCATGGAACAAAAGGAAAAAGAAGGCATGCCTGCAACAAGCGGAGAGCTGAGCCTTCCCGATACCAAGCTTTTGACCAATCCGGTTTTAGCTCTTTACAGGCCCTTGCATCAGCTAATGCTTGGTCAGGTTGCCCCAAGCGCATCCAGCTCAGGCTTCTATTCGAAAGCACGGTAGCATTAGTGGGATCCAAATCAATTGCCTGCAAATGCACATCAACCTCTTATTCAATTAATATCCAGCAAGCTATCCAATAATGATGGTTAGTTAACACCTAG
>Ga0325403_1006002_pt1 | contig 11522 bp, 5 predicted proteins | sample PopdelMetagenome_19_FD_205665 | JGI IMG/M metagenome (GOLD analysis project Ga0325403, IMG submission 205665) | Populus deltoides microbial communities from Bellville, Georgia, United States - Xylem-PdKOR-R4 | ecosystem: Host-associated > Plants > Phyllosphere > Stem > Wood/Secondary xylem...
CAGATAAAAAAGATTTAACTATTTACTTTTAATTTCAAAAATAAAGAAAATCAATAATTACTATAGCTAGTGTTAAATCACTTTAATGATAATTAAATGTTGTTGATATTATTCTAATTTTTATTTTTTTATTTATAAGTTCTAATAACTTTATTTTTTTTCACAAAACAAAAAAAATCATTAGCTCTAGTTACAATTTTATTTTAGTTTCTATAAAATAATTAATTATATGCAAGGATTCCTTTACAATACTTGGAAGATGATAAAGGTGTATTGAGTAAAAGCGAAAACTCCGTTTTGATTATCAATAAATATGGGAAACAAGATTTAACTCTAAAAAGAATTTAATATATTTTGGAATTAATATTTAGAAAACATTTATTAAGTTTCTCAAAATATACTGAATTAATATAGAGAATATTCTTAAAATCATTCGTAAAAGAAAATTTAATCTTAATCAATATGTTAAATAATCCAAAAATATTTACCAAAAGATATATCAGTTGAGTGATTTGCATTACAATTTTTTTACCATCCAAATTTTGTGTTCTTGTAAGATAAAATACTCAAAATTAATTTCAAGCCTTTCATTATATATTTGATAATGATATATCTTCTGTGAATATAAAAAAGATTCCTCATAAAAGCTAATAAACACTAGATTTTAATATTAATGAATGGTCTTAGATGAAAGCAATTAGCTATTTTAATTTTAAAATTATTCATAGAAAATATACACAACAACATAACCAAACACTATAATAATAATAAAAATACCAGCAAACTATGTGCCCGTTTGACATTACGGCTGCGGTTGAGGTTGATTATATGCCACAAATATTAATGTTTGATTTAGTTAAAAAAACATAGTTTTTTTCTTTTGGTGGAACCCACCATACTTACGACTGTGCCTCAAATTTAACAAAAACAAAAAATTGCTGCTTCTGCTTGCGTTTCGTCTCTATGTGCAAAGTAGAACTGTTCAAAGTGAGTTTTTAATTCACTTTGCACTTTTCACTTAAAGTGAACATGCAAAGTGAATTAAAAATTCACTTTGCACAGTTCGGCTTATCCATTGTTGATGGTCGGACCGGGTCCAGCTTGAACTTAAATATATTGGATCAGGTCTAACCCAGTAAAAAAATCATTTTTTTTAATTTTTAATTGTGTTTTATTTGAAAAACTAATATTTAACATTATTCAATGACACTGCATCAATTAGAAAGAAATCGCATGATGATGTAGCATTTACAGAATTTGATCGTAATCTCAATTTTGTTCTTGATGATATTTTACCTGATTTTGTTGCACGCTCAAAAAACCATGGAAACTGTAGTTCTTGTCGAATGAATTTATATAAAATATTATTTATTTTATGATGTAATAGCAATAGTTAAATCTACAATATTAATATATATCTTTTTTAGTTATTTTAAAACCTCAAATTGAAAAGTATTTTTAACCAAACATATTAAATTATTATTTGTTCAACCTCAATTTCAACCACAGTTTTAACCAAACATATATAAATACCAAACCAATCTCAACTAAAAATGCTTTTTATAAAATAACTTTTTTCAAATATTATTTAAAAGAAGTTATCATATACATGTATACTCTAATTTAATCTTTTCCTCTCTTATTTTTAAATTTTACTCAATAAAAATGTATTTTTTTAAAGAAAAGTTCTCCCATCAAATCAAATCCATTGTCCATTCTTTCTCGGAAGAAAAAAAAGGAAAAAAATCATTGTATGCAAACATATTATTGTTAAAAACACATCTATTTATTATGAGAAATATTTTGTTAAGAAAATAATAAATTTTTTTTTTGCACATAACAAATATATTAATGTTTTGCGTAACTTTATTTAAAAATCCTTTCACATATATGTGTATGCTAGGCTTTGGACCCACGATTCATTACAGGTCGTATAAAAAGCATATAACTGTATTAAAAAATATAAACGTAGTTTTTTTTACCTGCATAAAATATAAAATATTTGAAATGATGATTAAAAACTCAACCAATATATCATAATAAATGAAAAAATAAAGTTTGTGTGACTAGTTTGACAAAGCGGACAAACAACAAATTAGATGCCTCACTCAAATGGTGATCTGGTTAAAAGAAAAATGCCTTTGTTATTTTAGTCTTGTCTAACCCTAGCTTAAATGTGAAAACAAATAATTGTCAAATGATTAAATCAAAAAAGAAATTGAGGGAGTGAAATGAAAATACGACGATAAACTATATTGACCTGAGTTAACACGTAAACTTTACCGTCCAGGCAATGGATATGACCATAATGAGTTTACGTGACTGGATAATTTATCTTTCTTTTTCCTTCCCTTATTATCTTCCCGATTGGACCTTCATTGTATCTTAATTGACCACAAATCGGATTAAATCTAGAAGAAAATAAAAGGATTTGAGCTAAAAGTTTAAAAATATGTCATACTGTATTTGATCTCAGTAAACTTTAATTAACAAATAAAATTTAGAACCCAGGTAAAACATAATCCCAATTAGGCATAATTGTTTTAAGATAAATGCGAAAAAATGATTAAATTGCTTTTTTTTAATTTTAAGTGAAATAAGAAAAAATCAATGATAACAAAGAGTTAAACTATATTTAAAAAAAAAACTAGGGGGAAAATGCATTAAAAAAACCTCAAATGTTGTGTCATAACCTGCTGAATCACCGATCCATGCCAAGGATTCTACAAGGTCTAATAATTTTTTTTTATTAAATTTATGTTGCACCTAAATAAAGAATAAAAGAATTGCAAAAACAAACCTCGCACAAAATAGCCTAGTGCATCTGGGCCCATTAAAAAAGACCCTGGGTATTTGGGCCTCATGGCCCAGGCCCGCCTACCTGGATTTTTTTTAAATATTTTAAAGGGTGGTCAAAATTAATTAGGCAACACGTCACCTACTGTAGCAGCCAATGTGTCTCTAGTTTACCAATTATAAAGATTCAGGCTTATTTAAAACTTTATTTTGAGTTAGGATTCAAGACTTGTTTGGATCAGGTTATGAGTTTTTCAATTTATGATTTTTGGGTCAATTTTGTATGTGGGTCAGTTCAACCCACAAGGGTAGATCCATTAGGGTTAATTTCTAAGAACTATTTAAACACGCGTAATCTAAATTTCAGCAGTCATTGATGAATATTACTTTTAAATTTTTCAGTTTTAACGTGTAAGAGTGATTCTTGCATTCTTCAGTTCTTAAAAGAACTGAATCTGACTCATCAAAGATTGACCGGCTTTGTGGCGTCATTCTACTTCATTCCAATAGTGTTGGTGCCCTGTGACAGGTTTTTATTGGGTCACACTCCTATCAGATATTTTTTAGCTTTCCGAGATCAAATCTCAATCTTGATTGTGGGTTGCATGACCACGTGATCACGAGGTATGCATCACACTAGGTTTTGCTTTATTTTAGAGAGAGAATAGAAAAGGTGAATAGAAGAAAAAAATAAAAAGGTGTTGCAACCTATATGCATCGTTGTTAGATTTAACTTGATTTGGTTGGTTGACCAGAAAAATCCAGTATTAAAAAACTAATCTATGTTGGGGTTCAGTTGAATCATATAAAAACCAACTCTAAGAAATTCAGTTATTCTGCTCAAATCAATAAGAAATTAAATAAAAACTCTATTATTTTAATAAAAATAATTAACTTGATGGTTTAGGTTCTTTTATGTGTGTGTTTATCTAATATGTTACTTGCTAAATTAATCATAGGGGTTATGAGGTAGCCTGGGTCAAAGGATAAGAAAGACAAACTTGGTAACGGGCTAGACTTTGTAAGCATTTCATATGGAAAAAAAGTTTGGGCTAGAAGAAAATGAAGACAAGTATGGTTATGGGTTGGACTAGGTAAGTATTGCACATAAAAATCAAGTAGTTATGAAGTCTAGATCAGAAGAAAGGAAAGACAAACTTAGTTCAAAGTAAGAATTGATAAGATCTATACTTGTAAAAAACATTGACTACTTTAAGCATATAAGGTAATGAAGATAGGCAATTTTAGTTATGCTTCCTTGAAATAAGAAAATAATGAAGAGAATGGGTGGTTAATAGATGATTATCCATTATGTTTCTATACAACTCAAGGTTGTGAGAGGAGTAGGACATTATCGACGACAACAATAAATCAACAACAATCGCTCTGTAATTGAACTAAGTTTACAAGATCTTTAAAACGTGTTATCAGTAAGCTTGTAATCCTATAGGTAGATAATAAGTAGGCAAATAATTTATAGACTGATAATTTGTAGGCAATAATCACTATCACTGTACTTATAAACCAACAGGCTTGTAGTTTCCATTGCAATTTAGTATGCTTGCAATTTTCATTACCAAAAAACTCAGAAAATACTAAAAAATATATCAATTCATTTTTTCCTGTCAAGGAATTCCCGTGCATAGTTGTAATAAAATCAAGAATCATCAAATGAATATTATTTTTTTGATCTTGAACTGCTAAGGTATGTTTTGCATTCAAAGCAATCAAGTTGTTTGATTACTCTTCGACTACATATAAAAACAAAGATCATATGAATAATTTAGAATTTAAGTTTAGAGTTGAGATCGTTAATATCATATTTAACATTCAACTTAAAAATCTAAAATTCTTTTAATTGAGGCAGGCATAAAAAAAACTCGAAACCCTATCTATCAAGTATGTTTTGAGGATAAAAAAAGATGACACTAGGTGTGTAATGTTAACATATTGAGTGGTTTTTTACACTATTGAATCTGGACGAGTTGATCTGGCCTGAGAGAAAAATTGACTAGCTAGGGTCTAATTAGATCAAGCTGCCAAAATTTTTACCCAAATCTAGGCTAGGTTGTCGGGCAAGATCTAATCAGATTTGAATCGGATTATATAACTCAATTTAAATGAATTTATTATTAAGTGAAGGATACTCTTAGTATTAAAGTTTATTTTTGCTCATATTGTTGAAATCCCACCACAATATATTTCACCACCCCCACAGTATAAGAAATTGTATTAGGAACCTTGAGGGGTGTGGTTCAACTGGTTATGTTATAAGTTTGCTCTTTAGAGGTCACCAGTTCGAGTCCCACAAATCCCAGGGCTACTGGAGGCTTACATGGTTGTTAAATTTAAGGCCCATGAGATTAGTCGAGGTGCGCGCAAGCTGGCCCGAACACCCACGTTAATAAATAAAAAAATTGTAGTAGGAAATAATGATAGAATAAACTTGTAATTATTAACTTTGAAGTAAGAAATTCTTTATCTTTCTTTATCTTTATCTTTGAAGTGATATTATCCCTAACTACTCGCTATAAACATAGATTTGCGTTGTTTTCAAAAACCCTTAATTTAAGAGGAAACTAATTTGCTCTATCATGATTTTATCTTTTATTTTTGTTTTGTATACCAAAATACCTCTTCCAAACCATGGAAAGAGTTTGCCAAAATCCCACCACAAATCATTATATATTGCTACCCCCACAATAAAACAATCCATGCTCAAGATAATGATAAGAAAAACTTTAAATCTATTTTGACTTCGAGGGAGGAAAATCTATACCTTTAAAGTAAAATTTGCCCTACTATGGACGTTATTTAATTGGTCCATAGAAAATGTTTCCAAGACATAGCAAAGCCGTCAAGAGTTTGATGGATAGCAAATCAAAGACTTCTCGTAGAGCTTCACAAAGAGATATTATTTTTGTAGATAAAGAAGAAGAAGAAGAAGAAGAAGAAGAAAATGCAATCATTAGGCTCTTAAATCCAAGAGAGTTGTCGGCGTCGCCTATCTAGAATTTGAAGTATACTATTGCATAGATTATGTATGATAAGTCACAAATCAAAAGTTGTGTTTATTTGACAATATAATACACATAAAATATGTCTTTTCAATGTAATATACATAATAACCTCTTCCTTGTTCTTACTGTTATACCCAAAATAATTTCAAGATATTAATCTCAATGATTATGTACCATGGAATTAATAGGCATTCCAGAGCAATTGATAAAAATAAACATGGAATAAATTATATATATATATATATATATATATATCAAAATTATCCTTTTCTTATTCAAGTAATTTTTTTAAATAACTTTTTTATAGTAACAAAGTTTATTAATTAGATACAAAATAACAATGATCAGAAAAAAAACTATACAAAAACTGTAATGATTTAAGCTAATTTTTTTTTAATTAAGAATCTAATTTCTTACTCGTATATTTCTTTTTTATTCTAATGAAACATACTTCTTCTTCTTTTATGAGAAGAGTTGTTTTTAAATAAAACCTAAAATTAAAAAAAATCATGAATAGATCATTTTTAAGTACATATAAGAAAAAATATAAGAAAAATATATTTTAAAAAATCATACAAAAAACCTACAATTAGAAAATATATATTTTATTCTCATTCAATATTAATAAGAAATTATTTAAAAAATTCTTCATAGACTAAAACATAACCATCCATAAAATCAATCGATAATATCATAATAAAAGCTCTAATTTTTTTAAAAACAATGACATAATTAGATAATTACTTAAATATTCTTTTAATTAAAGGATTTAAAGAGATTTCTAGTGTGGGTGAGTGGTCAGGCGTGCTTGGACCTAACCTTCTGAGCCTAGGGGCCAAGTTGTCTATCCATAATTTTTTTTTTATATAGCAGATGATGCGTAGTTTTCTAGTTGACTTTTCGAGCATTAAAGGTGGTCGGAAAGTAGGGGTTCAAGTTCGTAGACCAAAAACAAAACTAATTTAAAACTTGTTTTCATATGAAAATATCTCAAAAACATTCTAGAAATATCAAGAAATCCATTTCAAACCTCAAAAAATAACTCATAATCATTCTAAAAATAAAAAATTCAATAGCATAAAAAACAACTTTATGGGTTCCAATCTACTTTTTATGACTTGTTCGTAGATAAACACCATCTCCATTGAACATTTCTCTTCAGGATGAACTAATTGACATTGATATAGGTCTTTTTGGTGGCTAGAATATGGTTAACCGAGTACTTTCTTTCTCCTTTATCTTTTTCTAACAACTCTTTCTCTTTCTTTTTATTTTTTAAAGACTAAAATGTAAAACAAATGAAGTTTAGGATTGAAATGTGAAACCCTCAAAATACAAGAACCAAAAATGAAAGATTTCAGGGGCTAAAATGAAGTTTTTCATGCCATATGAACGATAAAAAAGAAAAAAAGTGATTGTTTTATACTGTTAAATCTGGTCTCTGTTGTTTTAATTTTTTCTAGCTAAAAAAATTAAATTCTATTTTGGAATAGATAGCATCTATATAATGCTATGATAATTTTTGACATCTCGAATAAGTCATAGAACACAAATAAAATAAATTATAAAGCTTAAGATCATGTGAATATAATTATAATGGGAAATGATAAATAAAATTAAGAAGAAAAAAGTTTAGTGACCATATTAGAATAATTTTTCAAGGATTATAAAAAGAGGAGCTTACTCAGCTGCCCATGCACCGTGCATCCGAATATTGTAGTGCCACATTAAAAGAAACAATAATTTACCTTCCTCTCTTAGTATTTCTTGTAATGTAATTATAATTATAATAAGTATTTCATCAATCTAGAGCAAACCACTTGTGTATTAACTAGAATCATTTAACAAATCACGAATTCAAAGTAAAACTGAGGAGGATTCATAGTGGATCATGTCAAAAAGCAGCTCATATTCCGAGTCCATAATAGCTTCAAGTGCAAGGAATGAGATAAATGTGTGCATGTTAGGGAGCTATGAAATATGATTTGAAAACAGCTTTTGCCCTGGAGTAGTTCATAAGATAGTTATTGAAATGGAAAATATGCAAGACAATGCATGAATTTTGGAGGGGACAGCAACAACCAACCATAAAAATAAATGTTCTTTAACTTAACTAATCAGATCTCGAGTTTGCTCTTCAATGATCACGAGTTTGAGTCATTTCAGGGCCACTAGAGACTTACATGGTCATTAACTTCAGGACCTATAGGATTAGTTAAGATACATGTAAACTAGTCCGAACAATCATATTAATAATAATAATAATAAAAAATATTGATTTAATGTTTTTCCTGAAACAAATATACTCTTAAAAGACTTGCAAATGAAATTAAAAACACGCTATCAAACATTAATTAATAGGATATTTTGGTAGTTATTATTTTTTATTTTAAAATATATTAAATTAAAATATATTTTTTTATTTCTAACCGCACATCAAAATTATGGGAGTATCAATAATAAAAAATATTAATTTAATATTTTTTCTAAAACAAATATACTCTTAAAACACTTCTAATCTTTAAAAACGCTATTAAATATTAACTAATAGTCCGTTTGATACTTAACTATTATTTTTTATTTTAAAATATATTAAAATAAAATATTTTTTAAATATGAAAATAAACCTGCTCTGAATATTAACTTTAACGGGTTACGAAGAGGAGGAGGTCCCACCATGGTCTTAAAAGGAAAAGAAAAGAAAAGAAAGATGGCCGCATTGTGTGCATATGTGGATGGGTGCAATGGCGGTCACCTCTCCTTAAATTTGCCATTAAAAGCAACCACATTTTCGCTAGAAAATAAAAATAAAAATAAAATCTAACAACAATCATAAAAAGTAACAGCTTTCACGTGATTCTTTCTGCCACTCTCTAGATCCCACTAGCCTCAACCCCCTCCAATACCATCCCTCCTGGTTTCCTCTCCATTGGACCGTGTAAGCACGCGATAGCTTTGCATCTGGGATTTATGTTTTGACCGTGATGAAGCACAGTAATCAAATCTACAAAACGATGACGTTGCTGCTCTTTGAAGATTAAAACCTTGCAAAGGCCAACCCACTTTATGCTACTCTACAATTCACGTGTAACGCATCCCTCCTCGAGCACCCTGCATCTCATCTTGATGAAATGTTTCCCCATCGCACGGTAAAAAATGGGAGGTAAACATAGTTACATGTACACATGCGATGTATAGAGTTAAGGCATTAAATAACAGACAAGAACCATCTACAAAATCTGGTTTTGTGCGAGACTCTTTAATTCCACCAAAGTGAAGTGCTAAAAAAAGGAAAAAAATTCTTTTCCTTTTCTTTTCTTTCACTTTCCCTACCAAAAAAAAAAAAAAACCATTAAAGCTTCTCAAACCTGAGAGAGGAAGCAGATGCATCCAGCACCAGCAGGAAGCAGCAACACTAGTGGCGGTGGCGGAGGAGGAGGTGGTGGTGGTGGTGGTGGGCTTCCTAGGCTCCGTTCAGCACCAGCCACATGGTTACTAGCACTTCTTGAAGAAGAAGAAGAGGACCCGTTAAAGCAAAATCAGAACTTGACTCAGCTACTCACTTCAAACGCACCTTCAAGTAGAAATTCAGCGCCCTTCAATGCTTCCAGTGCTGCTGTGGAACCGGGTTTGTTTGAAACGGGTAGTGGTTTTCAAAGGCAAAACAGCTTCCCAGCTGATTTTCTAGGGAATTCTGGTATTGGAAGTGATCAGGGGTATTTTTCGAACTATGGAATTGCTTCAAATTATGAGTATATGCCGCCAAATATGGAGGTTTCACCTTCTGCTAAAAGGGCTAGAGAGCTTGAGTTGCAAAACCCTCCTTCTAGATATCCACCTCCTTTGGTATGTTCACACCGATTTGTAACTGATGTTGGTTATTAATTAACTGTGTTTTGGTAGTCTTTCTTTCTTATCTTTTTTGGAAGTATGTGGGTTCCAATTGATTTGTGGTGGGGCGCTCTTTAATTGGTCACTTATTTCCAGAAAATGGAGAATCAAGAATGGTTTTACTTTCATGACTGAAGTTTGAGCTACTTTTTTTTTCTGTATATGTTCGGATTTTTGTTGTGGGCAATGGGGTAGTTATTTTAGTTTTTGTTTTGCTAGAAAGGGGCGCAAACTGGACCTCTAAGGGCTTCTAGTTTAATGGAAATGGAGATGGACAAGCTTTTGGAGGAATCAGTGCCTTGCAAGATTCGTGCCAAGCGTGGCTGTGCTACACATCCTCGGAGCATTGCGGAGAGAGTAAGATGAATCAATTGACTTGCTATCTGATGAATTCTAGGGACATACAAGCCTCAGTGCTTTTTGTTAGTCCTAAATGAACTTTTTTTCCACTGACTTAGGTTCGGAGAACTAGAATTAGTGACCGGATAAGGAAACTTCAAGAACTTGTTCCGAATATGGATAAGGTAACTCCCTTTTGAACTTTTATTGAAAATTTAAATTTCTTTGGGTTGAGATTTTCTTTGTAGTCACAGATTTCAACATGGAAAAAGGTTGATTGCAATTTATTGTAATAATAATGCTTGTCCTGACAGAGAATCTCGGTAGCCTTTCTGAATAAAGAATAGATATTTTCAAGTCTATCTAGAGCAGCAAAACTTCCGGGGCACTTCATATATTTTAACTGTTGTTAAATCCTTTGAATTCCCACATCTATCATTTTATGTGAGAGTTCAAAGTTGAAGTGCATTCTTTGAGAGCCTCTTTTATAACATGGATCTAATGAAAAGGGAGGGAGGAGAAAGTTCATGAGGTGCTTTTTTGCTATAAGCTTTCATAACATGTCTGGAACATTAATTACTAAAGTCTTTGTGTTAGATTTCTCAATTCCTAAATTTTTACAGTCCTAAACTGCAGAGAAAGAAACATGGGTTCTCAAGCCTAAGGTTAAAGCTCTTAACCGGAGAAAATTTTAGAGAAAACTCTCATATATTCTAAAACATCTTTATTTCATAAATTCTCTCTCCGAAAAATAGCCTAAAAAGCTGTTTAAATACAAGTTTAGTGTTCTAATTAGTAAAATCCTAATTAAATTGGAGTCCTAATCTAAATATGAAAAAAAACTCAAAAACAATAAGAAAAATAAGGAAAATTCCAGAACAGTATCTTCTGCGCCTAATTTGAGCATTAAAATGAAGTAGCTAGCAATCTAGTAGCTCCTATATAATTAGGCTTTTAGAATGATTTGTAAAAATTTCAGCTTGATTTAACGGTTAAATTAAATACACGCTTGACGCATCTAGAATTCTTTAAAACCTGGAAAATCTTAACAATTAAAGGGACTAATCTTAACCTGTTTGCTGACTTCAGATTGTCTCTTGGATTTCACCTCCGCTTCACATTCCTCTTGTTTTTCAGCTCCCTCCTCTACCATGTTATCTCCCGAAAGATGGGCTGACTTTAAAATTTCAAAATTAGAAGATCAAATTTATCCCTCAACAATATTTTCATTCAAAACCAGCAATTAACACATATCTTACCTTCTAATAACAAAGCATTTTGGACTCGTCTCCACCATGAAAAAGTCACTTAATCAAAATTCAGTCTTAATCAATCAAAATTCAATCAACTGCCGATCTCTTTCCCATACAATTTCAAATATTCCATCACTTTATCATAATTAGTAAGATAGTCCATAAATTCACCAACACTTAGATCTCCATTGAAACTAGGGATATCAAGCTTCAAATGGAATTC
>Ga0325403_1006005_pt1 | contig 11519 bp, 4 predicted proteins | sample PopdelMetagenome_19_FD_205665 | JGI IMG/M metagenome (GOLD analysis project Ga0325403, IMG submission 205665) | Populus deltoides microbial communities from Bellville, Georgia, United States - Xylem-PdKOR-R4 | ecosystem: Host-associated > Plants > Phyllosphere > Stem > Wood/Secondary xylem...
CTCTATGGTTTATACTAGTTTTGGTCTATTTTTTTGCATCAAACACTTCGTTGGACTTTATTAATTAATAATTTAGGGTTTTTTTGCATCAGCAACAAGTTTTGGGGGGGTTTAATCCTAGAGTTTTGGTTTTGAACCGAAACCCACTTTGACAAAATTATGTTGATTATTTGATAATAAAAGTAAATGGATACTAGATTATAGATCCTTACATGATTTCTAACATGTTTGTGGACTTAGTTCAATTATATCTAGCCTGGGTTGGGTTTCACGTTGCTAGTTTCATATTTGAATGTTCTTATTGTTCTTCATGTTTCTCATTTATTTTTTATGTTCGATCCAATTTGGCTCAGAAATTATGAGTTTTTATGTGTTTTTTTTTGTGTTTAATATGTTTTTGGCATTTTTCTTTCTAGTTTGTTTTTTAGTTAAACCCAAATCTTTGATTTGGTTTATAGTTGAACCAAGGATTTTGAGCTAACTGGTTGGGTCAAAATGAGGTCAAATGGCCAAGGCTTTGTTTGGCTAGCAATGTTTTTGCTAGAAGTTTTTTTTTTTTAAGATGTGCTTGGCAAACACCCTCTTGGGCTTGTTTTGACAGTTTTATGATAAAAAAAATAGGTTTTTACCAAATAAAGTTTAAATTTAATAAAACAAATACTTTATTTTTTTATTGCATATGGCCAGAAATCCTTAAAACTATTTGATCATTTTTTAAAAAAATCTAAAATACTTTGGCATTAAAAAAAAAGATATTGCATGGATTTTACAATAAATTTGTAAAATTCTAAAGGATTTTGACCTATATTTCAAAAATATTAAAAATTATTTTTGCCAAGAAGAATATATTATTCACTTGTAATATAAGGATAAAAAAACCTAAAGGGGGTTAATATCCAAAATATTATTACAGATAATAATTTATTATTACTCATTTTAAAACAAGGATATAAAACTTATATGAGGTTAATATCCAAAATATTATATGGAATAATACAACTCATTCACTTATGATATAAGGATAAAAAACACTTCAAGGAATTTTGCCTAAAATATTATTTGGAATGACATAATAGCAAAAAATTCCAAGTTAACCCTTAAAAAAGCCTCTATGATAATTGAAAACATTTAACCATTATAGACTAAAAGTCCTTGACCTAAGAAACCACAGTTTGTTTATCATAACAAAACCGTCATAATAAAAATAAAAACATCATCAGACCATAACAAACAAAGAGAAAAAACAACGTAGTCTACCTCAAGTTGGACATACTAAACATTCTAATACCCTTCCCTTTATATAATTAGTCCCTTGCCTAGAATCTCTAAGAGACCAATTAGAGTTCTTAGTAACCATAATACTAGGTGACGACTCTTTTTTTCCAACAAAAAACCATTCTAGGACACCGCCTAGAAAGTGTCTTGCGAGGAAGGCACAACAATTTGTGTAGTAAAACTATGGTTTTCTCTTTAGAGATAATAACCATTAACTTCTATATGAGGCTTTTTATATTTTTAATTTTTTTGAACAATAAAGTTATGGTATTACCTTTAAGATAAAATAAAAATTATATGCATGGTTGCAAGGGTTTTTTTTTTTACTTATAGTTTTTTTTGTTATTTTTGGTTGATCTAGGGGCTATTTAGTCATTTTAAAAGATTAAATCTTATTAAAAATAGTTGTAACGTGCATCAACACGTGACAGGTCCCGTGCTATTTAGTAGGTGCGGGCGAGGCCGTCCAGTTACTAGATTTCACTAGCCAAGGCGGTGTTAGGAGTGATGTATTATCTTTGTTTTGGCGGGGTGGCATGTGTTTATAGCGGAGGCAAACAAGCTTTTTTTCTCTCTCCTCACATCTTTTTTTCTCTCCTAACCTAGAAATTCATGCAAGCCCATCCAAGAAACAATCGTGTCCTCCGGATTGTATTTCTATCAATTTTGACTATCATTCTTTTGATTACTATCTATTTTGCTTTTGATGTTTTTTGAAGTCTAGATTTTGTTTTCAATTTCATCCTTGAGAATTTTATTTAATTTTTGTATCTAATTTGATCCTTATTCTTTTGATTGCTATTTTTTTGGTGTTTTATCATTTCCTTGATTTATTAGTTTTTCAATTTCATCCCCAATCATTTTATTGCATTTATTTTTTTATCCAATTTTGGTCCTCTTTCTATTGATTGCTATTTTTTTATCTTTATTTTTCAATTTCCCCTTAATTTCTTATTTTATTTAGTTTTTTAAATCTATTTTGGGTTCTCATTCTTTTGATTATTATTTTGTTGTCATTTTATTAATTTATTTTGTTTGTCAATTTAGTCTCTAATTATTTTCTTTGATATAGTTTTTATACGAGATTTGATCTATATTATTTATGTTCTATATTGTTTTGTAATTGGAAATTTTACTTTGTTATTTTTACATATTTGTCTTTCTACACGGTAATCCCAATCTCATGACCCGTATCCGATTTAAGTTCTTTTTTTTTCCCTTTTATTATAATTTGATTTTTTTCTTTCAAATTCACCATTTGATATTTTGGTTATTGGGCCATGAACTTTGACATTTGTTTCACTTTTTTTTATTGGGTTATCCTAATCTCTTATCTTGAGTGATATATTAGTTAAGTGAACTCGGATTGACTCAAATTTTTTCATGGACTTTTTTTTTTATAAATGATTTTTTTTTGCCATTTTATCATTTGGCATTATATTCTTGACACTTAAACTCTATGTTTTTTTTTTGTTTTTCTCTATCTCAAGTGCGGATTAATCAAGTTAACCTTGGTTATATTGATTTTTAGCATTTTTTTATTTAGCTTTGATCTTTTTTGGTAGGTTTTTCTTTTGAAAGTTTAAATATTTTTATCTTGATCTTATATCACTGGTGGTGGGTTAGTTGAGTTAACTTAAGTTGACTCAATTTGTTTTCTTCACCTTTTTTTTAAATGATTTTTTTTCAGTTTCATCAAGTGGCATTATTATATTACTGGTCATAGACCTTTGTTATTATTTTTTTATTTTTCTTTCTATGAGGTTATTCTAAGTGCGGGTTTTTCAAGTTAACCTAGGTTATTTTTTTTTCAAATTATTTTAATTGAACTTTGGTCTTTTTTGCTAGGTTCTTATTTTGAGAGTCTATTTTTTTATCTCAATCTCATATCGTAGGTGGTTGGTTGGTCAAATTAACCCGGGTTGACCCGAGTTTTTTTCTTTGACACTATTTTTTAAAAATTGAATTTTTTTTCATCATTTAATATTAGACTATAGGACCTTAAGTTTTGTGATTTTTTTCTTTTTTTATGTAGGTTTATCTCGATCTCATATTTTGGATCGTGTGTTAGTTAAATTAACTCGGATTGGCTCAAGTTATCATTGCCTTGACATTTTTTTTATGTTAGGGAAATCTTGACCTGGCCCCCGGTGTAATGTGAGCCACCTATCTAATTCTGAGACTAAAATGTAAAAATGAATTTTGGAAAAGAAATATAAAATGCTAAAACAACAAGGAATAACTAGCATGTAAATCAAAACTTTAGGGATCAAATGAGAGTTTTTTGTACAAAAAAAGAGAAAATATGGTTGTTTTAGTTTTTTTTATTTAATGTAGTCCTTGTTTTTTTAATTTTTTATGTAAAATCTAAAATTTTATTTTGCAGAATCGAGGTTTAATTTATTGTTTGAACATTCCATGATACTTGGAACGTGTGAGGGCATGTAAAGTGAAAGAAATCTCAACAAATAAAATCATGCTAATATAACTTAGAATGATGAGCTTGCATATAATAAAGTTTGATGAAAATTTAAGAAAAATATTCATTGTTCTAATCCATAATAAAATATGATAGCATGAACAATGCAGAGCACTATTCCTTTTTTCCAGTGTTTTTAGTTTTATTGTGTGTTGTGTAAGGTGTAATTTCTTGTTTCGTTGCTTATTTTAGGTGAAAAATAAAATCTTCTCATGAGCTTTATCATGAAATTAATTTTTTTTGTAAATATATTTTACATGAAAACCAATCTTATGTCAATTATGAGGAATGATATATAATTTTATTTGATTATCCATATATAATTAATTATTTCATAAGTTAATTATATCTTTATAATATTTGTTTTTGTGTTGTCATAATCATTATATTTTTATCTTTAATATTTCTACTAGGCTTGAACATAAGGATGCATTTAGTATAAGTTAGAAAAATTTGGAAAGGAAGTGTTAAAAGGAATAAGATCTAAGGGTGAAATATTAATGATGTTGTGGCTACCCATTTTTTTTAAAAAAAAACCAAAAAATAGTGAAAAAGAAAAATAAAACATATCTGTAAGGGAATATACATGAAAAAAAACTAAAAAGAACCGTCTAAGTTTGTTAGTGAAAGGCCAAAATGCCAAGTAAAAGTTGATAGACCAAAATGTTCGAGATTTGGCAAAATTAGCAATCTAAATTTTGATTAACAAAGGGGCCAATAGTAAAAATGCTTTATTTTGGTGTTTAAGGACCTAATTAAGATTTAGAAGGTTTAATTAATTTTATTAATGACTTAATTGCAAGGGATATAAGCTTTTAGAGTTAATTTGGATGTTAAATGAAACAAATTGAAATTTGGGGACTGAAATTGGACTTTAAAAAGTTTAATTGGTTAAATCAGGGCCTTAATTATATAAAATTTCAAGTCTGGTGAGCAATTAGGGACTTAATTGAACAATTCGTGAACCAAAGACCATCTTGCAAAAGGTACATGACTTTAGGGACTGAAATCGATTAAATCAGGGGTCATATCAAAGAAAATTAAGAATTTGATGGTCATTTAGGGGTCCAATTGAATAAATCAGAGATCAAGAACCAACTTGTAAAATTAGGAGTTTAGGTGGAATTACAAGTAAAATTAAACAAAATTGGGAAAATATGGATCAAATTGAAAATTGTCAAATCCCAGATAAAAAAACCTTAATCTATAGGGTTTAACCAAAATGGTGTTTTCAAGATACTGTGCATCTTTTTCTTTAGTTTTTGGCTGATTGAGGGGGCACCTTTAAGGGAATGAATGTAGCGTTTCTAACCACTTTGAATGCCATAACCACCAATATTTAACTGAGAAACACCCCCTCTACAATTCCATGTCTTTGAAATCAAACGTTTACAACCTATATTTTTCGTTGATCTCCACAACATCTTGTCCCTAATTAGTCATCACTGTAGTTTCAGTTGTCATGTTGTTTGAGTGGACATTTTCAAATAGTTGTGTGTGGAGCTATAAACCTTCAAATTAAGCAAGAATAGATTTGATTGATAGATATGCACCCCGTCTACCAAGTTCAAGTGGTCTCAGACAACGTTGATGTTAGAGTTGCTTCGATGAAGTCATGAAAGTGACCAACCTAGTCAGCCTTAACTAAGATACCCATTTGTAGAAAACCATCTAACTCTTTCATGTGTTCCCACTTAAATCCCTCAGAGGGTTCCTATCAAGATCTAAAGGCCAAAAACACCTCACATTGGCCTTTAAGTTTCCTACAAAACCACTTAAACCCAAAACTATTGATTATGTGCCAACTTAGTTTTTGTTTGTTAGAACCCTAACAAACCCATCTATAAGCTTTGAATCCACCTATAAACAGAGAGGTAATCAAGAGTAGAGAGGCAAAAAAAAAAGTGATAAAAAGAGAGAAGAAGAGATAAGAAGAAATAACTTTTGCTAAGGTGCAAGAAATTCAATCTATGAGGGAATTCGAATCTTTAACTTTTAAGTCTGAAGATAAAGGAAAAGGAAGGCAATATCAAAAATCAATTTAAATTTGATGATTTTTAAGCTAGGAAGGTATATAAATTCAAACCTTGAAAGTGGAGTCCATGAGCCCTGCTGGATTGATTTCTTGTGTTCAATGCAAAGTTTTGAATGTTTTGACATGTTAATGATTGCCTTTATACATTATATTGCATGTTGTTTTGATTTGATGAATGCCAAAAGTGGCAGCAAAGAGGAGGGTATTTTCTATTAATGAAGGGATGGTTTCATGTTCTAGGTTTGTGGTTTAGTCTTTTGGAATGACGAAAGATGAATTTTGAAGGTCACATTGTTCAAGCATGCCTTTTGTTTTGAGTTGGTAGTTTTTAGGATTGAAAATCAATGTATTATTTGAGTATTGTTTTTGTTTTGTTGTTTTCTTTGTCCCAATTATATTCATTATTGATAATGTGTTCTATGAGAATAGGGAAAGCATGTTTTAGAGGCTCAAAATGGTCATTCTCAGCTTGTTTTAGTTTTCTGGGTTTTCTAGGTTTTGGTTTCTATAGATTCATCCGATGAATCTTGCCTTAGGTACTAGTTTTAGAGCTTGTTTTGATTAAATTTCAGTTTACGTAAGTTTGTCTGTCATTGTTAGTAAGTAATATAGGAGCTTGATGCATTAATAACATGTTTTACTGAGTTTTAATCTTAGGGTTTCAGTTTTGAATGGAAACCTATTTTGGCAAAATCGTGTTAATTTGATAACCCCTGAAGCAAGCGAATCCATGATTCTTGTTTTATGCATGATTGCGAATAAAACCATGCCCCTCATTGTTCGAGATCTGGTCTGGATTGAGACTTGTGTTTATAGAGGTGTTGATGAATGTTCTTTATTTTTTTTGTCTTTTATGTGTTTGATCCGTTTTGACCAAAAGATTTTTAAGTTTTTATGTTTATATGAAGTTTGATCTCTTTTGGTTTTGTTTTTCTAGTTTGTTTCCGAGTCAACTTGATCGGGTCAACCCAGTTAGGTCAACAATTTCTGGGTCAGCCTAGTTGGGTCATCCCAGGCAAGTAAAAAAATCAAATTAGTCTTTAGGCTTTGTTTGGATTGATTTTAATTGAACATTTGGCTTAAGAATGTATTTGGCAAAACCCCTTTAGATTTTTTGCGGTTTTATTTCAAGAAGTTTACAAAAATATATAAAATAAAATGTCTTTTTGCATGTTGCATATGACCAAGTCTCTCAAAAATAAAAACAAAAGTCATATATTTTTCTTAAAAAATAAAATACATGGTCTATTTTATTTTATTTTATTTTTAGTATGCATTTTGGATTTAATAATCGGTTTATTGAATCCCTGAGATTTTAGCCAATATTCCAATAACCACTAAAACTTTAATTTATGGGGATTAATGGTTAATATTCTAGTATAAATGTTTGACCTCTAAGTGAGATTGATATTTAAATATTAGAAGTTGACCAAAAAAATTCTTAGAATTATTCTAAATATTCACCAATATTAATTGGGAATATTTTTTTCACCACAACACCTGAGTTGTGGAAAACACACTCGGCTTCTAGGAGAGTTGAACCTTGTCAGGGCACTAATGTAGATCCCTTCTATAATAATTTATTTGGGTACACGAGCCTATAATAAAATTCTAAACGCCCAGTTTATTCACACAAATAAATTCTCATCTTAAGCTATATACAAACTACCGGTTAGGAACCTATCAAAACCTTTAAACCACATAATGCAGCTTATCTCAGATAGGGTGCGATGGAGGTGTTAATACCTTCCTTAGCCATAAACAATCTCTTACCCTTAAAATCTCTAATAAAACCAGTACACTCGAGTTTCCTAGCGACCCTGAACCAAACAATTAGATGACGACTCCTATGACCTCCCGACGTTGCGCGTCCACGTGCGACAGATGTAAGAAATCTTAAAAATAAACAAGTCTTAAGAATATTTTTAGAATGGTCATCAAAATAATAAAATCAATTTTAAATTGAATACAAAAAAAGTTCAATAATATACATTTATGGTTCAAAAAATAAACAAAAAAGAGAGAAAATGTTAAACTAAAAAAATGATGGAAGAGCAAAATAACATCAATTCTCACCCTTTAAAATTTATTTACCTCTCTCCTCCAAAATTAACAACTAACCTCTTTTTTAGATAAATTTTATAATATTCAAGTTGTAACTACCAACACTTACAATATTAAGACAGAGATAAACACAAGAAGGAAATAAAAACATGAAAGAGGAATTCTTATCACTTTGTTGTAGAATGAGATGTAATTTTCTCTTTCCTTCATGTATTTATCTTTCTCCTAATACTATAAATATTTGCTACAAATTAGATTTACTTAGGATTGGACATGTAACAAGGTGATATCTAAGGGTGATCATTTTCGGTTCGGTTCGGTTTTTACTTATAAAAACAACTAAATCAAAATTTTGTAAAATATAAAAAAAAAACTGAAACCTGTTACAACTGACTAGTTTTAGTTTAGTTTAGTTATTTTAAATTAAAAACCAAAATCCAACTGACCAATTTCGATTCAGTTCGGTTCCGTTTCGGTTTGATTATTTTATATTAAAAACTGAAAATTATATTGTTTTTTGGGCTTTTTTTTTTTTTTACTTTCTAATGGGTTCTTTTTAGTTTGGTTCAGTTTTTTCCAGTTCATTTTGGTTTATTTCTTAACTAAACCGTTTTGGTTCGGTTTAGTTTTTTTTTTATTTCAGACTTATGAAACCGAAACCGAACCAAACCGATTTTTTTTAAAATATTCTAATCGGTTTAATTGGTTTTTTTCATGGTTCGATTTTGATTATTTTTTTTATTTTCCCGGTTTAATCAGTTTATCATTTTTTATATTAAATAGCATCATTTATAAAGGTATAAACAGTAGTGTATATGGTTCCCACAAACCTCCTTTTGATATTCCATGCAACATCTTTTCTAAAATCAACTTAATGCATGTATGCTCTGTTATACCTACAATGTACTTGGTTTTGAGAGTCCTAAAATAAAATGTTTTAGTTTTTTATGAACTTTCCTAGATCATGAACAATTATGTCCAAGTCAACCAATTTTACCTTTAGCTCTGTTTTGTAAAAGTGCTTATAAAAATGAGCTTTCATTTCCTTCCACTTATTATTGTAGTTAGGTGGCAGTGTAAATAACCAAGCAACTTTAGTTCTGTAAAGAGATTGGCAACTCCATCATCATATTGGTTGATAATTTTGGTGTTATGTTCCCTCATTGACTCATTATCCTCTATAGAGAATCTTTTAAAATCAACAATCATGATTCATTTAGGAATTAAATGGAGTTGATCAACCCATTTTAAACATGGCTAATGGTATATATGCATTATTGTATGCCCAACATCTATCCATATCTCTCATACATATTGGATTAGTTACATCATATCAAAACATCTTCTTAATTGCTAGTCAATAATAGGTCTTTAAGGTACATAAGTATTCATATTACCTTACTAGAATATAATCTATAAGGCATTGTATTACCCAAGTACAAGTTGGGTTATCAGTAAGTAATGTTGTTAGATTATGTAATTAGACTAAAATTGTTTATGAACTTGTGGAGTATGTGACACTTCATATATGATCATGCTTTAATGCTATAGGTTGATGTTGTGTTTGCAACATAGGCATGTGATTCCTAGGATATGATTGGGAACTTTAATACACTATTTTAAAGATTAGGAACAAAAGAATAATTTGGCATGATCTTAAAGCAAGTGAACAACTAAACTGAAGCATTTAACCAAGCTAATAACAAGGGTAAAAAGGATAGACAATGATCAATCCCACCACGAAAAAGTCATTTATGTTCTTTACTGGCGGTATAAAGATTCAAACAATATAGAGTAAGGTAGGATAGTTGTATATATGACTTTAATAAAACACTTGATTCATCAAACATTTGTTTTAAGAATATGTAGCAAAACAACAACTTGTGCTCAAAGGGTAAGAAAATTAAAGAAAATGACACGATACCATATAGCAAGTTAAGCTTTGAAAAAGGGTGATCTATGTTTCTTGCCTGAGTGATATCTTTAGAGAGATTAAGAGCACTATTATATAAATCAAAAGTGAATTATTTATTAGGTGATATATTAAAAACCAAATGGTATCGGGAAAAATACACCAATCTTATTTCACCTAAGTGGTCACATTATCTCGATATTCCAGGTGATCACCTTGTGAGATAAACAAAGTCTCAAAGTTCTATATGGTTACCCTATTAAGATAACCAAATATGTCTCAAAGTTTCAAGTATGATCACCCTATTAATATAACCAAATCTTATTCCATTAGGAGTACATGACTAAGCCATGTCCATCAAGATCACATGATGGAGCCTTACTCAATAAGGATGGTCCAAGCCATGTCCATTAGGTTTACATAAACATGCTTTGTCATATTAAGATAACTAAGTTATATAAAATCAATATAATGCTAAACTAAACACCAAAGGTGATCACTTTGTCAAGATAATTAACATTCAATCACTATATCAAAATGACCAGTCATTATTAATCCTAAGTGATCACCTTGATAAGATGATCGATTTGAGGTCAACATGTCAAGATGACTAGTCTTTAGTAGTCATAAATGATCACGTTGTCAAAATGCACATGTAATAATAAGATAAAAAATGACCATCATTATAGAAATAGTCAAAAAGTAGGCATATACGGTCATCATGCCAAATGGCCATACTTTTAGCGGTAGTTAAAAGTAGGCATATCATATTCAAACGACCACCATTTAAGGTCACATATTTTGTTTACAAGTATGCTAAGCCAATATGAGCATCATTCAAAATAACATTTTTTTTTATAAGTTTTTCTTTTTACAATGGTCATGCAAGTATTACAAAAAAAAAAGCAGTTGTTATCAACAAAAATTCTCTCATTTAAAAAAATCAATTTTAAAAAAGAAAAACCCCAAACAACAGACCTAGGCTACCCAAACACGCTTAGTTAGGCTATACAACTATATATGTATCCATACCTTAGTCTGGACACATATGGAGAGAGAGAGGGGGAGGAAAAACACTAGCAAAAAAATCAATCCCTTTTTCTCTTCCTTCATCCAGTCTAAAACTAGTGTAGTGTCATTAATCTTCTACTGTGTCTTATTATCAAACAAGAGCAAACTCGTCCAAGATTATTTGGCCATGAGCTTTTAGACATCGCTAGAGTAACGTCAATTGAATCCTCAAAGATATACCATGCGTCACGAGCAGCTTTCAGGTGGGTTACCTAATATGCCGCTCGTGCCTTTTCATCGATCCATGTTAGTTTTGTATTTTATGTAATTGAGTCCTTCTTTCTATCAATTTTAGAGGTTGATTGTTCTTCAAACTTTTAATTTCTTTGATTTAAACTTCATTGGGTAATAAGTAATTTTTTGAATTAGATGTGCATTTGTGAACATTTCTTTTTGTATAGTTAAAAATATTATAGCACTTGATTTTGGTCTTATTTGTTTTTGCAGTTGAAAAATACTTTTGCAAAAATAAATTTTTTTGCTACAAATTAATTTTTTTACATATTTTTAAATCGTTTTGATATATTAATATTAAAAATAAATTTTTTAAAAATAAAAATATTATTTAAATATATTTTCAAATAAAATAAAAAATAAATATTATCTCAAACAATACCTGTATCTTTATGTTTGAAAGCTACTAAAAAAAATCTTTGGTCACTGATGATGCTGACAATAGCCTA
>Ga0325403_1006008_pt1 | contig 11515 bp, 17 predicted proteins | sample PopdelMetagenome_19_FD_205665 | JGI IMG/M metagenome (GOLD analysis project Ga0325403, IMG submission 205665) | Populus deltoides microbial communities from Bellville, Georgia, United States - Xylem-PdKOR-R4 | ecosystem: Host-associated > Plants > Phyllosphere > Stem > Wood/Secondary xylem...
ATGTCATACTCAGCCAATAGAACTTGCCATCTTGCAATTCGGCTCGATAAATAGGGCTTTTCACAAATGTACCTCAACGGGTCTAATTTAGAAATTAACCACGTAGTGTGATACAACATATACTGACGTAATCTCCTTGCAGGCCATGTCAGTGTGCAACACAACTTTAAAATCATAGTATACCTAAACTCACATTCCGTGAACTTCTTGCTCAGGTAATAAATGGCCCTTTCTTTCCTTCCGGTTTCATCATGTTGCCCAAACACACATCCCATTGTTGTTTCAGTTACTGTTAGGTACAATATTAATGGCCTTTCTGGTACTAGAGGAACAAGCTAGGGTGGGTTCAACAAGTATTGCTTGATTTTCTCAAAAGCCTCTTCGCACTCTTCATTCCAAATTCTAGGGTTTTTCTTCCTTAACAAACAAAAGATCGAATCACAAGTCATGGTTAATTGGGATATAAACCGAGCAATATAATTCAACCTTCTTAAGAAACCTCTCACATCCTTCTTAGTCTTGGGAGGTGGCATAGATTAAATAGCCTTTACTTTGTCAAGATCCACTTCTATCCCTTTGTCACTCACCACAAATCCTAATAACTTCCCAGATTTCACCCCGAACGAACACTTCGCTGGGTTAAGCCTCAACTTATATTTCCTTAGTCTTTCAAACAATTTCTTCAATATTTGGACATGATTCTCTCCCTCTCTAGATTTAGCAATCATGTCATCCACGTATACTTCAATCTCTTTATGCATCATGCGTGAAACAAAGTCACCATAGCCCTTTGGTAGGTGGCCTTAACATTCTTTAAACCAAATGGCATGACTTTGTAGCAAAAGGTTCCCCATGGTGTTACAAAGGTTGTCTTCTCCTTATCCTCTTGTGCCATTTTTATCTGATTGTAGCCCAAAAATCCATCCGTAAAGGAATATGTGGAGCTGCGTGTTGCATTATCAACTAACATATCTATGTGTGGTAGAGGAAAATTGTCTTTAGAGCTAGCCTGGTTTAAGTCCCTAAAGTCCACACAAACTCTGATTTTACCTTCCTTTTTGGGTACCACCACTATGTTCGAAACTCATTGTGGATACTTGACTACTTCCAAAAAAACCAGTGTTCCATTGTTTTTCAATTTCTGCCTTTACTTTGATTAAGACCTCCGGATGAGTTCTTTTCAACTTCTGCTTAATCGGCTTGTATCCTTCCACCAATGGTATCCTATGTACTACAATATTCGTATCCAAACCAGGCATATCCTCATAGGACCAAGCAAAGACATTTACATAATCTCGGAGCAGTGCAATCAACTCTTCTTTCTCTTTAGGGGTGATCAAAGTTCCTATTTTCAACTCTCTTTTGATTTCTTCATTACCCACATTTATGGTTTCAAGTTCCTTTTTAGCGGGCCTTCAAGCTTGTTCGTGCTATTCTATTAATTTTATGAATTCCTATATGTTTTTCTCCTCTCATTCCTCATCTTTTACAACTACTATGTATTCTTTAAAGTTTGGTCATTCATTCTCAATGTAAGGTGCAGGTGTTGTTGTGGAGGATCTGCTTTCAGGGTTCCTGAAAGCGGGAAGTGATGTGTAAATGCATAGTAAGACATTAAGATGAATTTTGAAAATGCATGATCTCATTAAAAGGAAAAGATTGGCTCAAAAACAAAAATAAAATCCAATTGACATCTTGAGCTTCAATTGTCAATGAATAAAAACAAAACAAAATAGAAAAAGGCAAACAACATAGATAAAATTATAATCCAACAATCATTGTTGATTGCATTTTGAAAACCAATGGAGCTTCTTGGATCTCCCAATTCTGGAACTTCTCTTTTTCAGCTAGCTTTCGAACGAAAGTCCTGGCGGTAAATTCTTCCAGAGTGTAGATGGTAATTGCGGTAGCTCTTCATCCCTTTTTCTGGATTCAATCTTCTCAGCAATGTCTTCAACTTGATCTTTTTTTAGAGTGTTTATGTTCATTGAAGAAAGCTTCTGAAGAAGGTTTCCATGTCCCTTATCAGGTTGCATCACATATGCGGCCTTTGGAAATGAAATCCTGATTGGAGGGATGACTAAGCTTTCTTCTTCAGGCTTCCTTCCTTCAATCCTAGCCATTCTCTTCTCCATTCTTGCACCAGCAGCTCGCTTGTAATCCTTCTTCTTGGGCTTATATCCAAGCCCAAACCTCTGTTCCGCAGCTTTCAGCTTGATTATATCAATTCATTCAAGTCTTCCTTTCTCGATGTCATATGGGAAAGGAATCTTGTGCTTCAAAAAGCTTTTAGCAGCCATTTTGGTGGCCTCCGAGATTTCTGGTTTCCTCACCACAGTGTTCTCGAGCAGCCACTCGGTATTCACAACTTCAAATGCATGAAGGTTTCCATCCTTACAATCTTCAGCTTCAATGAATGGAACCGCCACGTTTCTTACCATTGATATAGTCTCCTCAGCCTTAACAGTAACCAGAACACCATTGGTAATGTACTTCAAACATTGATGCAGCGAGGAGGTGACAGCTCCCGTAGAGTGTATCCATGGCCTTCCTAACAACATACTATAGGAAGGGTGGATATCCAACACTTGAAGGGTTACTAGAAAGACTTGTGGACCCACAGCTAGTTTGACCTTAATTGTCCCTATCACTTGCCTTGGCAAAACATTGTACGCTCTAGCCGTCATCCCACTGGGTTGCATGTGTGAGGGATCTACCAGCATTTCATCTAACATATGCCTTGGTAACACATTAAGGGCTGAGCCGTTATCGATGAGAACTTTACCGATGAGATAATCTTTGCATCGAACCGTGACATACAAGGGCTTTTTATGTCCTGTTCCTTCAGCGTCAAGTTCATCTTCTGTGAAATATAAGTACTTGGCAACGTGGATCCTCCCTACTAGATGCTCCATAGTCTTTTGTTCAATATCTTGGGGTCCGTAGGCCTCATCCAGTACTTTTTCCAAAGCATTACGATGCGGCTTGGAGTTGAGTATTAATGACATGATGAAGATCTTGGCAGGGGTCTTCTTCAACTGATCCACTATACAGTACTCACTATGCTTCATTAATTTTAGGAACTCATTTGTTTCTTCCTCAATCACAGGTTTATTTACCTCAAGCTCTTTATCGAGGTCCAACACCTCCTTGCCCTTAGCCTTTCTTTGCTTCTCTAGTTCTTCAGGTGTGAAACAATGACCACTTCAAGTTAGCCCACTTATCTCAGTTCGGAACAATGGCAAAAGAGTTTTGATATTCGAGGTATAACCATAATCTCCAGGCATCGCTCCATAGTCTACTTTGTTTGCATATGAGGGTTTTGTTAATATCAATTTCGAGAGCCCATTAGCTATTAATTAGACTCTATATTTCCCCCGATTCTCTTTCATCTCTATCTCTTCATTATCTTTTATAGCCTCAATCCTTAACTCTTCTAAAGTCAGTGTTCTCACAAACTTTTGATGAAACTCAATGCATTCATCAATGTGATGCCCTTTCTTTTTATGGAATGGGCAAAAATCATCTTCCATCATGCAATGTTCAGATGATTTCTCCAAATGTCCAGATTGTACCAACATTTTATACAGCCTCACCATGGTCACTCTTAGCACATTCTTTTTGCTACCGACCTCCATAATATTCACTCCACTACCACCTATAACATGTTTGGGTAGAGGGTTCAAATTCACATTAGGCGAATCTTCAAAAGTGACCCATCTAATTTTGATCAACTGCGATACCCTATTCTTAAAAGCTACACAGTTTTCGATGTTGTGACCCGTATTACCAGCATGGTATTCATAAGTCAACTCGGGGTTGTACCAGGTAGGGAAAGGTGGTTGCATATGAGGTAATAGTAGGGGAGCTATTTGCCCAATACTTAACAACTTGGCATATAACTCCTTTAGGGTAATTGGCAAAGGTGGTAATTGTTCTTCTAGTTGTCGGTTGTCTCTCCTTTGGTAACTGTTTTGGTTATTGGCGGGGAATTTTGTTTGATGGGGTTGGTTTGGGACGAAGGGTTTGGAAAAGTTGATGCTGGTGATTTGAGAGGTAGGTGTTTGGTAGTTTTGGTAGTTTTTGCCTTTCTCTTTGTAACTGTTTTCTAGGTTATTCACCTCAATTTCCTTCTTTTTCCTAAGAAAACCCCTCTTCTCTATAGGTTCCGCAATTCTCCCACTTTGGATTCCTTGCTCAATCCTTTCAGTAATTCACACAGCAACATTGAAATGCTAGGCTGAGCTACCCATAAGATGTTAGTATGGGGCCCTAAAAGTATTAGCAAACAGTGTTACCATCTCCATCTTTATTAGTGGAGGTTGTACATTGATAACTTGGTCTCGCCACCTTTGAGCATAAGCCCTCACGGACTCTTGAGTTCCTTTCTCCATGATAATCAGACTGGTCCTATCAGGAGCAATCTCAAGATTGAACTTGTATTGCTTTAAGAAAGCATCTGCTAGATCTGTCCATCTCTTGATCCTAATGTTGTCCAGCCTCATATACCAGCTGAGGGCCAATCCTGTTAGGCTATCCTAGAAGAAGTAAATTATCAATTTATCATCGTGGATAACTTCTACCATCTAGTTATAGTAGGAATGAAGATGGGTCTTTGGGCATTCCATTCCGGTATACTTAACAAACTCCGGCACTCTGAACTTCTTTGGAATTACGATGTTAGGCACCAAACATACTTCAGCGGCCCTAATTGGGTCAAATAAATCATTTCCTTTAATAACCCTTAGCCTCTCTTCTAGCGCAGTCCACTTATCATACCCTACATGATTAGAGAATCTGACGTCCTGTGGATCTTCGTTTGTTAAATCCATTGTAATAGGGATTTGGATGGGCTGAGTGAGATTAGGATGCTGCTTATTTGGTGTATTTGCCCCCGCGTTTATAGGTGCGACAGGGATTTGAGCTACTGGTGGTGCTTCATCAGGTTGAGTAGACGTTCCCTCTCCATCTTTGGCTCTCAACATTTGCTCGAGCAAACTGGTCAGGTGCGGCACATCATTCCGAACTCCTTCAAGCTCTCTTTGGTACTGAGCTTCTGGTTGTGACCTTTCTTCGTTTTCCATCTTTTTTCTTTGTCGAGTGTTGTGGATTCTAGAAGGGGGACCTATGTTTCTTAGTTTGCAGATGCATGCATAGATGTATGAGAAAATGCATGATTGTGATGAGAATGCTTTGTATATTGGGTATGGATGCAGCCTTCTTGTGAACAAATAATAGTCACCACCTTATAAACATAGGTTCTCTTGTCACATTGCTAGGAGTACTGCCTTTCAAGTCGTTTACTTGAATCATATTCACCGAAACAGATTTTGCATAAGAAGATAGGTCAACGCCCTTTTCATTAATGCTTGATAAGTTTATTACATTTATAAATAAAAATGAAATACAAAATATATTAATCCCTTTCCTCCACAAACTCTCTAGCCAAAGGTAAAAAGGCAAAGCCACGGTTCTCAATCTTCCTTAGAAAGGCATCGGTTTCAGCTAGGCATCGGCGATAGCAAATGATGTCCCCTCCCACATTTCGCGCATTGATTCTAATAATCTGAGCATGTGTAGCAGCTTCATCCATTTGCTCATTTGTCTTGATCATCTTTTCTATTAGCAACATATTGGTTCTGTTTAAAGCAGCATTGTTGGCGTCGATTTGATCCTTGTGTTTTTCCATTGCTACTAGCTTCTCATCTAAATACTTCACCTTTTCACATTTCTTGTCAAGTTTTATTCTCATAAATTTTATCTCATTCTTCTTAACCGCTAATTCTGCTTCAACAGCCTCAAAACCTTTCCTTTTACTTTCTTCTTTTGCAATCCCCGTCGAACGGCTTTCCAACTCCATATATTTCTTGTTCAAATCCTCATACTTCCCAATCCTATCCATCAATTCGAACTAAACTTGTGCAAATTTTTCTTGGTAATATTCTACACTTCCTTGACAATCGTTAAAATCAATCTCCTTTGCTTCAAGTTTAGAGCAACTTTGCATCCAATCCAAACTCATCCCTCCTAGCTCCTTCGCACTTTCTTCCCTAACAATTTTCTACTCACTTAGTTTTAACTCAAGCTTTGTTATTCTCGCATCTCTAAATTGTATTTGCTCATCTAGAAATGCTCTCCTTTTATCCCCTTCCAGCATCATTTCTTCCAATATTGCCTTGTCTTTTCTGCTTTTGCTGAACTCTATCCGAAGTTTTTCCACTTGTATTCTCAACTCCTCTTTATTATTGACCCTTTTCCTCTTAATAGGCTCTTCTACAGTTTGGGGAGATTTGATTCCTACACAAGGCATGGCTGAAGCAGCTAGGTCTCTCCATCTTGCATATCCTTCACTTGCACTTGGATCCTTTAAATCTTCTATCTCAACCAAAACCATATGCATCCAATCTTGTTTGATGATCTCCAAAACTTCTTGTGCAATGGGATCTTTGAATAAACTAAAGAATTGAGCAATTCCCATAGTCCTTGGAACAAACTGCATGCCCTAAGTTGCCTTACCACCAGGGTAGGAGCATAACTCACATAGCATGTAATCCCCACCAATGGCATCCAACGTCTCTGTCCACAACTCATTAGGACTTTCACTGTCGTTACCCATGGGGATCTCCACTTGAAATCACTATTAGGCAAACCTTCTAATTTATCAACCTAACCTTGGTTGTCTAGATCTCCCCATTCTTCTTCTTCTACAAACTTTAGGGGTCTTTGGGTGAACCATCAAAAAATATTGAAGACAGGTTTTTTCGATATAGCTAACCATCCAGATATACAACAACTGCGTGCAGCATCTCATTACTCCTTTTCCGGTCCTCCTACAATGATTAAGTGTCAAGATGGTTTCAGCTAAAATAACAGCCACTTGATTGATTTGTGTATTCTCATACTCTACATAAGCAACAACGGCCTCCAAACTCACTACACCCGTCTGACTTGGGAACAACACAAGGCCAAATATGCCCAAGGCAATCAATCTCTCTTTTTCTGATCCTGACTTCTTTTCCAGTTCAATTTCTAGCATCCTCCATTTCAGACAAGTAGTTTTATTTTCCAAAAAATTTTCCAAGTTGGCGATTCTGAGCAGTTTTGACAGTTCGGGGATAATCTTGTTAAATCTCAAAGGAAAATAAATCCTATACAGATTGTTTGGAAACTCAGTCAACATCCCATATTCCTTCATAATGGGAGATAGGTCTATGCTTTCAAAAGAAAAACACCGGTAGTCTGGATCCCAAAAATGAACTAAGGCTCGCACAGCTAGGCTTAAAACTTCTACCTTTGCAATCTTCATCAAACGTCCGTATTTTCTAAAAAATGTATCCTTATCCACATTTTGAAAGTGAGTCGTTAACTTGTTCACCTCATAATGTAATTCAAGTTCTTGATTGGTGACAGCTTCTTAGCATCGCTTCTAAGGCAGTCTCCTTCAGTCAATAGTGACAGTTCAGAATTTTTCTCATATTCTATGATGGAAAATTTAGCAATGGTGGCCATTTTGTTCACAAGTCCTACAATTCAAGATGCCTTGGGGTTAGACTTGTTCTGATGCAAAAGATATTATAGAGCATACACCCTAAGGATAGGTTCTAGTTCCTTTACGTGAGACATATAGTAGGTTTACTACTTGGTCTCTAAAAAAGGGTCTCTTGTTGTCCCAGTGATCGCCCTTATAAAGGCAATACGGGGGTTCAACAAATAGTGGGATGGCACGTATACCAATCACTATCAATCTAAACACTCAGCAAAGAGTTAGGGTTTACACAAACTTAAACCTTGAATCAAGTCATAAGGCAAACTGCTAGTTCCCCACTTAACTTAAAGTTAAATATGTGTGCCCTAAAAAAGATAATAATAATAATAAAGTGATGCATGACTATACCATGTATGATAGAATATGAAGATGCATGCTAAAGCTTTTAAACAAAGTATCATTCATAGTAAAAAAAAAAAAACAACAACAACACATAGCATGAACTAAAAAACAATTACCAAGCCTAGTCCTAGGGTCCCCAGCGGAGTCGCCATCATGTCGCACCCTCACAGCGGAGCGCGACATCACGGCGACCCTTAATTGATTTTGGGATTTTTGTTTATGTGTAAAGGAGTCGCCACCTAATATTTTGGTCACTAGGAACCCTAACTGGTCTTTCAGAGATTCTAAGGCAAGGGACTGGTTGCGCAAAGGGAAGGTATTAGCATCCCTAGTACGCCCTACCTAAGGTAAGCTGTTTGGTGTTTGGTTTGCTTTATAATTGCTATGGTGTTGGTGTTTTCTAATCCCATCAGTTTTCCTAGGTTTGATTCAAACTAAATTTATTAAGATAGAAATCTAAGGAGATTCCATGTGCTTTAAAAGCTCATTTCTCCCTTAGTATTTCAAGAGTTTGCGACTCGTAAATCGCAAGGAGGAAGGACAAAAATTTAAATATCTAAGGCGCTTTAAAAGCCTATTTTTGCCTTAATGTTTTATACTCTCATGGCTCGTGAACCGTGGAGTAAAAAATTAAAATATCCTTGATTATAATCAAGGCTTCTTTCAAGGATGTGTGATGACTTATTATATCTAGAAAATTATTTTGGATATTTACCACTTAGGGTTTCTTTTATCCAAATATTAACAGTGAATAATAACAAGTTATTCCCATTAAATATTTTTGATATTCATCCCTTTGGGATTTCTTTATCCAAACATTAACGATGAATAATAGATGAATTCCCCTAAAAACCTGGAGATAAAAAAGCTTCAACAACGTTGAAAGCGTGGTGGTTGCTTGGTTTGTGTTCGTCTATTTCAAACCTTTTCCTTCTATTTTGTATTTGCGTCTGTTTTTTGCTTTTTCTTTCCTCTGCATCTTCGTCACTCTCTCTACTGGTTCCTGCACTTTCTTCTCCCCTATTCTGCAGATTTTATTTGTAGAAAAAATGGAGCAAATACCGAAAGTCAGTCCCTGCTTCTTCCTTGTTTCTCCTCCTTTTTTTTGTCTTTTCTTTTCTTTTCTTTTCTTTCTCTTTTACTGCCTGCCTTCTTGATCTCACAGCAACGCAAGGATAAAGGAAGAAAATCCCTCTGTTCTCTGCGTTTTTTCTCTCCTAACTGCCTACCTCTCTTGCATTTTTTGTCTTTCTTTTTCTGTTTTTCTCCCCTCTTCCCTCAACAGAAGAGGCTTATATAGCCCAACATGCAGCTCTATTTAGGAAACCAATATTACATTAATTCTAGGTTGTAATCTCCGGTGAGCAAAGAATAGGAAACCAGAATATTTGATTTTGATTCTGTGATTAGCAGTGATTTCTTTCCAAGTTAGAGGATGGTGCGACTCCTTTCTTTCCTTCCATGGCTAGGACCATAAAGCACCAGCTGCTCCCTTTAAAATGAGGCAATAAAAACGTGGTATGCAGCTCTACATTCAAGTGAGAGAAACATGGAAACCAAACAGGAAATTGCAGATAAAAGGAAAGAAAAACCGGGCTAGCTATGCAGATAAAATGTGGTTCTTCAATTCCTTCCTCCAGCAAAATTCCTTCTAATTTTATATTCACTCAACTTCCTTATTTTAGCACCCTTTTCATTTGGTCCTTGGTCCAAAAAAGGGTTTCAAATTGGCCTGTAATTGATCTTCAAACTTTAAGCATCTTACAATTATGTCCCTGCAAACTCGGGCAAAAATCCTTCTCACGGCAGGAATCCCTACTTTCACACTAGATATTCAAACGAGAATATCTTGAGCTTCTGATATCAAAATCAAGTGATTCAAAAGCCTAAATTTATCTACGCGTCCAGGACTACAACTTTGATAAAGGAGTCGAAGTGAGATAAAATTGTTTTAGAGAACAGAATCTAACAGTAATCTAGTTGATCAACAGGGTCTCCTGATTTAATTCAGAAACTGACAATGCCAAGAATCTCGATATGACTGAGAGCATGATCTAAGAAAAAATCAACAAAATTTATGATGGAAATACAGTTTTTAGTGTAAAACTCGGGCCAGGATCCTTCTCGCGACAGAATTCTCTACTTTCACGTTAGATATTCAAGCGAGAATATCTTGAGTTTATGATATCGAAATCAAATGATTCAAAAGCCCAAATTTATCTACGCGTCCAGGACTACAACTTTGATGAAAGAGTCAAAGTAAGATAAAATCTTTTTAGATAACAAAATCTGGCAGGAATCTAGTTGGTCAAAAAGGTTCTTGATCTGAGAATGTCGAGCATCCAAATCTGACAAAGAGTCTGCCCTAAGAACAATGATCCCTAGGACCCAATAAAGGTGTAGGTCAATTTTTCAACATGTCATGAGTGACAAAATAAAACTAGGATGGTCAGATATCGTATGAAACCAAGTTAGAATCAGAGCCTAAGTTGGAATAAAAAATTGCGACAACAACAGAACCAGTTTTTGTTAGTGAAAATTCTGAGGGATTTATCCAACCTTAAAGACCAGATAAAGAAGAAAAAAATTTAGCATTATAAAGACTCATGATCAATCTAAGAAAACTTGACGATTTTGGTAGCAAAGAAGAAGGATAACAAGAGCAGAAAACAGATCAAACAGGGTTTCGAAAAAATATTTCTTTCTCTGCTTTTGTCAATCTTCCAGCAAACATGAGTTAAACTCTTACACTTAGTTCAAAAGAGGTATACACCGTCTCCAGCACGTGGGGTACAAAAATGAGTAACAACAATTATGAGGCAATGTATTATAGTTCCTATTAAAGGTAACTGCAGGCCTTATCAAAATGAGTTTTAGTGGACCGCTCTTTGTATATTAAAGCCTACACATCTTTACTTTCTTCTCTTGAAAACTTAACATGCCTACAACATCATCCTTTTCCTCATTCTTTATTTATAACAGACCATAACTCATCATTTGTAACATCTTTTGGTGAAATTCTTCACATTTATCGATGTTATGTCCCATTGCTTTGTGGAACTTATTAAAACCATCACTCTTCTTTGAACCTGATTCATTTTTTGTTCGAAAACACTTGGCTTGCACCAATATGTCATACAACTTATCCATTGTTACCTTTAAAACCTTCTATTTTTTTCTTCTAAATTCCATGATATTTACTCCCTCACCATTGGAAGAATGATTAGATAGGAGGTTGGAATTGATGTTGGGGGTATCTTTAAAAGTTATCCACCCTGCTTTGATTAACTGCAAGAGCTTCCTTTTAAATGCCAAGAAAGTATCAATTCAATATTGTTTCCAAGGTTTCTGGCATGGTACTTACATATTAGATCTGATTTTTACCAATTTAGGAATGGAGGCTTTAATAGTGGAAATAAAAAAGGGGCCACGTGATCTAAGTTTAACAATTTTGCATATATTTCTTCTAAGGGTATATGTAGAGGTGAGAGTTGTTCTTGGTTTCTTTAGTAGGTTCTTCTTGGATTATTTTCAACTTGGTTTTCTATCGGGTTGGTTTACCAGCAAAGGCTTAGAAAATTTAATACTGGATATTTAGAAAGACGAGGTCTGGTAGCTTTGGGTTTG
>Ga0325403_1006009_pt1 | contig 11514 bp, 1 predicted proteins | sample PopdelMetagenome_19_FD_205665 | JGI IMG/M metagenome (GOLD analysis project Ga0325403, IMG submission 205665) | Populus deltoides microbial communities from Bellville, Georgia, United States - Xylem-PdKOR-R4 | ecosystem: Host-associated > Plants > Phyllosphere > Stem > Wood/Secondary xylem...
TTAATTTTTTGTGGCTCAAAGCCCAAATTAACCTTTTCTTTTCAGAAAGTATGATTTTTTGGCTTAATTTGTTGTTTCAATATATTTTGTATTAATTCTTGCTGGAATCTTAATTTAGTTGTTTCAACATAATAATTTTATTTGCAGCTAATGATTCAATATTTCAAGGAAACTAGCATTGGTTGTTAGATAAAAATATAAAATAAATTTGTTTATATAATATATAGTTTCACAATAATATTTTTTTAATATCAAAATAAAAAAAATACAAAAAAAAACATGTCTCATGTCTTTACTATTTTTATCTCTTATAATTAACTAAAACATGTTGTGTTAATAATGTTATGATTTTATAAAAAAAAAAATATAGAATAGAAAGTATAGCTAATTTTTACCTAATTTGATTACGATATATATACAATGCAACATTTTCTTTCTTAATTTCCCATATAATCAATATTCCTATATATAACGTACGTTTTATTTAGGCATTCAGAATTTCTCCTAGTACGTATAATCCATGTTCAAGATTAATATTTTGGAAAGGAAAGAAAAAAAACAAAAAAAAGGAAAAATTAAGCCTTCTAATGATGATCTTACACATGCATACGGCCAATTCAAAGAACATTACAATATAATATATAAAAAAAATGCATTGAACGTACTGAAGATCAAAACATTATAATAATAAAACCGGATGCCATTTCTGGTTGTTTCCCAGAACCAATACATTCACCCAGACAACTAGGGTTCTTCAACTAAATATTATTAAATTCCAATTTTATCGTTATAAAATGCTTAAGGAGGCTACACTGAATCTGGGCATCTATTCAAAACCCTAAATATATTCCACAAAACTTCATATGTACCGAGAAAAAAACTACATATATAATATATTTGACCAAACCCACGTCTACAGCCACTTGAAACTAATTGTTTTTAATTTAATTTACTGTTTAAAAAATGTATAAAAAGAAAGAGTGTGAGAGAGTGCCTTCACTTTCTTTTTCTTTCTTTTTCTAGAATTGATGTAGATATGGTGGCATGCCAACCTATGTTGAATATTCATTCACTCGATTGGCATGCAGGAACCGTGTGCCTATAAATCCACAATGATATTCACTCTCTTTTAAAAACACCACGCAGAACCGTTTGAGATCTGAAACCTAATTGCTGTTTTCCAAAGTTATTAAACATGTTCTGGTCTAAAATCGAGTTCTGACAAGGTTATGAATTAATGGACATGTTAAGTAAATTAAATTAATTTTAATTTGATTTTTTTAAATTAAAAATCCAGTCTGATTAATTCCAGATTTACCTGTTACGTCGGGTTTAATAATTATGGCTTGTGGGCTAAATCTTATGTTTGTGCTTACTTGCATCGTGGTACATGCTTGACAGATCATTTGCCTTGCAGAAAATGCAATCCAAAATCAATGAATTCTTGGGGATGGAGTCCTTTAGGTTCAGTCTTGGCTCAAAGAAGAACCCCACAAATTAGAAATACATTTGTAGAATGGTGGGGAGTGGGTTAGTGGCAAATTAATAATTAATTAAATAACAAGTGGTGGCAAAGAAAGAGAATTAAAGTCGAAGAAGAAGCTGCTATTTTTTAAGGTCGTTTAGTTTTGACTTAAGACTAAGTTCACATTGTGTCGAATTAATTGACGACAAGTTTTCCTCGCTGGAGAAGAGGACATGCATGGGAATTCAAACGTAACGTGTTTGGTAATTAACATGGCATAGCTTGTTTTTATTTATTTATTTAAAAACTAAATAAAAATAATTTTTATTTTATTTTTAATATTGATACGTAACGTGAATAATTTTTATTTATTTATTTTTAAAAAGTCTCATGAATTCCTTGATGATCAGTTTTTGTGTTCAAATACATCGGATAGCTTGCTCGTCTCCTGCCTTTACAGAGATAGAAGTCTTTTCATATCCAGCTCCATTCGAATAATTGAAGACAAATGTTTTCGGAGAAGGATACAATTGACAATATCCATACTTGAGGGGGCTATTTTAACACCCTCTAACTTTGGAAACTCGTCATTCAAGTCCTTGCACTTAAGGATTTGTTTTTGTTATTATAAATATGTACGTATTCGTCCCTCAACAAAATAGAGACATTTCTTTTTCTTAAAGCCCTTTCCTACTTTATTATTTTCGCACGCATCCTTTTATTTCTTTTTTCTTTTTTTTTTCGCGCATCCTTTTATTTCTTGATTGGCCGGCCGGTTACAACCTGCTAGTTCCGCATGCGCTGCCCCTTGCGGTGGCCTGCTTTCCTTGAATAAATTACAAGAAGACTAGAAGAGAGGATACACGCATGGAACTTGGATTGGTTAGTTTAATGCTCATTTAGACAACCTCAGTTTTTGTCATGTAATGCAAGATACAACCGCTCTGGAAATCAAGGATTGAACTGCATACAGTTAATTCGTGCCAATGGTATTGACGCTTTTGGAATTTATTGCACGAGTGCCATGTGCAATTTAAAACCCGATACGGGTTGATTTAGAACAAATACCAAGTTACAGATCAAGAAGATGAATCTATTTTTAAAAAAAAATAAATTCAAAACTATATTGTTTAAACAAAAAAAAAGATTTTGATCATGTTGCTGAATCAATCTAGATTTTTTATTAGATCAATAAAAGGTTTTTTTTAATATTTTTTTTATACAAACCGATTTAAATTCTAGGTTAACTAGGTGCCGGATCAACTTATCAAATTAGCTGAGCTTTAAAATAATGGATTGAATGAATCCCTTTAAAGAGTACAAAGATGAAAGAACTAGTGCTATAGAGCTCACTCAACTTGCATGCAAAAAAGAAATCCATGTATTTAATTAATTAATTCTCGATTCTCCAACTTGTTTCAACAAACTTGTTCATTAGCGTCCATTGAATGGATTGATCGGTTCATGAGATTATAAAATAGATTTAATTAAGAATTGGAGGCGCTGACAGCTGCTTTTCTTCAGCAAGAACGCACTTCTGTCAAATAAAGAATATAGATCGACTCGATCATGCATGTTGTAGAAAGAAAAAAAAAATTGCAGCTATGAAAATCAGACGCACAGAGAGAAGGAACCGAGAAAAAAAATGGCCGAAGACCATACCACTGCGAATTGACATTATCGAGGAATAGGAAACATCATAAATTATAAATGTTGAGGATTGAAAAAAAAAGATATAAATTAAATCATTTATATTTCTTTTTGTTTCATAATAAATATTAAACAACCTATAAATGAAATCTCCTGTTGATTTATCTAGATCGAGCACATGCACTGATATCTGAGCAAAATATATACAGTAAGAAGAAATCTTTTTTTTCTCAAACTTCTCTCATTTATGGGTTGAACCAGAGGTGCAGACGGGAGCCAAGACCTTCCAGATATGAAAATATCCCTTGAAACTTAGTAGTAATTAATGTCATATCCATTTTAAGTAAATAGTCATGTAAAATTGGCCTTTTAAAATAAAAAAAATTACATTTTAGTTCACAATTATTGAAGAATGATCTCAACTTAACACAATTATCTTGTATTTAACTTTTAATTTAATTAAAGAGAAGAAGATTATGAGATTCAAACTATGACTATTGTTTGGTTGGTTGTTAAAACTATAATACTGTATATATAAAAATAATCTCAATCAAAAAGCTTATCCGGTGAATATTAATAAATGATTTTATATTAGGAATCTACAACTTCAAGATGCATTGTGTGTAAACACATGTTCATCCCCCTAGCTTCAAGTTCTTAACTCCACGCACCCTCATTCTCTTCCTAAAGATATTAGCGAAATTCAAATTCGTGCCGCCTACAACACCATATATATGCAGTAACCTTACCAGCTACGTCCTCACAAGAGATTGTGGAAAACAGAGAAGATAGCTAGATATTGTGTACATGAATTTTAACTTTCCCAAATTCCCGAGCTGGTATACTATATAGATATATATTCTGCTGTACATGTACTTGATGCATGACTGTTTATATCATAAATTAATGAATACGGGACTGGCACAAGATCTATATACCTAACAATGGAAGATATATGTTGAACAATAACTGGAAATATCATTTGGAAGAATTAATGTTTGAATGCATGAACATAAGAAAATTTGAAAATCGTAAGATCATCATGCTAATTCCTTGAAGTATTTGAATTCTCGTACTCCTATATATCTTCTTATCTTACCAAGTTGGGTATAATATTTAGCAGCTGAGGATATCAGATATGCAATACGTGAAGGAAAATGATCGTAGGGTTTGGAAGAGATCCAATGACTATAGCCTTACTTTCGTACCCACGTTCTCAGCAAGGACCATCACATTTTCATCCCATGCATTCCAACTCATATTCAATGCACTTCATGGTCTGCTGAAAAAAGCACCCCAGAAATTTCATTCATGCACCACCTCTACCTTCCCTTTATTTGTCTCTCCCCTCTTTCTGTCCAAAATCAAATTATCTAGCCAAAAATATTAGACCAGGCAAAAGTATACGTCAACTTATGAACCATCCATGTCAATCCATATTAGTATAAAAACAATATAGTTTGGGACAAATAAAAAATAAAATCATTTGAGCTACTTTGATTGTGTCTTACCTAAATTTAATCAGGTTAATCAAGTCACGGGTTGATCTGTTGAATTATCTAAATTTGATCAAGTTGATCTTCTAAACAAGTTAATTAAAAGCAAATCTAACTAGCTAGCTCCATTCTATCACATGCTAATAATAAGATGTTGCATTCTTAAAGGGTAATATATAGACTATGCTACAAGATTCCATGAATCTGATCCATATTTGGAAGTGCTAGTTAGGAGGATTCAGCTAAATGTCAAATTAAGGTGTCATTGCATGAATGTTTCAATGATTAAGATTTGAGATTGATATTTACAAGTCTCAAGTTTAAATCTTGAAAGACGACACGATACGCTTTGTTTGGTAAACAGAGGGCCACGGATATAAAAATTAATCCAAAGCTCGTGGGGTATCATGAATTTATGGAAAGAGCTTCTCTATATACACTTCCCCTTCCCCAACTCCGATCGAGTAGTCATAGGTTGTCCAATTCATAGAATTACGAGGAATCTCTCTAAGTGATCAGATAGCAACGTGCAAGAAGCACATGCATACCCATAATTAATGGATAACATGAAATATTAATTTGTTAACAAAAGAAAAGGAAAAAGAAAAGTAGAGTAACATGAAAAATAAACCCATATATAATTTATTTATTTATTTCTATATCAGATCACATGCATATATATTGGTAAAAACGAGTTTTATACGTGCACTCACACACGCACATGCATGGATATATAGATACATGTTTAATTATGATATTTGCTTTATGTTATTAATTATGAGGAGAAAAGGAGTGAAAAAGAAATAAATATATAGAAGCAAAATATATATTCTAAGTATATTTAATGTGAAGTGCGTTTTTAAAATCACTTAGGAATATATATAGTTTATATTCTCAATTAACATGCAAGCTAATTTAAAAATAAATTTTATTTTTTAAAAAGAAATATATTCATAAAAAATTCCTATCCCAATATATATCTATTCTCAATTCTCAATTGTTTGATCCACAAATTCTCAGGATAATACTAATTATTGAACACCTTAAATTCTATTGTTTGGTTTATTTATTTTCCAAAAAATTACAGGCGACAAGAAAGAAAGAGTACACCAAACTCAAGACAACCAAAAGGTTTGATTTTTCTCCCTAGCAGCAGGGAAGGAGCTAGGAGGCTCCATGGAGCTAGAGATCCATTGACTCTAACCATAGTCTCCTAGAAGTTTAGCCTGCCATGCCTCTCTTGGCTTTTTAAAGCATGATTTAATTTTTTTCTGCACATTGAGTTGGACCTACATATGTCCTTCCCTTTTTATGCCCATTAATCAAATTCATTGCACCAATTGTCCAGGAGAAGAGCACCAGAAATATTATTCACCTGTGCCCACTTTCCCCCTTTTATATGTCTTTTTTTCTTGGTCAACCAGCAGCTTCGATAATTACCTCTATCAATTTCTCAGATTGACCAGTGCTGCTGGGCTCTGATAAGGTTGCTCTGGTTGACTTGATCGAGTCTACAATTTTTTGGGGCAGCTAGATGAAAGTTCTTTCTGAATTTGTTGAGTTTTATATCTGATTATTTTTTTTATTTTTTATTAAAAAACAAATACCATAACTATTATGGCCTGATTTTGATGTTCTTACTAGAAATGAAAAATTGTGATGACAAATTTAAGACAAATCTACATTTGACTATTCTGCTTTCATCCTTTTTTTTATTTTATTTTAACAAGTGGATAAGAATTCTGTGGACACTTTTTAGAACTAGAACATTGTAATCATTAAAAGTTGAGAGTAATTAACCATAGCTGATTTATTGTTGAGGTGGCTTCTTTCTTTTTTTTTCAATGAAATGACCATTTAGAAATCGTGGTAGCCCAGCTAATATCATTGGCTAAAACAATATAAATTACCGGTGGGTAAATAAAAAACCTGAAAAATTAATTAAATAAAAAAAACTAGAAAAAAAATAATAGAAAAAACCAAATTGTAAAAAAAAACGATGAAAATTTTGAAAAAACCAACTGGTTCAATTCATTTTGGTTTTATAAGCCTGAAACCGAAAAAACCGAACCGAACCCAAACCGAAAAAAACTGAGCAAATCGGAAAAAAACTGAGCCAAACCAAAAAACCGATCCAAAACCGAGCCAAACCGGTTTGAACCGGTTTTTTCCTAAAAAACCAAATCGGACCAAAACCGGTCGATTTGAACCGGTTTCGGTTTTTTAAAAAAACAAATTTTGATTTTGTTACTTTTTTTATATATAAAAACAAATTGAGCCGAAAATAATCATCTCTATAAATCACACTTACTAAACTCTTCTAGGCTCGAGAGATCGGCCATAACTTACATGATTTTTTTCTTAGCCTGAGCTGAATATTAAAATAAATTAATTTAGTTTGATGTAGTTCATATAATTAAAATTTGATTTGATTTTAAAAAGAATATTATTTTAATTTTTTTATATATAAAAATTAGAGCTATTTTATTTTAATTAATTTGAGTTCACATGCTTAACTAGGCAGCATGCTAGGTTTAATTACTGTGTTATAAAGTAATGCCCAAGTTCAACATTTTACTTAATTTTTATTTTATTTTATTTATACTTAATAAGTCATCATTATAAAATTGGGCTTTTTTTTTGTTATTTTTTCTGTTTTGTCTTCTATTATGTTATCTGATCCCACTGATAAACTTTTGAGGATGCCATAATTGCACCATCAATATAATAAATTATACCATTTCATGATTTGAAAGACTTTCTCCTCTAAAAAATTCCGATAACACACCAATTTCATACCCCCTGCTAGCATTACTCATATTGTAACTTCATGAAGGCAAACATTAAATTCACTGCAAAAATTAATGCTATGAACATACCATTCCTTAAAATGAATTTATTTTTTTTACTTTCCAGGAAAGAAGCACATAAAATGTAAGAGTTTAACCTAGCTAATCATACTCCTCTAAGGCGCGCGCACACAATAATTTATTTCACCCTAGAATTACTCATATTGTATATTCATGAACAGGGGCGAAGGCGAAGCAAGAAAAAAAATTAAAAAGAGTCAAATTAAAAGAATTATTTTTAAAAAATTAAAAATTTAGTTATTTTATACAATGATGGGGTTGGGAAAATTTTCCTTGCGAGAGCCGGGGTCTCTGTCAGCCTCCCGCCTCCGCCACTGTTCATGAAAGCAAACATCAAATTCACTGTAAAAATTAATGCTATGATGAAAACACCATTGCATAAAATGAATTTTTCTTTTTAATTACTTTATAGGAAAGAAGCACGTAAAATATAAGAGTTTAACCTAGCTAATCATACTCCTCTAAGTTTCCATTTATTTTGAAACCAAGTGCTAATCTTATCCCAATCAGTGGACAATATTTCTTCATGCTCCGGCTAGTTGTCAACTCAAGAAAAAAAAAGTAAAGCACACGTATTCAACCTCTTTAATTAATTATCCCCCATGATGTTCATATCCTCTACTAAAGTTGTTATATTAATCTGTAAAGCAAGGTTGATTAGGGAGAAGATTAGTGAAAAGCTAGACAAATCCAGTCGTATTTTTCTCAAATCCCAAGCCCCATCGTCCAATATGAGAAGCTGGAAGAAACGTGACATGACTGTCACTAGATGTTGGCCATGGCCATATACAATTAATCCACATTTTGCTAGCTGCAAAATGGGTGCGCTTGCACAACTGGGTCCTTTAAACCCATCGTCCCTTACCTGTCACTTGCATTGAATTTAAACCTCACCTAATCCTGCGGGTTAATATGGTAATCCATCAATCTTGGCTAATTTTTATATCATTGAAAATTGATCTACATAAATCTGATTAACTTTTCATTTATTAACTCATGACTTGAAAATATTATAATCAAAATATGAATGAGACTTGATTTGTTTTAATGTTTTTTTTAAACATTTTTTTAAAAAAAACTTTTTATAACAATGAATTTTAAATTAATCATGTCAACTTAAATTAATTTATCTAATTTATAATCTGAATTATAAATTTTACTCAGGTTTTACAACTATGGTGACTTAATTTAACTTGGAATTTTAATCCTACAATATATGTTAAGAAAACAAGATGGCAAGAAGTATATATGCCGACATTATTATTTCTCTGTCTAGCTAACATATTCTTAGTTTTAGCGCAAAATAGAAATGGATTTAATTAAATATTATACCATTTTCATTGTAAAACCTAAAAGAAAGAAAGAAAGAAACTCTATTTTTATTTGCTTATTGTATACCTTGATGGTCTCCAAGCAACAAATTTACAAGGAATTAGACTTAATTGTCTATATTATTAATTAAATACTTGATTTTATTTGAAAAACTCGTCCTATAATAAATTACATTACAGTAATTAAAATATTACATCATTTTCTCATAATACTATAAAAATAAATTTTTTATGTGAAGTTTATATATATATAAACGTGATATTTGCATCTTTTTTACGAAGAGTCACTCATGCTATTCTCTTCCATATTATAGGTTTTTATGTTCTACTTTCCTGTTTGTTCATCTAGCTTAAAAACTAACCATTTATTATATATGAAGCCTACATTTATCACTTATCAGTTGACATGTCGAATTATATAAAAATATTGTAAGATAATTTTGTTTAGTGACTTCATTTTTATATCCATGCAATGAAGAATTCATGAGGAACTGCTTCAAAAACCATGAACCCATGTCATAATTTCCCAAAACAACGATAATGAAAGAATAAAATAATACAAGAATGGCAGAGGTGGACCACTGGGACCAAAAAGAAAGAAAAGAATAATAATAATAAAACAGTAAAGAGGAAGGATACATTGCATGTTGGCAAAAGCCAATGAACCTCTCTTTCTGCCAACATTTCTTCGCTTCTTTCATACTATATATTATTGACACAGCACTGCTTTTCTTTCAAACATCTAGCCAAGAAAACAAAGCCCTTCTCTTCTTTCTTTCTCTCCTTTGTTTTCTTTTTTTGCCCTACTTTGTTGGGGTTTCAAGTTGTCTACTTTTTCCCACTCTTGGTGATGCATTCAAGCTTACTTGCTTCAACTCTGATTGGTTTTTTGTTACTTGTTATCAGTTTGTGTGGTTTTTGTGCTGTTAATCAACAAGGCTTCTTCTTCTTCTTCTTCTTCTTCTTTCAGTTGTTTCAGTCATGCCTGCTCTTGTTAACTACAGTGGTAAGTTCTCTTTTTTCCCATTCTTTGGTGTTTTTGGCTTTTGCTTGTGTTTCTTAAGGTTTAGAACTGAATTATGTTTGTTGGGTTGGTGGTGTTTGATTTGAGGTATATTATAATCTTTTCTGTTAGGATTGGATTCTTGGTATGAAAATAGTATGTAAAGAAACCAAGTTGGATTCCTTTCTTGATTGGTTGTTCTGTAATGGATAAAACATGATCTGTCTGCAAACTACTTAGCTTCGTTTGACTTTGGACAAGTAATTTGAGGTTTTTAGATGGAAATTTTGGAAAAGAGGAAACTTTAGGAGACATGTTGGATTGCTGGTGGTTTACTAGTGAATTTTTGAATGAGAGGATTAGATCCTTGAAGAATTTTTCTTTCTGTTGGAAAATCTTGTAAGAGGCTTCAATTTATTTGAAATAAAAATCGAAGCTTGAATTTAGTTGTGTCTGCTTGCTTCCAGTACTGTCATCTTGAATCTTTTGCGAACTACATAGAATCTTTTAGATAGCTTTAGCTTATTGGATCTGTTGATGGATTTTTCAGGAGATGATGAAATCTATTCTGGGGGCTCTTTCTATGCAAATTCCTCAGACCTTGGTCGATTATATTCAATTGGATCCCGTGTGGATGTATATAGCCCTGCTTGCAAGCGGGCTCGCATTAGTGCCCCATTTCTCTTCGGATCATCTGGGTTTGAACAGAATAAGCGACCATCAATTGAAGTTCTTCCAGATGAATGCCTTTTTGAGATCTTCAGACGCGTTCCTGAAGGCAAAGAGAGGAGTTCATGTGCCTGTGTCTCCAAGAAATGGCTTGTGCTTTTGAGCAGTATCCGGAGGAATGAATTTTGCAATAGCAGTGCTGCAGCCGAAGAAAAGGAAACAGTAGCTCCTGTTCGTAATGATGTTGAGATGGTGTCTTGCGAAGAAAACAGGGAAGTTGAGAGTGATGGGTACCTTACCAGGTCCTTGGAAGGAAAGAAAGCAACAGATATGAGACTTGCTGCTATTGCTGTTGGGACAAGCAGCCGAGGGGGGCTAGGCAAGCTTTTGATCCGGGGAAGCAATTCTGTTCGTGGGGTTACTAACCTTGGTCTATCAACAATTGCCCGTGGTTGCCCTTCTCTGAGGGCTCTTTCCTTGTGGAACGTTCCTTTTGTTGGTGATGAGGGTCTATTTGAGATCGCCAAAGAATGCCATTTGCTTGAGAAGCTTGACCTTACCAACTGTCCTTCAATTTCCAACAAAGGTTTGATTGCAGTGGCCGAGAACTGCCCGAATTTGAGTTCTCTAAATATTGAATCTTGTTCTAAGATTGGTAACGAGGGATTGCAAACTATCGGAAAGCTTTGCCCCAAGTTGCAGTCGATCTCTATTAAAGACTGCCCTCTTGTTGGGGATCATGGAGTATCAAGTCTATTATCTTCTGCTTCTTCTGTATTGACAAGGGTGAAGCTTCAGGCCTTGAACATCACGGACTTCTCTCTTGCCGTAATTGGGCACTATGGGAAGGCTGTTACAAATCTTGCCCTCAGTGGTCTCCAGCATGTTAGTGAGAAGGGCTTCTGGGTCATGGGTAATGCTAAGGGTTTGCAGAAATTAATGTCTTTGACAATTACTTCATGCCGGGGAATAACAGATGTGAGTCTTGAAGCTATTGCCAAGGGATCCGTGAATCTGAAGCAAATGTGCC
>Ga0325403_1006011_pt1 | contig 11512 bp, 11 predicted proteins | sample PopdelMetagenome_19_FD_205665 | JGI IMG/M metagenome (GOLD analysis project Ga0325403, IMG submission 205665) | Populus deltoides microbial communities from Bellville, Georgia, United States - Xylem-PdKOR-R4 | ecosystem: Host-associated > Plants > Phyllosphere > Stem > Wood/Secondary xylem...
TAGGCGCTTCAAGCTTCAGAGAGATGCATTCATATCGGTCCCCTCTGCAGTAGAGGGCTGTCATTCATTCTCTTCCATATCGTTTTAAAATACTATAATCGTTTTAAAAAAATCTGCGTTTAGCTGTTCTTCCCTTGGTCAAACCCTGCCTGTGAAAATCTCCCAAAAGTGTTTCTTCAACTAACCACAAAACAACAATTTACAATTTCCTGCTGACAAAAGCACAAGTTGAAGTAACACCTTCCGCAGTCCCTCTAACTTGAACATTCTCTTAAGCATCAGAAGAAAATTCATCTGCTTGTGTTCTCAATTTGTCCTGCATACATCGGAAAGCCAATTTGAGAGGTAATTAAGTATTCATTAAGATAAGCAGTTTCAAAATGATGCATCTGATTGGCACATTCAGAACTCGAACAGAATTGCATACTGGACAAATGAAAAAAATGTATCAAGCAGCAGCCTTCTTCAAACAGATATTGTGACAAAATGAAAGTGAAGGAACGATAACAGCAAGTCTGTGACAAGCTCGAGGACAAACACAAATTTTACCTTGTTTTTGGCATTTAGATATAAAATACAAGCAATAATCCAGTATGAATAATAACAACGTAGTATTGGTGTCCTTTCCATCATGAATATCAGTGGTTAAGGCATGCTAAAATACCTACGAGACCATACCTGAATTTTAAGAGTTTGGCTTTCTGTTGGAGCATGCCTCATACTTGTGGCTTGCCTGAAGAAGCAGCCCTAGCTTTATCCAACAACTGCTGTTCTCTTAGCATATCCTGCTCAATATTATGCTGTTCCCATCTCAACTTCCTGATCCTAGTTTCAATTTGACTATAATTCAAAGACAAACCAGATCTCCCAGTGATCAATGGGAATTTCACCTCAAAATTTTCCCTGGAAACAAATGGATTTTACAATAGGGTAAACATGATAAAAAAGTAATACTGAAAGGACCATTACGAATTAACAACTCCTCAAGTGCGTCAACTATCATAATAAGCTGAATCTCAAACACACACACACACACACATGAAATAATATATATATATATATATATATATATCTCATTCACAAATGGCTTGATAGGTAATCCATACTTACCTGCTGCCAAGTAAAAAGAGACCATTTTTCGTGATCATCCCACCATCTAAAGACAGGGCTCCGTGAGTTATGCATGGGAGAGCAGAAAGCATGTCAGCTCTAGTCTTGTATACTTGCAGGTAAGAAAATAGGTTATAGAATAATGTCTCTCTAAGACCATGTCCACCAGCAGTAACACAAAACAAGTTCCGATCATCCAGATCGACCATGTTCACCATGAAGTCAAGAAATCCAGAAGGACACTTCCCATTTGGTAACTTTGGTTTTAAGAGAGCAAGTTTCTTTTGTGGATCATTGGCTATAAAACCACCCGCAAATGGCCTGTTAATAAGTTACAGTAAACATTTCCATAAGCAACAGAAACATTACCAATAAAGAAATATAAGTAAATTCTTTAGAAACAAAGACAACAAGTGGGTTTGTGCCTCAAATCTTCAAGGCAAAATGCAGTAAATCGACCATCAATTTTCCTCCCAATTGAAGATCCAAGACCATGCAGACCAGCTATGTCTTTTATTTTGCCATCTCCGTCATACTTCTCTAAAGCCTTAATGCCATCGAATGTTTTGCAGACTATTCCCAGCATAGTCTCCAATCCCAAGTACTCTGACAGAAGCCTGGTTTAAGGGCACATGAGGAGAAATTTCAGGAAAAAGAAGTTTTCAACTCACGGTAATTTATAAACCACTACATTAGTTAGCAATACAACTGGAATTGGAATATTCATTTATTACGAGAAAGAGAAACCACCAAAATGGTTGCATTTTAGCTCATACATCAGCAGAAACCCCATTTTCATCAGATTCAGGATGTAATTAAGCTTGCAAAGAATGAGTTTGGCTGTCTGAGAGTTATAGTTGTGGTATTTCATCATATAATCAGCAGAAATGAAGACACAACAAAGTTCTACGATGATCCTAAGCATCATAAGGAGCATATCAATGTGAGTAATGGGCTTGAGACATTTTATAAAATAGACAAAAAGAAGGGTGCATCTCTAGTCATTCTATTGCTATGCCAAAAGGAAAATGGGTGAGTGTGGAAAGGTACTCACCTACTAAGAGTATCATTATCAACTCTGGCAAGAGTAGCCACAATACCTAGCACATCCTTGATCAATGACAAATTCGATGCGCGAATTGCATGATAAGATTCTACCTTGCACAATATACCAGCTGCAGATTGCTCTTGGTGTAATATCTGTTGTGTTGATTCTTTCTCAGGGTGAAGGCCACTGTTTTCATTTGCTGCATCTTTGGAATGATACTTTCCAAGCCTCACTGAAAAGTTATGTTAGTGAAGGAAAGGATCAGCAGTTTCATCAATGAAATACATTCAAAATGAAGAAATTCCTGTTACATGAGTTATCACTATAGTACAAGATTTCATTGGATGCCAACTTATTCAGTATGTAATACACAAATTTGGCTGAATAAAAACGTTCAAATACAAAAGCCAGGTGTATCATAAAAGCTGAATTTAGCAAATCTCCTTGATCGAGTTTGGTTGCCATTCATATGACACAAAAGAAAAAAGGATACCTTGCAGATCAAGTATAGATTCATCTAAATGATTTGCTTGCGACTTCAAAAATCTTAGGTTGTCTTCATGCCTTTTGATATCTTTTATCGGGCTCTCAAAATTACCCTGGAGATCATTAAAACAAAAAAAAAATGATAAGGCTTGGACGGCAAGTGACTACTGCTCGACCCATTCAAACAGAGTACAATGTCATATGCTTGATAAGGTTAGAGCAGATTAAAGAAAAATGAAAAAGGCTCTGCATTAGTAGACATGGAACCGTTAACCTTCTAAGAGAGTCTATCTTGTGACCCATGATGCAGATTACAAAACAGTGTCTCTCTTAAATGCTCAATTCAACAATGATGTTCAATGTCTGTTACAGGACAAAGTAAATAGTATATTTGACACAAAAAAGGCACTGATTTTGGTAAGATAAGGCAAGTAGAGGGAGGCAAAACAAATTCTATCGGATGACTTCTTTCTCAAGGAATTCCAGGTAATCCCTTCTTGTTATGAAATGAAACACGTTTGTTTCATCCTAAAGAATTTTCTTACAACCATACAAACCTAAAGTTTCACGCAACAACTTCCTCCAATAAATAAATGTGTATAACAAGGTATCAACAATAGAATCAAAAGCAAACCAAGTTGAACTAAAGTGGACTCAACACCTTGACTTGCTAGTTCAAACTCATTCACTAACCAACAAACTAGGTCCGGTTTTTCAAAAAACAAGCTTGAAAACAAAATGTATGCTTTGGTAATAAGTACTTCAGAAATTAATATAAACAATTTCCTGAATGATCATAAAATTTGGTTAAAATTACTAACATTTATTTAACTTTTGTGCCTTGTTTATCAGGGTGGAAATTAGGAAACGTGGATGGCTTCAGAGGGATGAAATAAGTGCTCATCTTATTAGTCAATATAAATCTGGGAATCTCTCCTAATACCTGGTAGGGGATTTCAGTATTTGCCACATAAAAAGAAAAGAGATTCTCCGGAGTCCACTTATATTTGATTTACTATTCAACAGAATGTAACGGAAACTTTTCAAATTTTGAGCCATGAAAATTCGAATCCAATCTGTTTTGTTCAATATCATAACCTGAACTCCCCAGCGTGGGACATCGGAAAGACTCCTCCATCGTTGCGAGCCTTACTAGCACAGACTAGGCTACAACAAAAGTCCGGAGCTATCGACAAGAACACAAGAGGGACCCCGTATGGCTCCTTTTTTTTTAATGGAAAGAACACGACACAGCCACAAAACCATGATGACAATGTGGGAAGCCTCAATGCTTCATCCTCTTAAGCAAATATGGTGTTTGAATTTTACAACTCTCGAGTTTAGTCAAGCTTAAAAATTGGCCAATTGCAACCCTAGTAGTAAGCAATGGCAAATGTTGCAAATAACAAAACAGAGAGGTAAGAACATAACCTCGGAGTTGGATTGAAGCATGCTGGAGAGGGCAGTGCTGCGTCTCTCTCAATCGCTCTCTGCAATGAATTTTCCCCTAAAAATCGATCTTTTATCAAACACCAGAACTTAAGCCCGACAAATTGGTACTTCAAAAGACAATGGTAATCAGGTAATTTTAACAGCCATGCATAGTGGGTCCCACAGATTACATTTTTTTACTCGGTCCTTGTAATTACACAAGTCTTTCAAACATGTCTTCAAAAATCCAAAATTATTAGATTGCTCCCTCTAAGATATTTATAAATTAAAAAAAATTGGAATAGTAAATAAGAGTTCACCTCATGCATCAGCAAAAATGACTTTATAAATATATCAAAATTATTTTTTTTTAATTTTAAAAATTTATTTTTGATGAATTTTAAAAGGATTTAAAAACATAAAAAATTAATAAATTTTTAAAAAATACTATTTAAAACACAATCTTAAACCACTTTTAAAAGCTTTTTAAGGGTCTCCGATAAAGCCTTGCTTGTTTTTGTGTATCAAAAATAATTTTAAAAAAATACAAGGTTTTTTTATTTACTTTAAAATATATTTATTGTATATTTTTATATCATTTTTATATATTAATATTTAAAATAAAAAAAAGTATTATTTTAATATATTTTTAAATAAAAAATATTTTAAAAAATAATCTCATCGGCGTTCACGCTCCAAACAGCCTCTGAATCTTCATTTGGCATCAGTTTTCAGCCTTTTCTTTCTTTTTCTCCTTCTTTTTCCATGGACCCACACCCTGTCCGTACGCTCTTTTGGACTTGAACAGAAAATCCCCTCCTCCCACAAAGAGAAGGGCGAATCTCTAAGGTATTCTTGGCAAAGGTATAGCGAGTAAATCCGTATTAATGTAGAAAGTAAAGCCCTTATTAGTCCGGTTGATGATTCTCAGGCCTCCCAAAACCTACCGTGCAATACTCTGAAGGACACTGTATTTCTTAAAATAATAAGTATATATCACTTTTGAATTGTGACCATTAGATCATGTTCACTGCCTTCTTTAATTTTCTCAATCTAAGAAAAATAATAAAATAATTCATCTAAACCATAGTTTCTCTGTCTTCTTATTGATTAAGAGAAATGAAGATGTACGGATTTACTTGAAAATGTGGAAGTAATTATAATTTAAAATAGTTATATATTTAGAAATATATTAAAATAATGTTATTTTTAGTTATTTTTAAAATTATTTTTTATATTAAAATATCCAAATGATCTAAAATATAAAAAATAAATTTAAATAAATTTTAAAAAAAAACTTTGAGGGTCCCGAACCGACTCCAAAGAAATACTTATGCTTTTAACTTATTTACGAGAATTTGATTAATAAATAGCATCTATTTCTTTTGCTGTTGTTTTAAACTTTAGTTTTATAGAATTTAAAATAAAATGATTTTAATTCACAAAGATTTATTTTTTATTTATTTTATATACAAAAATACATCTCACGTTAGTTTTAATCAAATATATATATATATTATTTTTTAAAAATTATAATTAAAAATACTTTTTTAAAATTTATTTTTTTAAATCACAACCACAAAAATTATCCCATTACTAAAAACAAAGTATTGTAAATTAACTAAAAGAAGAAAAGGTGTGTTATTCGGCTAATAATGAGCTGATCCCAAGTTGGATCGTATTGTTAATGTCACAGGGCTGTGAAAGCTGTCATAAACTGATAATTTCTTTTTCTTTTTTTTAGGTGCGTTGTTGTAGGTGGGGGATAAACCGATCGTTCCAAGCCCGTTCAGTCCAGTCCTCCGAGAAAGCTAGAATGAAGTCGACCAGAAATGGTGGCGCTCTAGTGAAAAGCGCGTGGAGGATAGTGTAAAATAATAAGAAGATGGAAATGGTCACCGAACCCAAATACAGTGAGTCTGGTTCCCATCTAGACGGTGGCTTAATCTATCGAACACCACGACAAACCGAGATAACTAGCACTGACTCTTGCTACCAAATTATTCACACACCCTTCCTACGCATTTCCTCTCCTTTTTCCAATCGGTCAACCATCGGCAACCCCATCTGATGGAGTTTGGAAGACCCCAAATTGCTTGATAAGTCCACATTTTATTTTTCTCGGAGAATAATGGGTCCACAATATATTAAAATCATTGTTTCAATGTAGTAGTCTTGGCGATTGTACTGAAAGCTCTTCGAACTTGACCATCACATGGCGTGTGTTTTTTTTTCCCTCTTTGCGTATCAGAAAACCTCATGCCGGGTCTTTCAACGCCTCTCCAAGGCAAAGGAAACATTTTTAAAACAATAAATGTGAGGAAGAGGACCCAGTGAAGAAGCGTCACGGAAATTTCTTGAGCGCTGCGGAGAATCATGTTTTTCAAAAATCTTTAAATTGTTTTTGTTTTAAATTGATTTTTTTATAATTTTAATATATTGATGTGAAATATAAATATTAAAAAAAACACTTTAAAAAATTATATTTACCACTCTCACGAACATCCATGCTCTTCCAATTTATTTATAATAAAATGGTTTTTTTTTTTACTATTTTTCAATCCACACGCAAAGACTCGAATCACTCGAATGTTCACACGAATTTGACACGGGTTCTTGGTGTAGTAGAGTATCTACCATGTTATTGTCATACTTTTTCTGCCTACATTATATCGAAGTCGTAGCTTTTACCTTTTCTTTTAGGGCACACAAACACCACATGATTTTTGTCGTCACTCCTCTCTTGGATGAACATACTCACGGGTGGCAAGAGTACAACCCGGCTGCCATTGTATCATAAATCTTGTTCTGTATTGCTCAGAAATGGGATGGCGATGCCGCTTTTGGTTCATGGGCACCGCTTTATTCGAATCTTGGTGGTGTTACACTGGCGATGAACACTATTTTTTCGTGTCAATGTCCGCCTCAAAGACTCCACGGAAGGGGAGAGGTCTCCTAGAATTTGAGAGCAGGATTCGTCTCTTTTCATGCGCATCTAAAGAAGCTTCACTTGATTTCTAAGAAAATAAAGACGAGAGAAAAGAAAATTCGCCTAGGAATCTCTTTAAAGCTGTTAAAAATATACAGTAATATTTCCTTTTTTATATAAAAAAAGAAAAATTGAAATTTATTGTTAAAATGCGATATTTTTTCATCGCCGAGCTTGAAAAACGCATTTTAAAGGCTCTATTAAGATTATTTTATATATTTTTTCATATTTATTTAGTGTCGTAAGTTGAAATTTTTAGTATAAAGATTCTCTTGTCTGGTTAACAATATTATTTTTACTCTCGACTGAAATAAAAACAATATTATAAAAAAATAGGTTATTATGAATAAAAAAATATTTGATAAGAGAGAGCTGCTCGAAACAGTAATCTCACGCGGAACATGTGAAAATCTCCAACTTTTCAGTCGGGAATTGTTGATGACAACCAGCGGACCTTTCCACGACACGACCACATCACAAACCTACCACCAAACCTCACCTCCCACGTGAAAGAAAAGTTGATCGAGAGTGAGGGCAAGTAAATGAAGAAGACATAGCTTGAAAGCAGCATAAATGAAGAAGACATAGCTTGAAAGCAGCAGAACCTTTAGCATCTCCTATTGCAAGTCTTAAGTGCAATAGCTCGTTTGAGTTCATCAGAAAGAAGCACCGGTCAGGCGGTAACAAAACCATACATAAGCCATGAAAGCGCTCATAACATGGGAAATGAAAAGGAGAGAGAAATTAATTAAACAAAATAATTTTTTTTAAGAAAAAACAACCAAATATATCAGAGCTAAATAACCAACAATGATACACTTGTTAAAACTTACAAATGTAATTCATCTGGAAAGAATACTTCCTTATGACAAAACATGTATACTATCAACAATCACAGAAAATTTGCTGCCCTACTAGGTCAATAGGTAGTCATTTTTCTACTTCTAGCCAGCTCCTTTTAAGATCCCTTGCAGTATATCAAAACCTCTGAAGAAGCTTTTAAAAGGGTTCTTCACTACATATACGCCTATGGACTATTCGTCAGACTCAATTCTCAAACTACCCAGTTGATGATAATGACTGTAATGAGCTGGATTCGCAGGAAATTGCCGCCATCAGCTTTTCCTTCGTTAGCTGCTCGGATCCTCCAGACTTTATCACAAATGTATGGAACACAGTGTCATTTGCAGTGGAAAGTTTCGACTCAATGACAGTGACCTGTGCTTCTTTCAATGCTTGAATCACTCTTGATGCAGGATGCGAATCCAACGGACAACTCACTCTTACCATCACCTCATCATGGGAAGCTTGGATATCAACGTCTCGAGCTTGTTTATGACTTTCTCCATTTGTGTTAACATCCAATGTCGATGAATCTCTCACGACACCCTCCAATTTTCCCCTTTCAGCTTCCATTTTCTTGAGCTTTGCTTGAAGCTCATTGATGTAAGAAATAGCATCTCCTAGCAATGAAGCCTTGTCCATCTTGGAAATATTGGGCACAACAGCTCGTAGTGCATAGAATCGCTGGTTGAGCTTCTCTCGCCGCTGCCTCTCTGCCTCAACATGATTAAGGGGTTCTTCTCTTCCATTCGCTGGCTTCCTGCCCCGTTTACGAGGCCTTCTGTCATCTGCTGCACCTGGCCTTTCTTCCTTGCACGAAGCTTCAACATCTGAATGCTCAGATTCTGCACCAAGTGGTCTGCCAATCCCAGAAGGCCCTGAAGTGGCTCCTGAAAAATCAATTTGCACTTGCACCTGCTTTTGACCTTGGTAGTGATTATGCCTAAACTCCTCCCTAACCCCATTAACCAGCTCTTTTAGATTATTTGCTGTGGCTTGTGAGCCATAAACCTCACCTGGTGTCCCTTGTTTCAAACCAAAACTTTGTGCCCAGCTAGAACCATGCAGGCGATTTCGAGTACCAGGAAATGCAAGCCTACTACCATTCTGGTAAGCATTCCATGAAGGTCTCTCTTCCATCTTTCTGATGGCAAGTTTCTCCCTAAAACCATGACCATGATTTGAGCTGTTCAAATCCTGACCAAAAATCTTCGGAGCTCCTTCAACTCTCTCCACAATCCCAAAATTTGAAAACGGGGAATTCTCATCTTTCTTTTCACTGACCACAGGCATGGCTACCGCTGCAACTGCAGCATCCATTGGCTTGGTTCTGATACTTGAACTCCGAGTGGAAAACCATGACCTTATTGATTGAACCATCTCGATACTTTCAGGAACAGATCTCACAGAACCTAATTCAACAACACCAATATCAGTAGCCACCAACACAATTGTCTGAAATCCTGCAGACCTTGCAAGAAATGATCTCACACAATAATCAGGCCCTGATTTCAATGCATCAGAGATCCAGACATGCTTCCCAGAGGCATAACAATTTCCCGGACCACCTTCTCCCCGAGGAAAGGAGAAATACATAGATGCCAAAAAGAACATCTCAGTATCAGTGACCCGGTCCAATCCCAAGGCATAATTATCCTCATCTGATTCGCCAAACAAAGTCTGCAGCTTCTGAATAACTCTCTTTCTCATCCTCTGTTGAGTCTCATCCTCAAGGCGTATCTTAAGAATTCTAGTGAATTCAGATTCTTCACCTTCTTTAGGCTCCCTACAAGACCCATCTCCCCAACCAAGAACCCAATCACCAGACTTGGAACATGAAATCTGCCAAAATATGGCATAGTTCCAGCTAAAATTCGAGGAGTTGGGGCAGTCCACAAGATCAGAGAGCTTATTTTGCAAATTCTCATCGCCACACATAACCATTAATAAATTTTGATTAGCTACTGAATTTGATAGCAAGTAATTAAAAGCTTTTGAGCCTAAAACAGCAGCAACCATAGTCTTATCTTCATCATTCCATGCCCCACCTCCCATACCCACCTCAATCTTCATTTCTAAAACCCCAATATTGAAACTTTAAACTACCTCCTAAACAAAAAAGCTTCAAACCTTATTGCCCGAAATCAAATCTTAGTACTGAAACCCCCAGTTTCTATTACAGCTAGAGACTAAAATCTAATACATTTAGCAAAATAAAACAAGCACACATGGTCTCTCTTCTACAACACTGAATTAATAAATCCAGATCTCAAGAACTCAATAAATTTGAAAAAAAAATCTATGTTACAGAGAAAACACAGAAAAAGTAAACTTAAATTATTGCAAATAAGAAACAATTTGAAAGAAAACAAACCGGTTGAGCCAACCAGATTGGGATAATGAGAGAACAATTGAGGTAAGTAGCAGAATGATATTTATTCTCAGGTGCTGTAAATTTTCCAGGGAAAGTGACAGATTTAGAAAAAAAATTCCCAGAAAGCAGACAGAAAATTGGTTAAATATTTCAGAAACAATATGGAATGGGAAAGAGGAAGGCTTTTTTCTCTTTAGAGCCGAAGTGCAGACAATGAGAGGGGGAGAGGGGGAGAGAGAGCGAGAGAGAGAGAGAGCGGGGAGAGGAATGGGTTTTGCTTTGCAGTTTGGTGTTTCGCTCTCTTACTCCTTAACTGCATAAGTAGACCATGGTTAGCTCTATCAAATTAGTAACCATGGTTAGAGGAATGATTAAATTAAAAGAAAATTGGAAATTAGTATTTTGAAAGAGGGAAAAAAAAACAAAACAAGGAGAGAAAGAAAAACTGTTGGAAGTTGAGAAGTAGTCGGCAGCGATTTGTGTAGTTTGTTAGTTTAATGAAAAATAAATAAAAGCTGTAAACAAACAGCACACATACACCGTGCTACTTTTAAACTGTTGTTTACACAACATCGTTTTTTTCATGCGACTTTTTAGCAACAGTTTCGTTAACAATGTTTTTAGTGACGATTAAGACATCAGAATTAAGAGATTCCCTTATTTGCTAGTACCCGTGTTGCCATGCAACTTATTTTTTATTAAAATTTAAATATGATTTATTTAAAAAAATTACTTTAGTATTTTTGAATTGTTTTGAAGTATTTATTTTAAAAATAAATTTTAAAAAAAATATATTATTTTAATATATTTATAAATAAAAAATAATTTAAAAAATAACCTAAAACAATAAAAAAAAAAGTCACCTTAAATATCTACCGTGTAACTTTTTGATGCTTACACTGTACATTTGTTATCACTTCAATGATGCAGTCCTATACGATATACTTAGATTGGTGGTCAATGCTAGACTATGAATATATCACTTTAACTTTTTGAATCATTTTAATTTTTTAATATAATAAAATGATACGGAGATGGTGATGATATTTTTAAATAAGTAAAAAGAGTTTGGGACTCGGGTTATTCATTCGATGAATTAATAATTTTAGTTAAATTAATAATATAATTAAAAAAATTAATGACAAGGGTTATTGATTTGATGAGTTTAATAATTTTAGTTAATTTAATAATATGCTTAAAAAAAACTACTGATAATACAAAAAAAAAACTT
>Ga0325403_1006017_pt1 | contig 11508 bp, 5 predicted proteins | sample PopdelMetagenome_19_FD_205665 | JGI IMG/M metagenome (GOLD analysis project Ga0325403, IMG submission 205665) | Populus deltoides microbial communities from Bellville, Georgia, United States - Xylem-PdKOR-R4 | ecosystem: Host-associated > Plants > Phyllosphere > Stem > Wood/Secondary xylem...
ATTTTTAATTAATATTAAAATAAAATCATATCGGGTGCTAATAATAAGACGAGGTCAGTCCCGTCGTTAAACGATGATTTTGTCATTTTTATGATGGCTTGTTTTTTGCATGTAGTTTTGGGATGCTAAATTATAAGGTAAACGTTTTTTATTTTTGTAATTTTTTGAAAAGTCACGAGACTCGTGACTCAGTTCAATTTTGAACGCAAAAAAAAAAAAAAAAAACCGATTTCACTCATTCAATTCAAGTGAGTGAGGCTTATGCCAATTCAATCAGAGTGATGTGAGAGTTCTCTCGAGGTATTTTGTGATTATTGGATTGATCTGGGGCCTCATATTTATTGTTTAATTTATATATTTATGGATTCTTATTAAATCTTGAGATTTGTTTTTTTTTTTTTTTTCACTTGACAACATTATCATGAGTTTTTTTAAATCTTCTAACTAAATAATTTTTTAAAACAAAGCAGTGGTGACGTCATGTAAACTTTCATTTCATGTAAACTTTCATTTCAAAAGATTTTCGGTGTTTATTTGTTATTGTGATTGAGATTGTATTTTGAGCATGTTTTTCATTTAAGAAGAATTAAAATAATAATTTTAAGGTATTTTTATATACTCAAAAGTCAAGATATTTAAAAAAATATTTAAAAATATGTTCCATGAGATAAAAAAAAGAGAAAGAAAAAGAGAAAACCCTTAAAAGCACCCAAAACGCAACGTCAAATATATCAGTGTAGATAAAATTATTTTTAAAAATTATTTTTAAGACTTTACACAATTTATTCTTAGAGGGTCCTCTTCCTCATTCCCCTTCGTTGCTCGGAATGGAAAACTATCTTTTAAACGGACATCTTCGACTGCATGACTGTCCTCCTTTGATTTATTTTATGAACATTATTCCTTGTAGTTTTTTCGATTTAAAACCCTGCCGTTCTAAACGCACGAGTCTCAGGGCTTTGGCAGTGCCGAAAATCTAGTCCTTGAGAGAGTTCGGTATCGATGCCATTAATTTGTTGACTTGTATCAGCTTTGTCTCATAAATACATCATACGGAATTTCTGATACATGTTCCTCCACTTGAAGAACAGCTGCCGGTGTTGATAAAACATCGCTAAGCTACAGACCAGACTCCACCAAGTTAAATGCTGCTTCCGTTTTTCTGTCCAGCAGTGCAAATGAATGAATGATGCTGCAAAAACTACCTCAAGGAGCCCTGACATTCAATCAAATCACCAGCCAGTGCGGTGAGAAACTGGGGTTGGATTATTATTAGTTAAGCAGTGAGAGTTATGACTAGTTAAAATATGCAGATGGACATTTATTTACGATGCATCTAAGGGGCATTCACCGACTCTGTCCAGAACAATAACCACTGAGGACGATAACTACTCCTTCAATTGCTTTAATATATCAAAGCAATCGGCCGTGGCATTTAAAGGGTTAAAACTTAAAGCCATGGCATAAAAAGGAACCGAAAGCTGACGGTTAGGCAGCTGAAGCGGGTTCGCCTCATTACTGCACTTTAATGCATCGACTGCTATTCTTTCTTTTCATCAGTTTCACCAGGAGGGCTGCTGTGATTTCCAAAGCCTCCTCGTTCAGTTAATTTACTGCCTGGCCAAATTAATTTTCTCGCGCACATGCTTTTTCCTGACCGTCTAATCTAACAAGATTTATAGAGCGAGGCCCAGTTTGTTAATTCCCAAAAGGTGATATTTTTTTTTTTTGGATTAGAGTAGTTTATTTTATGGAAAATAATTTTTTAGAAAACAGATTATTTACTAACATGTAGTTTATAATGAAAAATACCTAAAAACCATAATCTAGCGTGACCCTCCCATGAAATCATGAGCTGTAAATAATTTTTGGTGGTTGTAATTTTTTTTTATTAGTAAGATTGTTACGTTGTTATACAATAAAAGAGTCTTTTTATTTTATTTTAGACCTCATCTATTCAGTAAAAAATCAATTCTCAGAAAATAAATTATTTTATCATGTTTGTACCTCGATAAATAAGGTGAAAAACAACTTGTAATGTTACCATGAAAACCCAATCACAAGTATAATGAACGATAATGTTAACATATAACATTTGGAAGCGTTTTTCTATTTTCTTTTTTAATTAGAAACAATATATACTCTCTCCTCTCAAGACATTACCATTTTTTCTTACTAAAAAGATAATCTTATATTTATTTATTTATTTCGTCGAAGGTCAGGGGAAATGCTTTCATTTTCTTGAAAATAAACAGAGCACGAAGTGCTGGACAGCTTGTCAGGCATAGCCATCCTTAAAGGCCCACTGGGCCATTGTGTCTGATATCTTGCATGTTGCAATTTTCAGTCTTGAATTCTAAGAAATGCACCCCTTTATGAAATAAAGAAATTCCTATTAAAAATCTTCGTGAAAAATATAACTTGATAAAGTTTTAAATTTGATTTTTAAAAATTATTAATTCGAGTTTTACAAATTTCAAGGTTACTAGAGACTTACATAGTTATTAACTTCAGGACCTATAAAATTAGTCGAGGTACGCGCAAGTTAACCCGGACAACCATGTTAATAACAATAAAAAAAATCCCCAATAAAATACTAAAAAAATACATTTTATTTTTTAAAGGAAATTCCAATTAAAACCCGTCAGAAGATTTATAATTTTTTTTTTTATTTAAATTTTGAACATATGCTACAACCCCTCAAGTTCGAAACAAAACTCAAAGTGAGTAAAATGACAGGTAATTGAGTAGAGGATAAGGGTTTTGTTTATTTTGATGAACAAGTTTGTAGTTACAAAACCACCATCGCTATTAAGCACCTTCGAGGGGATTGTATACCTGGCCATTGATTATATTACTTGCCACTGCTCGCCTGACAGAGGGTATGGTCATCTGGTGCTTTTTTTTTCTCTTCAAACTAGCATAATTAAAGAAATAAATTAAAAAATAGCACAATTGGTATAGTTGTGCTATTAAAAAGAACGCAGCTAATAAGCATTTAATAGCGCAACAAGCTATTGCAAATTACGCAATTTGTGAAGAGTGTGCTTCTCAGTCGAATAACTCTTTAATTTTTTTTTAATATTTTTTTTTTTAAGAGTTGTATTACTCCCATCTCTTTTTGATATTTTATTTTCAACCCTCAACCCTTTAAATATTATCAGATTACGGTATTAGGAGTATAATTTTTATTAATTACGCAATTCTCGGTAGAAAAATTATCCAAGCTGTGCGATTTCCTTTTCCTTTTCTTTTTTTTTCTCTTCAAAATCTCACCCTGGATATATTTAAAAAACAAAAAAAAACAAAAGCCTCATATTCAAAAGGGAAACTTCGTTTTCATAGACAAGTCATACATCAAGAGACAGCAACAATAGTAACAGACGTGGATTGATTGCCTATGAATCGATCGTAAGACAAGACATATGCATGTGATCACATTAAGAGAGAATTTCACTTTTCATGTTGGTCCTGAATTTCCACGTATTGAAACAATTAAGCTGCTTGCCGGAGTGCTTTTCTGTGTTTTAAAAGTGTATTTATTTTGAAAAAATATATTTTTTTATTGATTTTTAATAATTTTAATGTATTAATTTTTTTAAAAAAACGCTACATCAGTGTTGTGTGGTTTTCTTCCTCTCTGATCGTAACTCTCTCTCTGACAGCTATATATAGAAATCAAAGAAAATCTAAAAATGCAAGATACTAGGGTCTCATCAAACCGTGAAATTCTCCCTTATGACCTTATATAATGGTTCAGAATAGCTACTGTAGATTGGGTTTTTCTGGGTATTTCAATTAATTTTCTCTTGTCAAATCTCTCGATCATATATCAATATCTAGCTGAGCTGTTTGCATGTTTACTAAGGACGTTGTTGCCTTTGATCTGGTAGTTGGGTTGTCAAGGTGTTTTACGTGGAGAGATTTGCCTAGATTGTGACTTAATCGCCCTATTCACATGATTTTGATGGCATTCCTCTGCTGGAGTTGAATAATTGCTTTGCTTGCAGTTGAAACAGTCTAATCATGGGTATGATTCTTACAATTACAGGGAAGGAAAAAGCGTAGGGTTTCTCAAATTTAAATGAATTCAGATATAATATGATAATATATTAAGGGGTTATGCTTTGCAATTTTTTACAACTTAGTGTATCAAAATTTATTTTTTATAATCAAGTGGAATTTTGGATGCATGTTAATATGGCTGTCAAGTGTCAAGTGACCGTGTAACACATATAAAGCGATATCATTTTGATGGGAAATCTCAATCTATTTCACTGAGATGTTCTAACAGGCAGCTCCATGTTCAGGTTGCGTCCCTACAGCCCATCCATTTTTGGGTTCTAGGCAATTGAATTTGTGCTCTCAAGCAGGCTGCCAGTTTCTCACGTATACTGGAAGAAAATGTTGCAGGGGGACATGGTGATGCCTTGTTTCATCGGGGTGAAGGTAAAAATAACCAAAAAAAAACATACGAGGAAAATCAGTGCGGAAAATGGGTATCAAACTGCTTACAGAACTCGATTCACAGAAGTTGTTTTAAATTACATGCGTTGTTATATGGTTTTAATATACATTTGCTATATGGTTTCAGTATACATCTCCAGGACACACCAAGGCAGGATGCGGGCGGCAGCCCGCCTGCCCTTTGTGACCTCGTCTCGCCAGAGTTTAGACAGGGAAAGCTTAAATTCAAGTAAAACCTACGACTTGTATACATAAGATTGGAAACAATGCCTCATTTGATAGAATCAAGCACCATTCTTTCTAACAAGTTACCAGCATAAGGGAATTCCTATGCTGATATCAAGCTGTATAGTTATTATGTATTCACTGGCTTCTTCTCGCTGTTGAAAAGCTACGAACCTATAGCAAATTCAGTATCGTCATTTAGAGGACAGGTAATTTCACAAAAATGTGACCAAGCTCTCCAGCAACTTATCACTGACCGAAGAGTTGCATCCCTCAATCTCAGTGTGGTTGCTGCAAAAAATAAATTGGTTTCAATTTACAATAAGCTGGACGATAACAATTTATGACCTGACGATAAGCAATTTAATATAGCTGATTCAAAGAGGAACTTATACTCAACAATCTTTGCTCTAAAATGAGATCTCACCATTATCAAAAGACTAAATCAGTGGTTCTTATAACTCACAACAGAAATCCAAGAATAAGAGCATCAAAATTTGCAATAGGACCAACAACTTGAAGACCGAGCACTCTTAAGGAATAGGGATGTGCGAGGAATCATGACTTGCATGTTGCATGTTTTTCAATAGATTCCCACTTCTACCACCTTCTACCTAGAGAGTCCGCCGTCTGCGTTTCTAACTGAGGTGTAGGGCAAGATAAATCTAGCAATACATACACACTAACTTAATCTATTTGACCTGATCTGAAGCAACTAATATTTTGACCATAGCCGGGTGGCGACACCAATATAGATTCAGTACTTTTTTACACTAATAGAGAAGTTACTATTTGAAGTGCATTCCAAAGGTGCAACTTAATTTTAACCAGTGAATGTCTTACTGGAGCAACATGAAACAACAATAAAAATTTTCCTGAAATAATTGAATTCCAAAATCCACTCTCTTATTACTGAAATAAACATCTCCACCATAATGAATGTAAATAATACTATATGAATCAAATAAAATTAAATCTCAATTCAAGGCTTCTGTAATGTTGATGTGGCATTCTCCTGGAAAATAGAGAACTTTAAAGTAAAATAATAGTACTGAAATGAGCTACCGCAGTCAAAACACACCTCAAGAACAGAAATTCAACAACTGGATCCCTAACACACCATAATAAAAAAATAGCTACAGAATATAAAATGGCTTCAAATCCTAAATTAACCCAACAAACAGGCTAAACATCACTCAAATAGGTAAATACTTTGAAGAATTTCCGCCTCTTATTTTGGTAAAGCCTAGTTGAAGGTCACATTGGCATCTAGTAATATGCTCAAACTATCGCCTATGGGTGATACTTTAGATTGAATAGAAGCATTGAAAGAGGTAATACTCTAGCTCTTATATATTTAATTGCATCTTATAGATGAACTTTAAGTGACCGTTTATTATTCCAATGGGCATCATATTACAAGCTTTTAGATGATTTTTTTCCTTAGTAAACACCATAATGGAGGATGGTTACGTATATCCACATCTCCACATATATTTTTACTCATTCCAGCAATCGCTAACTCGGTCAAAAGGTTCAGATCAGTTCATAGATGACCCATGTGAAATATAAGGGAAAATAAAATAAATACTTATCTGCTTATTTAAACCAGAAACGAGGAAAAAACTTACCTGAGAATACAAATGGTCATCAAACATAGTAACAGCGCACGATCCTGGGGTAGAAGCCCAACCACAAGGGGTGGAGTCATACCCAGGTTTAGGAGCTTCAAAACTTCCATTAACATGAAAATCCTCAGGGCTTTTTTGTATTTTCATCTCTGCTGCAGGTTGGAATTTTGTATCGTTCAACAAATTTAGATTGTATGACCCAGGCAGGTAAGGGTACTGCCCAGCCATCTGTAGCCTCAGTGATGCACTTCCATTAAACTCATCAAGAATACCGTTCATACCACTTTCTTGACCAGAACTAGATAGCTCCGAATTTTTCCCCGCACCAAAGTAGCCAGAATAACTCCCAAAAGAGGTGGTTGCAGAGCACTCCGCGTCCCTTAAAAAAGATATGCAATCAATTAGTTAAGAGCACATCATTAGGAGGGGTATTCTAAACTCCTCTATGCATAGGTACATTGTTAATTTTGTAACCTTTTCTGCGTATATTTGTGTCCTATCCTGCACAATATAAAATGCTTCTATGGGTCCTACACTATGCCTCAATCCCCGACTCTCTTTCCATGTGTTTATGTATACACATGGGCAGAGCAAGCCCGGACATGATCTTCCAGTAGGAAAATAATTTTAGCAATGCGATTAGAAGTTTCCTTTAATTGGTTCACTCACCTATGGGGAAGCAGATTTGGGTCCTCTGGTAACATAATATGCTGACTGTCGGTGTTAGGAATCCATGAAATAGGTGGGAGCTGCTGCTCCACACCCATTCTAAAAGGTACATGCATCGCATTCTGAAACTGCAAGCAAGATTAGTTAGGTAACAACTTCCAGTGAATATTCACAGCAATACCATCAGGGAACCATTGTTTCAAATAAAAGTCATTTGTTACCTGACTATGGCATTCTAGAGACATAAGATGCTGTTTTCCCAGGTGTTCCTGGCAAAAAAAGGAACTCTGTTAAAACGTAAAAAAAACTGTTACGGATAATGAAGAGATATAATTAGCTCATAGGCTTTCTTTTCAAGGCCTGATAGAGCGTTTCCGCTAAATTGACTCAAAGTTTTGCAGCGCTGGCTTTTGTTTCACTCTACTACTCAAAGAACACTTGAATACCATGAACACTGGGAGGTAGCATTGCTTGTATATTTGATCCTTTTCAAAACCATCCAATTTAGTTAGAAAATTGACTAAGATGTCAAATCATCTTATCCTCGCTGCCCTCCTCATTATCCATAAAAAAAAAAGAATGTTATGGGATTACACTGGGTAGGCTCATGGATTTTCTCATAGATAGGCTAGGCTAACATGCAGATCCTAATTAATCCCACATTCAATCGATACTGCCCAAGCTGACCAAAGATGAGAGACAATTATAAATCAAAAACATAGGAGCTGTTGAATAACATGCAGAAAGAGAGCATATATTTTCTCCAGATGAAATCCACCACAAGGATAGGCATACCTTATGTGATCGAATCCGATTAAGTGATTCCCTGAGTGAACTTTCCAATTGCCCTAGATGCTCTAAGCTGCTAATCTTATCTGGATTGGTCCAGTAGCTGCAGAAACTCAAAGTAACTTAAGATTAGTCCAGGGCGGTGACCACCCACAGTATTCATAAGATCATGAAAAGGAACTCTACATTCAAAGATTTGGACGTGTTCACCTCAGCTTCTTGTGCACATCAGATAGTTGATTCTGCAGTAGCCTTGATTGGCTAGTCAGGTCCTGGTCAACATTGCAATTTTGTAGGATATGGTACAATCCATCATCACACGAGAAAGAGTTTTGAGATGTCGTATTTAACAATGGATAAACTAGTTTGCACCCATACCTCTATTGTTTGAGAACTGAAACAAAAAGCACAGGATTCAAGAACTTTAGTACATAACGTTTAAAGAACATGGTCAGCCTATAAGCTACGCAAAATGAAATGTGTCAACACCAACAAGCGCATACCTTGTACCAAGAAATTCTGGTATATTAACATCATGGTCCAGCTTCTTAAAAGTTTTCTTCAGTGCCTATAGGCTCAAAGAAAAAGAAAATAATAACCAAAAAGAATGACAACTGCATCAACAAACAAAGTGAAAAAAAGAGCAGAATGAGAGTTAATATTAGAGAGAGGAGTCTCGTAAACAAGGATCCAAAGACTTACTTCAAGGCTTTCTAACTTCCTGTTCCAATCAAATAAAAGAACAATTTAGTTCCATTTTGATAAATATTCAATGCAGGCATGAGAGGACTAAAAAATGAAGCAAGAAAACTTCACAATACCTCTTCGCCCTTTCTTGTGGTGTTAACTGAGCAAATTTAGTAATTACTTCTTCGATGCTACTAAAGAAGGAAAAGGAAGGAAATTATTCAAAATCGTTTACGTCGGTGAGAACCAAAATATGATGACAAACAAAAGTGATCATGATTATTGAATATCCCTAGAGGCCACACAACCTTATTATACTCCTTTGCCCCTCAACCAGATAAACAACTGATATGCAAAAATATATTGAGGATCGCACATGCATGTGAAAATCAAGTTGAATCTGTACCTATTCAATGAAATTCCCGAAAAGATGCAAGCAAGAAATTTCATAGGCAAGCTTAAAGTTCACTCGCTCACTTTAATTCTCTAAAAAGGTGGAAGCGTGGCATTAATGACAGTACCTGCTTGCTCCTTTACACAACGAAGGCTTGCCAGTTGGTGAAAACATGAGAAGGATAATGTCTATGTCACATAGTATAGATAATTCATTAGCCTTCTTCATGATACCATGTTTCCTCTTGGCATAGGTCGCTTGACGTCCATTTGTATTCTCCAATTTCTTAATCTTTAGCTTTACCCTACCCATCCTGCACGTTTAACATCACCGTGTAACCATTAAAAGATGCCCCTGATTTGAAAGCCTATATAGAATATTCCTCGTTTCTCAGAGTTTCCACTGACCTCTAATTTCATTTCAGCATTTAATTTCCAACATTAAGCACGTATTTCATACCAGGTATTAATTTTTCATCAGTTAGCATCAAAATATCCTCGCAAGTTTGCAAATTTATCATGATTAAACACCTTTTAATACCTAATGCACCGAAATCAAGTATCAAAACAATAAGTACATAAAGACCAGCCAAGAGATTTGACAAATGAAAGTTGATCAAAAAACCAATGCAGATATGGAAAGCAATAGTTTTGACATAAGAGAGAAAGGGAAAGAAATGGGATCGTAGGAAAAGAAGAAACTAGGAATTTAAAAAGGAAAAAAAAATAAACCAGCCAAGAAGAACTAAGCCATTTAGCTAGCTATCGTGACTGCCAAACAAAACAAAAGGATGAAACAGTCACTGCACAGTTTCCTCTTAATGAAAAGAAAGAGGAAAATCTACGAATCTGCCTGCCCCTCTCTCTTTCTTTCTGATGAAGAAGAGATGAGTTGTAGGGGAAAAAGAAACAACAAAAAAGGAAAGAAAGAAAACTTGCCTTAAGGAGCAAATCAAACGACGAGTGGAATTTGGATGATAGAAAAGAATATTTAAATGTGGGAACCAGGAAAAAGTAGAGAGAGAGAGAGAGAGAGAGAGAGAGAGAGAGGAAGAAGAAGAAGAAGAGAGAGAAGGGTTGCATATATGATAGGATTGCATGACATGACCGGGTGAACGCCAAAATCGGTCACCCAACGAAGCTTGAGGGTCGGGATCGTCAGTAAGTTTCCCCCGAGAGCTTCAAACCAACCAAAAAAAACTTGACAATAACCTACGCCATATCACCACCTCGGAAAAAAAAAAAAAAAACACTCCACTCCAATTCATTCTATCCGTCTCAATCTGTACCTCTTCTTTACTTATATATATATATATATTTTAAGAAAATTAAAAAATATCATTTTTAATTTTCATATCAAAACATTTTAAAAATAAAAAAATATTATTTTAATTTATTTTTAATTAAAAAATGATTTTAAAAACAAGCTCTATTAAAATAACAATCAAGCCCAAGAGTCAATTTGTGTTGCCCAAAAACAGGCAACAAAGACGGAAACAGGGCAAGAAAGCGTTCTGAACAAAATGACAGATATATTTTTTTATTTTTGGATTCGAGAAATTCTATCTCTTGAAAAACATACTTTGTAGGTCCAGATGAGCGAGTAAAACCCCGGCTGTCCCAGACTTTTACAAGAGATGCACGCCCTGACTCAAACTCGAGACCTGCTGTGCAGATCTCAAATCCTTTACTATCACGCTACGCCCATTTGGGACAAAATGACAGATATTGAATGCATTGAAATTATACATTTTTTTTATACTAAGTGTGTTGTTTTTTCATATAAAATTCTTAAAATAAATATAATCTAAAGTGTTGTTATGATTATAATATATAGATTTCTTATGTGTTAATATATTTAAATTTAAATTAATAAGAAATTAATCTTTACTGGAAATATGTGAACTGTCATGATTAAAAAGGGGGTGTATTGTTTTATCGTTAGGGAAGCTTGTATTTGTTTTTACAGTTAAACTCGTTTTTTAAAATGTTTTTAAAATTATATTTAATCTAAAAAAATATTAAATTAATATTTCTTTTTGTATATATTTCAATAATTTTAATACTGTATTTTTTTAAAAAAATGTTAATGTCCTATTTACTTTCTTTGTTTCTTTTGTTGCTTGCTAGGCGTGCTTTAATTGTGGAATGGATAGGGTTTAGCATGTTAACTTTAAAAAAGGGATTACATTATTTTACTATCGGGCCAGCTTAATTAATTTAATTCTAGAGTGTATTTGTTTTTGTGATTTAATTTACTTTAAAAATGTTTTTATTTAAAAAATATTAAATTCAAGTTTTTTATAATTTCAAGTATTGGTATAAAAAATTAAAATATATATATTATTTAAATATATTTTCAAACGTATTTTTATATAAAAATATTATCTACCACATTATCGATTAAATACATGGAAAAAGGTGAGGATATACATTAATAAAGAGAGAGGGACATAATTCAACCATTTATTTGCATCTCCCCTCCAACATAAGGCCCCGTATGTTGCTGGAATTTAATCTTTTTCTAGAAAGTGGTCTTTATAAAAAATTGATTTATTGAAAAGTAAATTATATTTTTGTTTTTGACCACGTTATGAAAAAAAACTTAAAAATATATTTTATAATATTTAACTACATTATTAAAAAT
>Ga0325403_1006020_pt1 | contig 11506 bp, 5 predicted proteins | sample PopdelMetagenome_19_FD_205665 | JGI IMG/M metagenome (GOLD analysis project Ga0325403, IMG submission 205665) | Populus deltoides microbial communities from Bellville, Georgia, United States - Xylem-PdKOR-R4 | ecosystem: Host-associated > Plants > Phyllosphere > Stem > Wood/Secondary xylem...
CCAGCTTTCGAACCTCCGAATCATTTGATTATTACGTCTTTCTTTAGGAATAAATTATATATTATGTTAAATCCATGGACTTGGTAGTACTATTTTTTATTTTATTTATTTTTGTTTTATACGACTTTTAATTAATTATTTCGATTTCTATATAAATTAATGCCCTCTGTTTTGTTGTTTTAAAACTCGAAATTTGGGACTTTTGTCTTACATGGTGACAGAATTGAATTGATTGCTGTAAAAAAGACAAGATTGATTTACTTAATTTGCCAGGACAATGACATGCTAATCGTGATATTCTTTTGGATTGAACTTTGCTGAATCCCCATTTTAGTTGAATTTTTTTTAATATTATTCCAACAAAATAAAAACGTTGAATACAACGATTCTCAATATTTTTCGATGATAAAACGTTGAATTAATTCACTTTTTATTGTTAAAGTAAAAATGACAGAAAAAGGAGAAGAAATTGCTTTTGGTTACCCTATGTTTTAAACATCAATTATATTAGGTCTCCTAAAGAGTAAATTACATTTAATAAACCAAACAGTTTATTTATATGGTCTGCTTCAAAAACAGAAACAGCCACGAAAACAAGTACTCTTTAATTGTAATGGCTAAGTGGCTTCGAAACAAGTGCACAACTAAATTATTTACTCAACCCATAACTGTAACGGATATGAATAAGAATGACACAAGTCTAGTTTTTTTTAGAGTTATGTCATATAAAGATAATATCTCAGAAATTTTTTAATTTTGACAGGAATTATTTACTTGCTTGATAAAATAAAAAAAGATGAACCATAGGTTGAGTAAATAATATAACTCTCAACATATTTCATTAAGTTATAAAAGCTTCTTATTATACTTAGGTTTTCTGCAACTGTGTCTTGAGCTAAAGTATTTAGGTTTGAAGGTAGATTTCATCTTTGGATGAGTCTTCTATTATAATAGAGAAGCTTTTAATGCTTAAATTAGTAAACTACATGAGGGAAATGATGTACATAAAAGGAAAAAAAAATAATTAAGCATGCAAGGAGTGTATGTTGTGATTATTTTTATGGTTTCTAATCTAGTATTATTTTTCTTGAGTGAACTTATGTATTTGTTTACCTAGTTACCCATGTTATTTATATTTTATTCACCTTGGTCACATGAGCTTATCTCATGAAGAGTGAAGTAATGATGGAGAATAATTGTTTTTCCTTACAAATAACCTGAAAGATGAGTTGTTGGTTGTCGTGCTTTATTATTCTGTTGGTGGAAAGTTTAGCACATGTAGATGATTAGCCAAAAAGATTGGATTAGCCAAAAAGGTTGGATAAAGATAGCCATTAGTGAGAAAAATAGGTGTCATAGTGACAGTTCATGCATAAGCATAGGAGAGCATGACACTTTCTTGAAAGTCATAACTCTAAATTGTGGTGTGTGCTAATATTGGGTTCTAGTGGGTTGAGTCTGAAAACATAGCAGACAGCACGGTGGGCTAGGTCGTATCTTAAAAATAGATAACTCTTTGTTTGTTTTGATTTGGCCCAAACAAACAGACTTTCTATTCGTTAATGGATAAGGTAAATCCATTTGATCTATCTTAAATGGACACGACAATTTATTTGGGTTGTCCTAAACATACATGTTAGTTTTTAAAATTTTGTATCATCATTTTCCCTATGGCTTGTTTTTTTTTTCTTTTAAAAAAAAGAAAAAAAATGATTTTTTTTCTTTTCCATTTGATGTTGGAGTCACCGACCAACATATAAAGAAAAAAGAAGGGATATTTGTTTCATAATTACAAAAACACTCGTTTGATTTTTAATTAGAGTAGTTTCCGTAAAACCCTCAATTATATAATCTTTCATACCTAGTTTTATTCTCATCTCATCTAAAATTAATAGCACTATTTTAGGATATTTACCCCTAATCACAATAATTTTCCTCATAATTTCTTTTCCATTTTTGGTTAAAATTTACATGTTTAAATGTAGGGTTTATACCGATGATTAGCATTATTCATGAATTAAATCATACATTAATCTATTCGGGTTTCTGTTTAATTTTTCTCAATATTTTCACCGCAATCCATAAAAATTTTCTTTTATATATTTATTTTTCTCGATTGGAAAATTTACGTGATTTATCACTTAGCTAATATTTCACATAACGAGTTATTACTTTATTTCATCCAAAATTTTAGTTCATTTACTAGGGATTTTCATCCTTAGTCATGATAATTTTTCCTCTTAATTTATCATTTTTTTATTGAGGATTACTCTATCAATACTAGTTTACAAATTCCAAGTCGGGGGTTACACATCCAACATAAACTAATTAATAACAATTTATTTAAAACCAAAAAACATATGTTGTGCATCATATAAATAAGTTACTAGATCTATCATATATGGATTGGAATCTTAAGATTTCTAGTTTTCATCCCAACTTTAATCATAGAAAAATCTCACTTATAGCTTAAAATATGGTCCAAAGATTACACAATGGTCTAGTTTAGCATATTTGCTCTCACCACTCCTAATCTCATTAAGATTCCTTATTCAAGTTGGATTTGCACTTCTAACTTTAATGAATCATCCCAATATTCTATTTCTAGTCTTTTTCTTAAAATTGTATTCCAAATATTTTATTTAGCTTCTTTTTACACCTTGTGTCTTCATAGCACTGTTAAACACAAAATCAGTTAAGTGAACTATTGTAAAACATTAAACATCTATAATAAAGTAAGAATAAGGTACTTAAAAGATAGAATAATGTGAGTGTATCATTACCCGTGTGCACTTAATGGTTAGAACCCTCTCTTAGAGTGTCTTCTTATACTTTCACTACTATATATTCAATATCTTGCATGCATCATTACATGTTCCATGACTTATAAGCCCTATATTAAAGAGTGACCATTATGAATTTTTTTTTTCTGATAGGGGCATGAGAGCCTCCTATTAAGAGTAGTGATTACATGATGTTGATATTTGTACTAGGAAGACCAATCACATCCATCCCTTGGAGATTGGTGCATATAGAAATGGAAGATTACATTCATCCCTTAGAGATGGATGCATATAACACTAAGGAGATTATATATATCCCTTAGAGATTGATGCGAATAGCACTGGGAAGATTACATCTATCCCTTGAAGATTGGTCCATATAACACTGGGGAGATTACATTTATCCATTTCCTAAGAGATGCTTTAAGAGGCCTTCAACCATCACCTAGGGAGAATAAAATAGTCATTTTGAATAAGTAATTCATAGTTAAGAAACTTATATTTTTATCAAGGATTATACATCATGAGGTGATCTAAGTGATAGGTATGGGAGAGGTTTTTAGGAGGAAACATGTCTTGAAGGTGACATTGAGATTGCTTTAAATACCCTGATTACTTTTCTTGGAAGATCATTTATGTTGGTTATCCTTGTAAGAACAAGGAGGTCCATGTCATAGCAAACTGACATCTTCAACCCTTATGTGATTTTCCGTGAATTGTTTTACTTTGGATAAATTTTTATCTGGTAAGGCATAAAGTTTTTTCCAAATGGCATTTTCTCTTACTCCTTTTATCAAGTCTTCTAAGGCTACCGGCTCAATCAGTTATTTCACTTTAAGCATCTCCTTGTTAAATCTCCTCAAATACACCTAGGTGGTCTCATCCTCTTATTGGATAACACTAAAAAGCTCTGTGAAGTTTTTCTTGGCGGTTATGTTGGTGATAAAGTGTGCCACCAACTTAGCACAAAGGTCATTAAACCCTTTAATAGAGTTTGGTTCCAAGTTGTTATACCAAGCACGAGCAGATCCTTTAAAAGTTGTAAGGAATATCTTGCACATTGAGTCACTATTTTGGACGATCAATTCCAAACTATTGCACATATTTTGCACATGTTCCCTTAGGTTGGCCAAGCTATCATAGCTATCCAAACTCATTTTCATGGAAAAGTAGTCCTCAGGGAGTTGAGTGTTCAATATGTGTTTGGACAAGGGAGAAACCCCTCATTGATAGGGAGATATAGACATTCTCTTGGGCATGTGCATGTGTGGATTGTCTCCTAGTACTTTGTCTATTAGGCTTTTTGGAGCCCAAGAATTTGGTGTAGAACGGCGGTTACAATGACCAATGTCTATCCCATAGTAAATAGGTGGAGTATGCTCAAAGTATTTGTTTTGTACATGGGTATGATAATGACATAAGGGATCCCCTAAGGAACTTTCATGAATGTCATTCTGTCTAGTCTCCTCTAGGGAGTGTAATCGTCTACGGGCTCCTGGTGCAGCTAGTAGCCTTGACGTTAAGGCATTGTGTGTTGTTGTGGGTGTTAAGACTTGCTGGGATGGCAAGATCTGATTTTGCCCTCGAATTGTCAACATGGCCTGGGTGAGGAGTTGCCCCTGACTAGTGAGTTGTTAAAGCTCTTGCTAGGTAAGAATGTTCGCGGCAACAAGTTGATTTGCCCCGCATCCTAGCCCAAATGGGTATTGGTTGTGTGCTATGAAATACCCTGGAAATACTAAAAGAAAGTTTTAGAAAGAAATCGATGGCTTTTTTTATTAATCTTTCCATAAACGATGTCATTCATGATGTCCCAAAAAAATCTGAATAGCCTAGGAATATGGCTTCTAGGTTGGATAATCGGTTAATCAATTGGTCCTAGCAATCTTATTCACTCTCCCTAGCCAAGGTGGTTGATAGCTTATACTTAGTACTTAGAAGGTCAATATGGCTTGTGACTAGCACCTGCAAAATGTTTCATTTGGTGAAGGTGAGAACTTTCCGGTGCTTAAATAAGTATATTTTTAGACAGAGAAAATACAATAATATTTTAGAGAGAGATGCTCTGAAAATATATATGCAGTAGAGGATGAAAATTGTGACCCTTTATTTTAAAGGTCTCATAGTGTATTTATAGTCCAAAAGTCTTATTTTTTAATAAAGATGAGGGTTTGAAGTGTAATTTTATTCTGATAGCATTTAATGAGAGATAAATATCTCTTATCTATATTAATGCTTTATGAAAATATCCGATCACTTGAGGACTTTTATATACCTAAAATACATAGAGAGATTAGGGTCCAAGATGTCAAATATAGTTGAACTCATGAAGACTGAGCTATTCCCTTATGCTAGACCCAATGGAGGGGGGTCCTTCCCTTGATGAGTCTAAAGGAGGCTTAGTCATGCTCTAGAAAGGATGTTCATTCTTTTGGACGAGTCCCAGGAATGATGTTTATTTTCTTGGACTTGCATAGAAAGGATGGTCTGGTCATTCCTTTGAGCATGTCGAGGGAGGAAAGTCATTCTCTTGGACATACCTAGGGAAGATGGTTATTTCTCCGGGCGTGTCCTCGAAAAGATGGTCATTTTCTTGATTTGATATTTTTTAGTAAAACTATAATGATAAAAATTTGATTCATCACATTCATCCTTTTTTTTTTTTTAATAACAGCATTGGTTTTATATATTAAAAACAGGTCACACGTATAGAGAGTCGTAATTAGAGAGGAAACAATATGGTTCCCATTGTCCACACATTCAATTACAAGGGGATTGAGCAATGTTCAATTCAAGAGAATATCTTGATTTCGTCTTTTTACAGTAATCAATTCAATTCTGTCGCCATGCAAGACAAAAGTCCAAATCAATATCGTCTTTTTACAGTAATCAATTCAATTTTGTCACCATGCAAGACAAAAGTCCAAATTTCGACTTAAAAAAACAGAGGGCATCAATTTACACCGAAATCGAAATAATTAATTAAATATTCTAATTAGTGATGTTTTATTAATTATTTTTAGATGTTCATTTAAAAAAAATAGAAAGGTATAACTAGAAGAAAAAAAAATCACATTTTATATTCTTTTATTTTTGTATTTATTTTTCTTTTTAAGATGGATCTTAGAAAATAACTAATAGAATCTTATTAATTATTCTTAAATACCATAAAATATTCTCTTCTAAATAAATGGATTTAACATGATATATAATTTATTCCTATAAAAAATACATGATAATAAAATGATTTGAAGGTTCAAAAATTATTAAACACATGACCCGTCCACCCGGTATTACTATAATAATATTGGTGTATGATCGCAACTCACCACTCTCTAATCTCCCATATATATTTGTTATGCATTTTTTTATAATTTATTAGTTTCTAGTAGTGAATTTCTTTTCATTTTGATTCTTAATTTTTTTTATTTGATTGAGTCTTTATATTGAAAAATTGATAGCCATTTGCTTTTAATTTATTACCCAAAATAAAATTGAAAGAAAAAAGACCATGATGGAAAAGATACCAAAAAAATATGATGGTTTCAAAAGTGGCATGAAAAGTCTAATTTATTTTTTTAGATTATCATTACCTGATATGATAGATCTAAGCTTGATAAGTATTTTAGATTCGGATTGGTTTGAGATTTTTGAATTGATTTTTGAGTTGTTTGATGTCATAAACATGTTGTTAAGGATTTTAGGATATTTTATAGGTGTTTTGGGTAAAAACAAATGGATTAAAAATTAAAGTTTTTGCCATAAAATATCCTTGTCTTGATTTTCCAGCGATCATCTGATCACTAAATTATAGGATTACAAGTGACGCATTAACTATGTCTTTTTTATTTTTCTAAAAATTAAAAGCCTTTTATTTTTTTAAAAAAAGAGTTTTGGCATGCAAGCTAAGTCTCTTTTTTATTAGTCAAACGCACATACTCATTTTATATTCTCTTTTTGTTATCTTCTTTTTTTTTCTTTTTTTTTTACTATATTTTACACTCTAACTTCTTTGTTTTTTTTTATTTAAAGCATTTTCAGTCCCTCAAATAAAAAAAATCATCCTTTGGTATTCAATGATTTATTTTTTATTTAAATTAAAATAAAAAAGCTTTTTTTTTAATTTAGCTTACAAGAATTATACCTATTTTTGCTATCTTAATCTCTTACGTTGTCTTGGTTGTTTTTTTTCTAACAAAAAGTTATTTCATATAAAAAAAAAATCTAACATGTCTAATTGTCATATAATCAAATGAAAAATAGTCCCAAGGATAAAAAAAAAACACTATTAAATCAAGTAAGATGTATAATTCAAGTCGTGAGTTTAGTTGATTAACTCAGGTTCACTCGAGTTTTTTTAGTTGAATATTATTTTTTATCAATTTCATCATTCAATGTTGAATTAATTGGAGATTGAACTTTCCAATTTGTTTCTATTTGTTCTTTTTTTAAAAATCATTCTAATATATCACTCTTTTAATATTAAAAAAAAATATCTTCAATATATTACTATATTAATATTTGAAAAACAACATACCATAAAATTTGAATTCATACTTAAATCTTGTTAGCAATATCTTTCACCTAACATGAAGCCATCCACATCATCATAATTTTGATGGTTATTTATGAGTTTTTATATTAATATATTAAAACTATTCAAAATGTTTTTATAAAATTAATATAATAATATTTTATTCTAAATACATTGTGAAAAGTAATTGCACACATATTCTAAACACATAACTAAACACATAACTAAAGGGTGAGAAAAAAAACTAAAAAACCGATTAAATTGAAAAAATCAGAAAAAAAAATAATCAAAAAAACCAAACCGTAAAAAAAATCGATTAAAATTTTAAAAAAACCGACCAGTTCGGTTCAGTTTTATAAGTCTGAAACTAGAAAAACCGAACCGAATCCAAACAAAAAAAAATTAAGCCAAACAAAAAAAACCAAACTAAAACCAAACAAAATTAAATTAAATCTAAAAAAATCAAATCAAATCAGTTTTAACCAGTTTTTAATAACGAGGACATAACAATTAATGTTTTGGAATGCAAGATGACTATTCCTAGACAATGAGAATTAAGAAATAAATACAGTTTTACTCTTACATAAATATCAGTGAGGTGGAGTTCTTCGCTGGTGGTAGCTAGCTAGCTAAGCTGCTAGCGTGGGAGCTATCCTTCTAGGTTCCAGGCTGACAAATGGACACCGTTTTTGTTTTGTTTTATTGGGAAGTGGCTCCGCTCTGTCCGAAGGGGACAGCTAAATGGGGGTGGTGGGGTAACTCGACGGAGACAGGTAACGGCAAGTGGGTCCCACCTGACATCACCAAGTGGGTCCCATAAATTAGGGCCTGAGGAGGACACCCTGCCTGGGTTAGGGTCAGTACCATCAACGATGAACTGTCCGACAACCTGCAGAAGGCGGTGGTTGGATGGGTTGGTTGATTATGAATGCTAACGTGATCTTTCTCACCTCTTTGCCTTTTCATTTATTGCCTCGAAAAAAAAAAGGAGTAAAAATTAAGACATGTTATTAATTTATTATGTTCATGGGAAAAACATCCAAATTTACTTGTAATTTATCGGTGTTTTTCTTTTCTAGTATAGTTTATTTTTTTTTTAAAAAAAAAAGCTGAACTAACACAAGCTAATTTTTTTAAAAAAAAAACATAATTTTATAAAACTATCAAGTAAAAAAATACACTGTGTAATGATTTTTTTAGTATTATTAAATTTATTTCATTAATATTTTTATGATGATATAGAAGGTATTGTTATTAGAATTTCAATGTATTTTTAAGATATTATTCTTTTTTATTTTTTTCTTTTTTTTTTGAAACTTTTGTTGACCCATTTGAATTATTTTTAAAAATATTGCCAACTGAGAAATGGCAGATTTTTAAAAATTGTAGTTTTTATTAAATTATGTTATTTTTTTCAAATTTAAATGTGCTAATTAAAAAAAAACAATCCTAATTTATCAGATTTTAATTTTTATGTGCAAATAATTACGGGCTTTTCTATTTTCAGTATGGTAATGAGATCCACACTTTTATTCAGACCAAGAATCCGTTCACAATCCTCAACTGAAATTTCATTTTCATGTACCAAACAAGATTCTACTACAACTTCTGTGTAAAGATATAAAATATTTTCATATTAACTTAAACATTAAGTAAGATTAAATCTCATTTCCAAACAATATTAAGAACTTATTCATTACATCAATTTGATATAATCGAAGATTTTGATAAATTTTAATAGATGTTGTTTTCCATATTTGAATATATACAAATTAAAGAAAAGAGTATGAGTCTGTTTGAAATTATAGTAGCGGTGACGGTTCAAAGTATTTTTCGTTTAAAAATACATTAAATTAATTTTTTTTATTTTATAAAAATTATTTTTAACATCAACACATTAAAACGATTTAAAAACATAAAAATATTATGTTAAAAAATAAAATAAATTTAAAATTTTTAAGAACACGATTTGTACTGCATTTCCAAACGCTTCTTACATCTAGTGACTACTCTTTTTATTATTATATTAAAAAAATACTCTTTTTATTATTATATTAAAAAAATAGTGATTGCATAGCTTAGAGAGCGTTTGGGAATGTGCAAACCGCGTTCCAAAACACTTTTAATTTTTTTTGTAAAAAATTAATTTTTTTATGTTTTGGATTGTTTTAATGTGCTCATTTTAAAAATAATTTTTAAAAAATAAAAAAAATATATTATTTTAATACATTTCAACACAAAAAATATCTTAAAAAACAACCACAATTACACTTCCAAACAGACATTCTACACTCCCAATTAAACTAATGTATACATAGCGTGGATAGCTCCCCAATTCTAATTTAATTTTCTCTTTCAAAATATTGTGGAACTAACAGGAAAAATAAATGTGATAGGTATGCGGGTTGGCTGCCTTATCATTTAATATTTATATCTAATAAAACTAAATTAATATATGATCCTCGTACAGTGTAATAATAAGACTAAGTATATTCCAATAAGTGACCCAAATTTAAGGCAAGAATATATTTTGAAATGCAAAACATTTAAGCGGGCTAATAAAGTAAGAATCAATAAAGTAAACCCTAAGAAAACGAACAAAGGAGATTCTAAAGACAATTAAAGCAATGTCTAGTTGGATAAAAAAACAAACAATTTTACAACTAACAACATTATATCAGCATCACATCATCCTATCTTCATTATATCTATATTAGGATTGGAATTTAAAGATATATATTTTTTAAGATACATCAACCGAAGTTGAAACTAGGTCATATTGAAAAAAAATAGGATAAGAAAAAACACAGTATGATCTGGTTGACCTGGCAGGTTAACCTGGTAAGACCCGATCAAAAACCCGGTTGCAACCCGTTGACTTTTGTTTTTTGTTTTTATCAAAACGATGTCGTTTTGATTTTTTTTAAAAAAATTAACCTGACTAACCAGGTGATCCGGTCAAAACCCAGAACCCAGACCTTGGACCGGACCGGCCACCAAGCCGGATCTGAAAACTATGCTATCATCCTATATAAATATATTGATACACGGCCTCTTATAGGCTAGATAAATAAGATAAAATTAGAATTTTTAAATTCACATATAAGTGTTTTTATAAGTTTTCATATGTAGTCGGCTAAAAAAAGAACTAATCTATGCAATAAAAAGACCTAAAAAAATAACAATTCTTAAATTCACATGTAAGCGTTTTTATAAGAAGCTGTAATCTTTTGTTGTTAAAAAAAATAATTAAAATAAAAAGAAAAACTAAAAGGTATTAGTAAAGTCTTGTTGATTGTGAGGCAAAACATTGTAGATTACACAATGTTTTGTTTTGTTTTTCATTTTGGTTCCTTAATTCTTTTTTTATTTGGTCCTTTAACATTATTTTGATTTCAAATTAGTCTTGGTTGTTTATTTTTTATTTTGCGTACGGGGATATTATAGTGTCGAGGGAATGTTCTATTGTTTGGTTAATGCTTGGTTTGGCAAAATAAAATCTAATTTCATCAATTTAAAAGAATTAAAACTTCAAGGACTGAATTTGAATCTTGAACAAATATATAGTCCTTTTTGTTTGCTAATATCAAGGATTGATTTGTATAGTCATGGAAAGATTTTTTTGATCACTTAATATTTTTTTTAAATTAATCCTTTCACATTGTTTTCATTTGAGATTTGATTTGGTATTTTGTTTTGATATTAGATATAGGTTTTTTGCATTGTCAATAAAAGATTTTAACATTTGGTTTAGCAAAATAAAATAAAATTATGTTAATGTAAAAAATTTAGATGTTAAGGTACCAAAACTGAAACTAACATAAATATGATGGGTGGGCAGAGACAAAGTGGTTAGGACATGTAACCCACACACTAACATATGAGGGGAGCCACTATGTTCAGTTGACGTATATAGCTTTCAACGACGACCTAACATCGGCTTCCTTGGTGGCAATGAATGAGGCGTGGTAAGGCCTCTCCAATAAGGTCACATGCGTTAATAGTGGAAGGGAAATGAGGCTTCGACAACCTCTTTTTTCTCTACCCTTTTTTCTCCTTTACCCTTTTTTTTTCCTCTTTCATTTCATTAGGATTCAAGTTGATATGTCAAAAAATGTGTCCTATCATATATATATATATATATATATATATATATATATATATATATAATTTTTTGATAGATTTTGTT
>Ga0325403_1006021_pt1 | contig 11506 bp, 4 predicted proteins | sample PopdelMetagenome_19_FD_205665 | JGI IMG/M metagenome (GOLD analysis project Ga0325403, IMG submission 205665) | Populus deltoides microbial communities from Bellville, Georgia, United States - Xylem-PdKOR-R4 | ecosystem: Host-associated > Plants > Phyllosphere > Stem > Wood/Secondary xylem...
AGAAGAAGACGAAGAAGATCATCATCAACACCCCAACCAGGCCCCTTTTCGCTCCAATTTCCAAGAAACCGGGCTTCCCCGTAAAGGTTTTAGCGTTCCTCTCCAAGTCCCCGTCGAACGCCCCCAGCTTGGACCCGTAATTGTCTCCTGCAACTCCGGCGACGGCGGCGTTCAGGTATGTTCTTTCTTTAGATTTCACATTTTTGTTTGCTTTGTTAGTTTTCGATTTTAGTGATTGTTTGGGGTTTTGAAATGACAAGTGTTGGGTTGTTTTGGTATTGTTGAATTGTCATTAAACAATGTAGCTGGGGAAGATATATGATTGCTGGTGTTTACTAAGGAGTAAGTTTCGATATCAATTTGCTGTGTTTCAGTTAGATTAGTGTCAATCCCAATAGAGGTCAGTAGGATCTTTGTTTCTTTCCTTAGAAAAGAGGGAATGGATGATGAGAATCTGACTCTTCTTTTCCTTGGTTAACGTGTTCAGAATGATTGAAGATGGAGTTTGGACCTTTTACATCTGGAGTTTTGTTGAGGTTCTCATAATGCAGCTCCAAATTTCTGTGTTTGATTGTAAAGTTTTTAACATATGATTGTTATTTCTAGCTTCCACGAGGAATCTTGCATTATAAATGCAGTTATAAATGGAAAGCAATGTTCATCCTCCAAATTTTATTGATGCACCGTTGTAGTCTTATTTGCAAGTTAAACTGCCAATCTTGTAACCTAATGAGTTGGTTCGCCCTTACCTCCATAAACCTACCGAGTTTTTGTAGTGTCTCATAAAATAACTTCTGCAAACTTTTTTCTTATCAGGGTTATGGAACGTGGCCTGTTGTTTTCTATTAGTTTTCTGCATTCTAATGATTTCTTGTGTCATGACATGCTGTCACGTTGGCAACATTTTACTGTCCCTTCCTCACATTGGTGTTAATCTTTGTGAATGTCTGCAACATATGATGCTACTGCAGAGTGTTTTCTGGTGAGATGACCCTATGGTAGTAACTTCAAATCACCATTAATGTGCGGTGAAGCTCAACTTTGAACCTTCTGACTGGCATTTTGATTGGCCTTTTGCTTTGCTTTGGTGTGTAGTTCCTGTGCCGCTGAAGTTATTAGTTATTTCATGCTCGCCTCTGTAAATTTTTCTAAGGTAGGGTGTCTGCTATTTTCAAATGATTTGAAGAAAAAATGTGAACATTAGTTCATTGTGTTTATTGCTCTTAGATTATTATGCCTTGAGATCATTTAAAATAACCTTTAGGCTCATTGGACATTAGCTAATTTTTTGGTCTCAAATATCAGCTGGTAATAACCAAGTAGGAGTAAGATCTATAAGTTTTAAGGCAGCAATTTTGAGTGATAACCCATTGTCTTGAATGTTGCAATGTGTGATACCCACAAAACATAAACAAGCCACTGTATTTATGCAATTGACAGAGGTGGGTTTTCGGAGGTATGGATACAAAGTAATGGAATGCATTAACCTTTGCTGATGCTATGTTTAACTAAGAGGCATCTATTTGAAGAAACAAGAGAAAGAGTGTACTGCAATAGCATAGGCATCACAATACAATGCTTGAGAGGGGCAGAATATGCTTTCCATTTTGTGAATTAGTTGACAAATGGAGAGATAACCGTTCTATTACCCCTAGCCATTTCTGCACATTTACAAAGAGGTAGCTGGATTTTAACTAAAATTTAGAAGAGCACTTTAGGTGTCTGCATGGTAATTTCGAGATGTTTTCCCCTTGAGGAGTTTGCTCTGGGTCTCCTTCTTAGCTATCTATTTTACATGGACAGCAGCCAAAAATCATACTCTTTCAAGTTCATATTCTATGAATGAGAGAAGGATGAAGTGTATTCCATTTTCTGCAGCACTGTCTAGTTGTTAGTTGCTTATGGTCTTTTGGTTCTTTCTTTATTTCATGTACAATGGCTACATCCAAATGGGTACCAGAGATAATGGCATGTTTGAGATGTATTGGTTGCTGTTAGAAGCACAAATTCTTGAGAGAGATTATAATTATGAAGCATGCATATTAGGTGATTTTGAGGTAAAATACCTGGCAGCTTCAATTTCCTTTGGCACTCAGAGGATGGGCCACCTGGCTGTATGGACCAAAAGGGCATGAGGAAACATTACTTCTTCTTTAATCAACTTGACAATGAATAAGGGTTATACCTTGCTGGTTTGTTTTAGGTAAATTACAGGAGGCAGAGATAATAGCATCTGTAGAAGTAGGTAGGTTGGAGAAGCCCAAACTAGGAGGTCCTGTGTGTTCATAGGGAAGGATAGAAATAGTTGAACTTTCGTAGGTGCTGATAAACCTAGCTAGTTAAGTTGGGCTTTTCATGTTTGTGACCTCATAAAAATCAACATTTCCTCCGTATGCAACGTTGCTGTTTCTTGTGCATAGTAATCTTTACACTCTGATCTTTCTCTTCATTCATTCCTTTGGATAAGTTTTTTGCTCATGAAAATTTAAATTCATGAAATGTATAAATGGGATGCTTCACACATGTGATCAATTGAATCGCAGAATTACACTAGTTTTTCATGGATTTAATTGGTAGGCTCCTTGAAATCTTGAGCAGCAATGGTAAAACAGAGCAAAGTTAGCAAGTCAATTTATCCTGCTTAATTTTATTTTATGTATTTTGTCTTGTAGTTCCAAGCTCCAAATGTTATGAAGACAGTGTACAGTTGATCCGTGTCTTTGCTGACATTTTTATTGATCTGATCTCTTAAAGTATGTTGATGGTCTGTTTATCTTTTCCTAGGGTCTGAGATGGTATGCAAAACGCCTCAGGATAGATGAAGATGGGGACGTGGCAGATGAGTTCTTTGACGAGGTTTTACCAGATACATCTTCAAGTGTTGATGAACAACACAAGCCTCTGCCGAGGTTTGAAGTGAAGTACAGTACCCGGCCAGCTAAAATCAAGACGCAGATGATGTCACATGATGGAAAAATTCAACAGCGTGTGGAACATCAAGGGAGACTGCAGTGGGTATAATGGTCTTCATGTTCAGGGCTCAAGGGTGGCTGGGTTTCGTCTGTAAGGTCTATAGGGTAGGTTTGCTGCTGGGTTATTCTTTTAGAATAGATTCACGCTTTGTTTTTGTGGTGTGAAGACCCTAGACCCAACTTTATTGTTGTTTATGTTACAAGGCTTTGTTCATCTGGTATGTGATAAGATTTTAATTTAGACCATCTAATCAGATAAATGTCACAGATGCTCTAGAAAACTGACTCTGTTGGAGTTGAATGCATGCACCAATTGATCCATGTTGTTCCCTGTACTTGCTCGTATATATATTTTCTCATCCTTCCTTTGAAGAGGCCTTCATATCCGGTCTTCTTGCACACCTGGTTTGATTGTTCACATTTTCTTAATCCCGGATTTGCTATATTTTGTTTGTTTGCACACAAAGTTAAATACAGGAAAGATCCAATGACTTGCATGCCGTGCAGTTGACTGTTTTCATGTATCTGTCCATCAACTATTTCCGTATATCCTTGCAGGAAATGAGTTATATGGGCAAACCAAACGAAAATTTTCTTACTGAAACCGGACCAGCTCGACTCTCGAAACACCTGCTTCATACTTGTATGTCCGATGACTTGCAGCATGGTAAAGAGGGATGCTTGATCGAATCTATTTTTCCTTTCATAAGAGAGAGTTTCCAACAGAAGACTGAAACTCGAGACAGACAAGTAGTCTACAGACTCTACACTCGTACATACACACATGGAGTCCCACCTTCCACCACACTGCATGATTAATTGTCTAAACATAGTTCTGTCCAGGAGGGTGCCCTCCTAGGGGGTATGTAGGAACTGTGCTTCCAGGCACGGTACCTGCAGTCCCAACTGGTTGGTTTGCACGGGTTCCAACCATGGGCCGAGTTCCCACCACTGGCTGAGTGCCCACCGCAGGACGTTAGTGGTGGTGGTTGGAACTCAATTTCTCAGCTGCATGCTTGGTGATGCAACCCCATCTTTGCCTGTGCTTCCTTTACTTTTCTACGCTCCTTGGCGAGCTCTTTCTCTTCTTCTGTCCTGGCTGTCGCCTACTGTGCCTGCAAGTTTTCACCAAGCAAGCTTTACAAAACAACGGTGCACTGTAACGGATAAAACACTTGAATATCCAAACAGATGTTTTCCTTTTGTTCTCTCTATTTGAGTTTTTCAAGAAATATAACCTGCTCTTCGACTTTGGCTTTGCAAATGGTCATGCGCTCCTTGGCAGCACTAGCAAGATTTTGCTGATTTTCTCCTTAGCAGCTTGCATCCTTCTCCTTTCGCGTTCACAACAGAAACACGTTACAGTTTTTGATTTATGTTTTGCTGAAATAGAAACAGCTTTTTCCGCGCATGATGTTCCAGTCTAGAAATGTAAGGAATTGCTAGGACGCCACGGTGATCGCCGAGTGCCGTTCATGCAGCTGCATGCCTTCGAATAAGTGCCAGGTTGAACAAATGCACCCTCCTTGGACGCGGGCCTCTTGCGCCTAACAAAGGGCAAAAGAAAGAAGGAAAACGGCAGCAACAGGGACATTTGGTTTTTTAATGGTGAGCGACTGTGCTTCATAGAGTGAGAGCGAACAGCGAACATGAATTGCACAAGAGAGGCAAAATTCTCAAGGAGTTGATGAGCGGCAGCTTCAATGAGCCGTCCATATTTTTAGTAGCTTGTTGTTGGACAAAATATATAATGGAAATAAAATTACACCTATTTATTTATATTTGAAAAAAGATTAAAATGGATAAACACAGTGTGCATTTATAATTTTTTTAACTTAAAATATTAATTTAAAACTGAGTGGTGGAAATTGTTTGGGAGTCTCCTAGTCAGTATCACTTCGTGTGTGTGTGTGTGTGTGTGTGTGTAAATCATTCATGAGATGAATGTACGATAGGCACCATACATGAAATTTTATACAATTTTTATATTCATATAAATTTAAAGAAATTTCGTCACACTTTATATCATAGCAGAGCGTTTGAAAGTCTACTAATTACTAGTATTAATTATATGAATCAAAGAGGGATACATTTCATCACGCTTAAAAGGATTTAAAGTCATAATTATTTAAAATATTAAAGATAATAATAACTTTATGATTGAAATTAATCGGACATGGATGCCTCGTTTTATAAGAAAATCAACTATATTACTTAAATTTGAAAATTCAAGCTAAATCATATATTACTTAAATTTATTATTAATTCAATTTTTTTTTATACAAGTAAGTTTTTCCCTACAACTTGTACTGTATTTTTTTTTAATTATAATAAACCTTGTTTCTATATCATATGATGCACCCCCTTTTTCTCCTTTCTATCCAAAGCAGCCCTTTGGACCCCAATAAAAAGAAAGTTACTCTTCCACAGGACAAGTCAATCCCAATATTTCTATAAAAAAAAAAAAAAAAAAACAGATGTGCAAAACAATCAAGCGGTGTGACAGCCAACGATTCCCTACAAAGGCAAGTAGCAAATCTCCACCCTTACATAGCATAAAATAACCGCCAGAGAGGAGAGGAGAGGAGAGGAGAGGAGAAACGACAAAAAGAATCCATGGACCTTATCATTTCAAGCCACTCCTGCAGCTCACTCTGCAGGAAGCCGGCATTTTACCGGCGAATTTCATCTCCAAACCCCACGACTCTACACTCCACTTCTCTTAAATGCCGCGTTGTTAAAACGACATCGGAGCTTCAATCTTCAGTAGGAGTGAGCGATCGAACCGGCAACAGCTACTCTCCCTCGATTCCAACTCACAAGGTCACTGTTCACGACCGGCAACGAGGCGTTGTTCACGAGTTCCTTGTTCCAGAGGTGAATTATTAATTTAGACTCTGTTTGTTGTATTTAATTGACAGTAATTGAATTGCATGTATAAATTTTGTTTATTTCTTTTTTAAAATCGAAATGCAGGACCAGTATATATTGCACACAGCGGAGTCACAGAACATCACACTTCCATTTGCTTGCAGGCACGGTAATATGGTTCTCAAATGCCACTCTATCAATTTAAATTAAATTAATTTTTTATTTATTTTAAAAGACTCATGGTTAAATAGTATTTGGGAGTTTAGAGGTTTTCGGTCGGATATGGTGCATTGGGTCTTTCATTTTAGCTTATTATGAAAAGGAGTGGGAGTGGGGAGGGAAGACAAGAAAAGGAAATCCAACAAATAATTCCTCTTTCGCTCTCTTTTGTTTATTTGTTAATCTATCAATTCTTCCACCCGCTGGAGTAGCTTCCTTTTAATGTATTATGCAACTTATAGCTCACTGCAGTCATGACTTTTTTAGCGCGCATTAAACCCAAAACTTAACTTTATAAGAAAGGAAGTGCTAGTTTTATTAGATCTCTTGCATCTGCGTTATTGACACTACCAAATCAATAGAAAAAATTACTCCACTGTTTTCTGATAGGCCATTTGATGATAATTTCTGTATGATTTTTTTTTCTTCTGAGAATAAGATTTCCTGAGTATTTACTCTGCTGTCTATGGCCCTTTCTATTTTTCTGGTTAGAATTGATCTAGATGAAATGCTATGTACTTGCAGGTTGTTGCACCAGCTGTGCTGTACGTGTTAAATCAGGGCAACTTAGACAGCCAGAAGCTTTAGGGATCTCTGCTGAGTTGAAGTCGAAGGTCTGTGCCCTTTATTTCAGATTTTTTTCTTAATTTTTTTTATCGCAGTGACATAGCTTCTGAATATTACCTATAATTTAGGTTTATGGACATTGTGCTCTAGGGACCTTGTAGAAGGGGCAGAGTTCTGAAGCTTCACTTTATACCAACTATGCACAGTTGTCTAGAGGCAACAAATTAAATCCTGTTTAGTGGACGAGTTCAGGAAGAAAAAAAGACAATGATAATTGAATTGGATATCCCATGCCTCAATAAAGCACGACATGGTTTCTTAGAATAAATATAAAACATAACATGGAATTGAAGGTCTAGTTTATTCTTCTTCATCTTTTTTTTTCTCAGAAGTAAGAGGTGAATGAAGGGCTTATATTTTATTTCATATTTAATAGTATTCAGATATTAGCACCATGATTGAAAGTTCTGTATTTTGTGCTCTTTAGTTTGTAATGATTTGGTGCTTTATGCTGTTAGGACATCTTTGGCAAATCATTTTGGTCAAGCTTGTCTTTTAATGAACTTTTCCATATTTTTCCCTCTTGGATGCCAGAGATGTAAGCTTATGTGAAATTAAAAGGATTGCATAACACCCATGGTGATCCTCAATTGCAGAAACAGTAAAATCAAATTTAGTCAATATGAAAGACCTCTAATTTAAGTGTATTTTGAAAAAATCCTTCAGATGTGGAATTTAAAAGTGGGTGGTTGCATCCAAGATCTAGCTTTTCTTATGCTTAACATCTCATATTTTAAATAACATCAGAAAGAAAATTCATTGATGAAAGTAGCTTCTTCTTGGGAAACATTTCTGTTCTTGCTCAACTTTCTCTTGTTGTCTAAGCTACTATTTCCAAATCAGATAATTTAGCTGGCTGTGTTTGAATTTGCAATTTTGTGATGATAATTTACCATGTTCTTTGAAAATTCATGATTTTGACTTGCAATCTGCAGGGATATGCACTTCTTTGTGTGGGCTTCCCGTCTTCTGATCTTGAAGTGGAAACACAAGATGAGGATGAGGTGACTTGCAAACTCAATTTTTCACTTTTGAAAAACATCATTTATGTTTATCTGATCCTCACAAGAAATAGAAAAAATAAGACTGCAGTGTCATGAAATTATTCAGGCGTTGAATCTTTGTTTGCTTGTAGCTCTGAAAACTGGCTTGTGCAGGTGTATTGGCTTCAGTTTGGAAGATATTTTGCCCGAGGACCAATTGTAAGTTCCAAATTCTTGAAACATGCTGTGAATGAAGAATTATGGTAACCAGTGCACATGTTTCTTGTTTTGTTTCCTGTCAACACTGTCTACTATAACATCATACGAGGACATTATAAATAAAAGATAAGAAATTAATGCAGTTCCACTAACTTAATTATGATCAGCATGTACAAATTAGTGAACTGAATCCAGCTAGAAACATAGATAAGAAAAGAAAGAAAAAACCGAGGGAGAAAAGGGAAGACGTACATTGCACATAGTTTAGCTAAATATAGCAGGAGTCATATAAATCTAGCTAGATTTTTTTACATTAGAAATAAGCAAGATTTTGAAGACCCCACTTGAAACTAGTTTCAGAATAGCATTAATTTGGAGGCTTGCAAGACCTAGGATCATGCACAGAGAGGAGAGTGCACGGATTAGGTCCAGAAGGTGCCACATGATGATTACCATGCGGAAAATAGTCCTTGTATGCTAGTGGCTTCAAGCCTCGCAACTACTGGATCAGTAATTCGAGCAGTAAAGACCAGGAACAGAAGGATTGCAGATTTTGCTCCAAGAAGGAGAGTTTTCATAATGCACACATTCATGGTTTGATTTTTGGAGAAACAATATGGGTGATTGATTTTTGTAAAAACTTAGTAAGATACACAGACTAGGTAATTTGTGAATCATGAGAATGTGGGATTGGTTGATAGATGTAGTTGATGCTTATACACAGAGACCTATAATTAAGCAGGAAAAAAAAAGTACGTTAGTATTCTGGAATCAAATCCAAGGAGACAAAATAAGCTAAAATACAAATAATATAACAGTCTAACGGCCTCAGGTCAGTGTGTTATACAGATATGGCACTGTATCATGGTCCTATTTTTTAAGACCTAAGTTTAAAGTAAATACATCTATATAAAAGGAAGGCCACTTTTTTTTTAAAAAAATAAGCGAGAAAAATAAAGGAGACAGGTAAAGACCAAGTTGCATTTTTTGGAGGGGTTATCTTACTCTTAAATGCTTCAATTCCACAGGAAAGGGATGACTATGCGTTGGAGTTGGCCATGGCTGATGAATAGGTAATTTAGTATACTTGATCAAAAGTGAGAATCCATCTAGTCTAGCAAGTGGATTGCTTTTTCCCTTCCTGTAATTTTCACTATGCCCTCCTAAATCTTTTTTAACCATTGTATGCTATATATGGTCTACAGGTTGATTGGATGTTTTTCATGATATATTGAAACTTCAAACGTGATTCATTGCATGAATGAAGTTGTGATGATGCTCTTGACTTGTAGATATGCATTAATTTCCGTCTTGTGGTTTTCTAATATCAACACATAAAAACTATAAATGAGCTTTGCTGGGAGCCTTATAAGTTGTGGGGTTTTTAGTGCTTGTTATGACTGCTATATTTGAAATTGTAGTTACGGAGAAGAGAGAATTCAGCGGAGATGCTCTCTATTTGGAATGTGTACAATAAAGCCTGTTGGCTCCTATAGTAATATAGATGTATAGGTGAACCTAAAGGCTACAAGCAAAAGGTCCTCATAAAAAGAAAAAAAGAAAAAAGGAAGACTAAGCAGACGTTCATGCATGCTAAAGTTTTGTTATGGTGATAAGAATTAGGAGTCCCCCCAATTGAAAAACAAACAAAAAGCCCGGGTCTCCTAATTGCCTTTTCCCGTATATGAAGACTGCCTATTGACCAATTGAACTTCCTGAAGGTTTCTTTCTTGCAGGCTAAGTTATTTTGGCGATAGAGAACATACCCTTGCAGTCCTAGCACAACACACCGCCTCTGATTTCTGAATTTAGGGTACGTCTTACTATGATAGTGAAAGGACGTGTAATTCTATAAAGGTCTAAAGTAGTTTGTGTTCTGAAAGTTGAGAAAACAGCTGAAGCTAGAAAAGCAGATTATATAAATAGTTCTAGATTAATAATTCGAGGAACCTACATATATGGGGTGCAATGAAAATGAAGAAGCAGCTCCTGCAAGATAGAACTGATCTTGTTGTCGATCCATTTCCTATATCAATTTATTCTAGCGTCTGTATTAATGGGTTATTATTGAATGTGTTCTCCGTTTTCACCTGTATTAACACACTGATGAGCCCTTTGCACAGGCGTAGGAGCAATATTGACGTTAGGCTCTTTCCAATAAATCCAAGACATGTTGGGCAGATTCCATTTCCATTTACAGAACAATCGTCTAGGCTGTGTATATAGCCGAGGATGACCCTTTAGAATTATTAATCTATCCTAACCAATAGCAAGCTCACTGAACAAAGATCTGGCCAATCTTTATGTGCTTCACATCCGTTGTTGGCCACTTCAGCTTATTGAAGTTCAAAAGTCTGGGAATCTCCTTTCTTTCTTTTAGTTTCGCTTCAATTGAAACTTTCTGGTCTTTCGTTAACTTGCATATGAATCTAAGCTGAATTGAATTATTTATTTGTTTATATATATATATATGCGTTTTATCCAGATCATAGTGACTTGACTTGAAAGATGACCAGAACCGGTCGTATGGCATACAACAATACTACGTTAGCTTGCTGTCAGCATTATTGTCACTGTTTGTTGCACACAGTATAGCATCATAAGCATTGCTATCCATCTTCACGGGCCTGCTTTCTGAAAGAAATGTTGATGGGAATTGCTTGGTTTTTGCTTTCTTAGCGAATGACGCCTACGTAACAAGGAACAGAGATGGATCTATCAGATCACGCTCGATGGACCACCAAAACCAGCCTTTTAGTTTCAAGTTTCAACTAGATTCATAGCGTGGCTGGTGGTTCTTGATTTATCTTCTTCCTATAATCTCGAGCGATAGGGATACACATGCAGGACATCTCTGGCTGCGTCTGGCATTGTTTTGAATCTTATCTCGTTTAGATTGGAGTATCTTCGGGCTGAAAGATGACGACAACTGAGTGACCGTAATCAAGGTAATCTGTGGGACTGAAAGGGCGCAGGCTATGAAATTTGTGCTGATGACCCGGATGTCAAATCAAAACATGGTGCCAATGCACAAGTTGAATGTTGAAGGTGTGGGACTAATCTATGGTCTCGACGTTAATGAATATATAAGTAATATATAAGTTTCTAGTGATTCTAAAAAAATTTATAACACTCAGTAATCTTCTGAAAACAAATTTATAATTTAAACAGTTAGCTACACCTCTCGTATAAGCCTCTAGTGTAGCTCTTTCTTTAACTGCATGCATCTCTCAACTCGCACCATCACAATGCAATACACTCAATTTCATTAAAACCACCTTTTCCCCAGTAATTACCCGAGCCCAAAATGGGTAACTTTCTGAATTAATTTGCAGTTACAAAAGAAAAGCAAGTACAGCAAGCCTTATCACTGAACCGGGCTCCAAGGTCCTTATTCAAGGCCCCTATGGTGATTTGTGATGGCAGACTTATGTAGACATGAGAAGTTTAGCGATGAACATCCATGGAGGACAAAGTTGGGGTCCATGGACAGCAGTTGGTCTATCACATTCCCGTGAGTGTAGAGACGAACCTACCTCTTTTCATCTTATTTTTTGATAAATGCATCCCCTGAAACTAGTGGCAGTTTTGGATTCGTTTCAAACGGGTTTTTTT
>Ga0325403_1006023_pt1 | contig 11505 bp, 6 predicted proteins | sample PopdelMetagenome_19_FD_205665 | JGI IMG/M metagenome (GOLD analysis project Ga0325403, IMG submission 205665) | Populus deltoides microbial communities from Bellville, Georgia, United States - Xylem-PdKOR-R4 | ecosystem: Host-associated > Plants > Phyllosphere > Stem > Wood/Secondary xylem...
AAAAATCAAAGTTGTTTCTTGTTATAGTAGTAGCAGCCCTCAAATACTAGTAACAGAAATCCTAGCCCATGAAAATAAATAAATCTTAGCCATCTAAACTATCAGAATAAATAATACATAAATAAACTATTAAAAGAAAAATCCTAATTATATAAAGGCTACAACAGTTTTAGCTCCAGCATCAAAAACGCATACATATAAGAAACAAGGAAATCTCTTAAGAATTAACAGTAGCATTGAGAGAAATAAAAACTCAATCTCAAGTAATTCAAAAGGTCAGGAGAAAAAGAAACTATGATGCATGAATCTATTAAGAAATATTGTTTACTATATCATTTTCCCTGGCATCAATAAGTTTGAAACAGCTAAGACTACCAGCAGAAAGAGGATAAAACAACAGTCATAGTGCCAAAAAGGCACAATTTCAAAATCATCGAATGTGACAGAATCTCATCAACAACAAACTACATTAGAAGCCTCTGCCAAGACCAGATGCATTAAAAAATATACAAAAACTTGCTGAGTTGCAATACTTGGGCAATATAAAGATCCAAATGGTACATCTACCTGATAGTGATAAACTTGTCCGTAACATGTTTAGCCCAGTGAGTTCTCAAATCTATGGATTAGAAAAGTCATAGCCTTCACCAGCGAGTTTCTCTAAGACCACCTTAAAAGCTCCTGAACTCAATTTTTTCTCCCTGCTATCCTCGAACTATGCCCTTTTGTACTCATAGGCAAGGGATACATAAATATGCAAGTCATACAACATGCTGATAGCCACCCACCACAAACCCAACAATAGCATTGTTGGGGGGTTCCCATACACAAACAAACCCGTATAGGAATGACTGAAATGTCTATATTGATCCCATTTATCATAATTTTGGTGGTTTTCTTGGCAGACCTTACTAGTTGAACAGAAGGACTACCCTCAGGCTTGGGTCCTCGAGGGCCTCTCATATCCTTCTTTACTTTAGGGGATTTCAGGGCTTTAGGACGGTGCCTCTTCTTATTAGGAACATTTTCCTTTTCAACAACACCAGCCTCTTTGACTTCGTCCAGCGTTTCATGATTTACCGAATCAGGTGGTTGAAACATATGCATATGATGAGCTGAAGATGTTCCAGGCAAAACTGCTGCATAATTATGGTTTCCAGGCAACGCATTGAGAAACTTCTCTCTCTGGCCAATCCAAGCATCCCTCATGTGCTCTATATGGAAGATGGGTTGTGAAACCCCAGTATCCCTATGGTGAAAACCTCCATTGACACTTGCCATGATCGCAGCACCGCGTCACCCAAAAAGGGTTCTCAGGTGGGAACATGAGCTGAAGGCCCAGATTTCCTTTAACAGATGTTGGTTCATAGGAGCCCCAATTATGAATATTCAAACTGTTATCTTCATCCATTATTTCAAACTTGGACAGTTCAAGATAACTTATTTAACCTTAACACAATTTGTTGTCAGCATTGTGTTCACCTAAAAATCTTCAAAAAATTAAGATATACAAATTAATTCAAACCCAAATCAGAGAAATAAAACAAAATTAAAGTTTTCAGCATTGTGTTAACCTAAAAATCTTCAAAAAAAATGAAGTCATGCAAATTAAATCAAACCCAAATCAGAGAAATAAAAAAAATAATGCTTTGATTGTCAAATCATAGTAAAGTTTGTATCTTGAAACTAGAAGTCACAAATAGCAGAATTAATAAGCCCAGAAAATAAAGAAAAAAAACATATGGGTCATAGTTAGAAAGTAAAATCTTTAAATTCTCGGATTTGTTGATAATTTTTGTTAAGGAGAATTGACAGTCATGAGTGTAGTATTGAATTGACAGTCATGAGTGTAGTATTGAAGGAAGGACTTACCTGGAAGAAGACGAAGAGAGCTTTTTTGGGTTGTTCTTCTCGTCCACATAACAGCACAAAAATGAAGTTTTTTATTTTTATTTTGAACAAAACAAAAAATGAAGTTATGCACGCCATTTTTGTAAGTGCTAATTACTCTGAGGAAACCTCAATTTAGTCAAAATGTACGTCCCCATTTTCGATTGTATCCCAAATCTATAAATCTTATCAATTAAATCCCAAGAATTTCTACATTTCTCATTCGCACTCCATCTACTTTTTACTCCTTTTTGAACTTGCGCCTTGTATGCCTTTAAACGCGCACAGGTTAATTGGCTAACTCCTTTCTGGCTTTCTGAGAATATATCTCCGTTTGTTCATCGAAATTGATTTCTTTAAAATCACTTTTTAAATTTTTTATTTTGTGTTTAATTGCTATTTTAAAAATTAATTAATAAAAAATTCTTTCCAGTTAATTTTTTTTTGATTTAATTTCTAAAAAAATATTTTTCTTTTATTTTAAACAAAAAAATATTATTTAAAAGTTGTGAAAAATTTAGAAATGTGATATTATTTACAAATTATATCAAATTTAATCCTTAAATTTTTTATTCCTATATATTTTGCTTTGATTTTTTTCAATTTTACTTTTTAAAATTTAAATTTTATATCAATTTTGATTCTCAATTTTAAAATTATTATTTGTTTTTCTCTTATTATTTTTTTAATTGAAATTTTTTATCTATTGGATTTGATCCTCATTTTTTTTGTTATTTATTTTATTTAAAATAATTTATGATATTGTAATTTTTTTTATTTCATCATCTTTTAGTTTTTTTATCTATTACATTTCATTTTTTATTTCATTATCTTTTAATTTTTTTATCTATTACATTTCATCTTCATTATTTTGATTGTTATTTATTTTATTTAAGATAATTTATGAAATTAGTTTTTTTTCAATTTCATTCTGATTTAACTTTTTAATTTGTAAGATTTGTTTTTTTATTATTTTAATAAACTTGGAAAAAATATTAATAAGTTATTTTTTAATTTATTATAATCAAATATTGAAAAGTGTTTTCCAACTTATTTTTTATGATACTATCAAATATTAATAAATAATTTATTTTATAAAAAAACTATTTTCTAACCAACAAAGTACATGTTAAGTATTAATTGTTAACTGCCCTTGAGGGTCTAGCTTAGTGGTCAATCGTGTGACTTGTTCCGCCCCCGTCTCGAGTTCGATCCTCTATGTGCACGCATGTCACCCCCGCGGTGTCTTACCTGTTCACTGGGCTTGCAGGATGTTCAGTGGGCCGTGAGGAATAGTCATGGTGCGCGCAAGCTGGTCCGGACACCTTACGCTAATAAAAAAAAAAAATATTAACTGTTAACTGTGTTTATGAGTATGGTTTATAAATGTCGACTTTAAAGGGTCCAAATCCATCTAGAGCAGAGGTTAGTTTTTTGAGAAACCTGCAATCAATAGAAACAGAAAAAAGAAATCATAAACTCGTACATAATACAGAAATGAAGAAGAGAGACAAAGACATTCATGAAGAATAATCAAGTTCGTTGTCAATTTGGTTCCAATTAAGAAACCATGGACTTAGTTGACAACAAATATGTCTTTGCAGAGATTATAATAAATACTACCTGCCTTAAAAAGAGTTGAAATGAAGTTTTAAAAGAAAAATCTAGCAACCATGTGTTTCTAACTACTGTGGTGGCTGGATTTTAAGGATTTCAAATGACACATCGTTTACTTTTTTAAGCTGAATTGTTTACCTTGTTAACTTAAAAAAAAAAAACTTGTGTGAAAGGGCCTGACCTTGTAAGCCTGCGTGAAAGCTTTTTATTTATAGGCCAGATGTTTGGCTTGACTTACCAGACCTAACAACGCCTGATTTTATTTTTTTTTTATGATTTTGAATTTTTGAATTTAAATATTTTTTATGTGTCTTTTAAAAACATTTTTTAAGTTTGTATTTTACTTCTCTACAATTGTTTTTTTTTCTTATTTAGCATTTTTTAAATAACAATTATTTTTTAATTATATTGGATGTGTTTAATTTTTTAATGGATTGGTACGATTCATGTGTAATCTTTTTATATTTTACATATATTAAATTTATTTCTAAAAATTAAAATGTTTATTTTTTATAATATATTTAATACGTGTAGCCTTGCATAATATCATTTTCATTTTATTTAATTCAATAAGTTTTATGTGTGTGTTGATTCCTATTACAAATTGATTTTAATAAATAAATTCCTTAAACACAACTAGGTAAATGATCTATGTTGTGATATTAAATATTTTGATTTATATTTGTCTCTATTATAGAATATGCTATATTATAGGATATATTGTACTTACCTTGTATAAAGTTATTTTATATAGTATGGTCTACCTTATACTCTGTATGTTGTCGTATTCATATATAGAGAGAGGATGACTATCATATTATGTTAAGCCTCTTATTTTACATAAAACTTTATTCTATTATCCTTTTCAATTTGGTATCAGAACCTTCATCTTAACATAATTTTTTTTCATGATCGATGGATCCTATCTATCAGCCAATTTCTATTATCGTTACGCCTCATAGCCTACCTATTAGTTTATCTTCTCTTGATCATTCTTCATCGGTGGTGTTGCTGAAAAAATAGAGAGAGAAGAGAATCTATGAAAACATAAGGAAATAAAGTTAAAAGTTTGTGTGTGTGTGTGTGTGTGTGTGTGTGTGTATAGTTTGTTTGGATGATCTGATCATGGTTGGTTTGATGAGTAAATAGACTTTGTGTGTTCAAAAGTGTATAGAGGTTGAGTCATCAGTCGGTTATTAGAGAGGCAGTCATCAATGACCTGGATAGGAGAGGTGTTACTATCGATGCTACTGATAGTGGTGGAAACTAGTGTATCAACCATAAAAAGATGAGGGACTATCATAAGTATTTCTTTCTTTCTCTTTCTCACTAGAGTCTGTCAAGGTGGAAGAGGTTACGTTTGGAGGCTATCACAAAAGGGTCAAAGCTTATGGGTTGTTGGAAAATGGTTTATGAGATGTGGTAGTGAAGTATAGACTAACTAACAATGTTGAGTTTTGTTGGGGTGACTCACAGTGGAATCAATAGGTTAAAGAGGTTGTGAACAATGGGTTTTGGAGGAAAGACCGAGGTTTATTTTATGGGTCATAGATGGAAATGGAGGATAGTTGTGTTTATTGACAGCTTAAGTCAATAGGTTTTGGTTGAGAAGGTTTCAACTAGAAGTATGGGTGTTACAACTATTGTATGGAGGCTGCCCTTGCTAGTGGTGATCTAGAAGATGAATGACTGACTGTTATTGGTGGTTGGTTAAAGGTTGATGTTGGTGCTGTTTATAATAAGATTGATGTTTGGGAATGTATTAGTTTTAGTCTTGACACTAGAGATGATTTTATTTTTTTTGTGGTTTTGGGTGTGAGTGAAGGTGGAGAAGAAAATGAGTGGTTCTTAGATATAGCTGACAATGAAAGAGAGAAGTTGGATTGTGTGGAGAGCTTGAGCCTTTATGAAATATATGGAAGCTAGAGTGGACCTTTTCTATTGGAAAAGATAAAGGGTTTCAATGGGATAAGAGGTCGATTGATAGGTCATGACTATTTTTTATTTTTATTTTTTACTTTTACTTTTTTTTAGAGAGTGTTTTAGTGTGTATAGGGTGTTGGTGTGTGTGGGAAAAGATGAGGAAGAGTTTTTTTGGTGTGTTTTTTTTTTTTTTTTTGTGGCTAATGCTCTAACTAATCCCCCTATCTTTTAGGTGTATATAATCACTTATTTATATCATTCAACTAAGTATTTTAAATAACTTAAATTTAATTTTCAAATCAAATATGCATTTGTGCAAATAGTTATCCGAAAAAATCTATACCCTTAAATCTATTGATGAAAAGGGATTGAAGCCTACAAAAAATAAATAAATAATTAATTACAACAAAAAAAATTGAAATAGAAAATCACTATAATCAAAACCATCTACGTATCCTTCCTTTCACAATTCTTCAAAAACATAATGATAATTTTTTAAAAAAAAAAAAGAAGAAGAAAAGGATATACTTGGAACTCTTCTCCTTGTTGGCATAAAGGACCTCGATAAAATGTGAGGGGAAGAGATTGAGAATGAAAAAAAAAAAGCAGCTAATTAAATTAACAAAACTCGGCCAAAAAAGAAAAAGAGGAAAGAGATGGAGATGGAGATGGAGATTTGGTGTGGAGGAAGTTTAGCGTGAGGATAGAGTGAATGAGGAAGAGAATAAGAGGGAATAAGAAGAAGAAGAGAGAGGTGATAGAGAGAGAAGTATGGGAAACATTGTAAAGAGGAGAAGAAAAGGCAGAAGAACGATGCTATTATAAAGTTAAGGGATTCTAGCCTTTTAATTTAGGGCTTTTTTACCAATGGAATAACATATGACCAACTAAATATTAATATCTTTTACACGTCCATCAGTGATTCCATCTGTAATCTATAATAAACAGTAGTATGTAGGGGTGATTTTTTCCAACCTCTCTGGAATATACTAAAGGATTTAGTCTGTTGGTAATTCCATCTATATGTTTCAGTGGCATTGAAGTGTGATTCTTTCCAACTCTCTAGAATATACTGACAAACTTAATCCGTCGATGATTCCTTCTATAATTCTCAGTGGCAATACATATAATTTTTTCCCAACTCTTTGTAATTTTTTGTTAGACTTAGTTCGTTAGTGTATTTATTGTTATATTACATATCGTCAATAATTCTATCGGTATATAACATTTTTTATGTCAAAAAATTATATGTATTTCTTATCCATCCATCCTACAAATACATTAAAACCAAAGCACAATAAACTCTAGTTCTGTGTATAATAATAAAATCATAAAATACAAATATTTCCTTGTCATGTAATAATAAATTCACGTCATTGTAAAGGAACATCTAGAAATATTACATTGAAATTAATTTCATTACATATTTATTTTCTTAAAAATTAATCAGAATTGTCATTTTCTTCTTCAATTTTATCATTATCTTCTCCATTACAATCTTTTATGTTAATTTCATTGCTATCATCATCTTCATTGACTTTTATATGTCCGTTGATTCTCAAAACATCATTTAACTCATCAACGTCAACATTAATAAAAGTATTCTCTGCGACGTGAAAAATAAATTTTCTTCTAAATTAGTAGACAACGAAACTCGATATGGATCAACTAACTCATCAAGTTGAAAGACATAATCTCTCATAGTTACTTAATCGTTACCATCCTGAACAATTTGAACACGACCCTTAGGTTTGGTTTTAACTATGGATAACCAATCAACTCTAGAATGATCATTTTTATAGGAATGAGTGTTTGTATAATAAACTTGTGACATTGTTTGGTGAAAACAAAGACATCATTGATGTTGTGATGTCTAGTCTTTGTATAGATTTTGATCAAACTATGATGGAGATATATTATGATTTCTCTTTCGGTGGTATCATACTAATATAATTTTAATAAAAAGACTCTATTATGTTTGCTATGATATTACAATTCAATAACCTATTCTACCTTCCTATAATAGTCAACTTCGAACTCATTAGAAGTTGATCTCTTAACACAAACCCAAGTGTTATATGTTTTTCTATCCTGGTTGTACTCTTTAGTATAAAAAATATGTCTATTGATAAAATACTTGTTATAACATTTTGCTTTTTTTTTAGAACCCATACATAGTGAATTCATAGTAACACTAGCATTCTCTTTCAATTAATAAACCTGGTACATGAATTACAATCATTAACACTTAATGAGCAATGTGTAATGAATTTAAATACTCTGAAAGATAAGAATAATTACATGTGTTCTGAGCTACGTGGAAAATTATTCATTTATTAATCAAAATATTTAAGATTCAGTCAAATGTGAATTTTGAGATAGCTAAAATTGACGATGTTACTTATAATAAATTATTCAATCTATTAGTTTAATTTAGTATAAGAGAAAAATTGTTTGAAAATAATAACATGTTAATTATTATACTTACTGAATAAAAGGTCTCTATTTATCGTAGTTAAATAGCACATAATTATGTGCATGTCTAAATTTCATTTATATCAATTATCTTTCCCTCACAATATTTTTTAATATAGGTTATCCAGGATGGAAACATATTAACAATGTTCCCACTCGAATGCACTTCCCTACTGTATCATGCCTTGGAAAGCAATTGATTCTTGTTCTTAAGCGAGGCTCAAAGTAGTATCAAATAAATATTGAGATCTCTTTGACAATATAAGCCTCACATATCAAAGCCTCAACATGTACCTTATTTTTTACTTATCCCTTAAGGTTGAACAAATATTTGCATGGAATTAAATGAATGTTTTGAATTAAAAAAAAAAGACAATAGAAATTAAATTGCAATGCATGTGTAATCCCTAACCTCTCGAATGGATACATCCATCTATATTGGACAGGGCCTCCAACTTTTGTCTTAAATGATAAATGTACGTGTAGATACTCTATTAAGTCGAAGAATGATGAAAGGAATATCATCTTAAGTTTGTAGATTGTTTGAACGATATTTATTTTAAGCCTCTCCATGTGTTAGGTATGGAACTTATTAAAATATATATCTCTAAAGAAGTAACTGATCTTCGTGAGAGTATCCTATATACCTATTGACAATAAATCCCAGTAAACAAGTGAAATGAGTGTTTGCATAAACATGTGGTAGTCATGACTCTTTATTCCATATAATCTGCAATCCTTCAATTCACCAATCTAGATATGTTCAAAGCATGTCTATAAATAAAAAACAAACTCTTAAGCTATTAGTAGACAAGTAACTGTGCATTCTTGTCTAAAGCAAAGTTGGTTTTGTGACCCATAACCCACTAAATCCAACTATATTGTTTTATAACGACAAAAAAAGGTATATTTTATAGTCTTCATGTTGTCCTTTGTCTTTCCTTTCACGTCTATAACCGTGTTAAAAATATTCTCAAACATGTTCTTTTTAATGTACATGACATCAACATTATGACTAATAAGATTAGTCTTCCAATAAGTAAGTTCTCATAAAATACTTTGCTTTACTTAATTGTGGATCTCACCAAACATAAGAAACTTCTACATATTAGTTTGAAAACAAACACAATGTCATTGTATTGCGACATCACATTATACAATTCTTTACCCGATGGTACCAGCGGTCCAACATTCCTTTCAACTCTACCAACTAAAGTCCTTTTATTTTCCACCATTTAAAAAAGAAGAAGATGATTTACCACCATTTATTAACGGGAATGCCTTGTTATTTTCGATATAAGATGGACATGTTAATTTTTTATGCGTGCTCCAACCAGAAACCATTATATACTCAGGGTAATCATTGATAATCCACATCAAAGCTACCTTCATCTAGAAATTTTGTTTCCTCGAGACATTATACGTCACAGTCTCAGATAACCACAACTGCTTCAACTTATCAATCAACGGTCGCAGATAAATATTTATATTCCAACCCAGACTATTAGGACCTAGTATGATCGTAGATAAAACATGAACTCTGACCCTATACACATCTTAAGTGACAAGTTATAAACTGCGAGTATGACCGACCAACAAGAATAAAAAGCAGCAAATGACCTGAATTGATTAAATTTATCTATATACCTACGATGTATGTTCCTTGATTCAATTAAAAACTGAGGATACACCTTATTAAAATATTTATATGCTTCACCATTGGATGGGTACACCATAACTCCATCCACAATATCATTTAAATGATGTCATGTCATGTGTTCATCAGTCTTTGAAAACATGAATAACCTTTGCAATCTAAGAGTGATTAGGAAGTGTCTAAGTTTTCTATATGCAATAAGAGTCCTTCCTTTACCAGTTGTGGGTTTATAACAAGCATGCCTACATGTTTTGTACTCGGTCAAATCTGTATTTTCAAGGTAGTACAACATGTAGAAGTTTGGGCACATGTTAGTTTTATGGTATCCTAGGCCGAGGGGTTTCATTATGAATTTAACAATATTAAAGTTCTCTTTCAACCTATTCCATTCAAGTAAAATGCTTCTCGCTCATTCGACAATTCTGTCATAACCAGCCTCACTTTACCTATAATTTGACTTAATGGTGAACACCTGTGCAACAACCCATAATTTATTATGATTTGTGCACCCATCCCATAATTATTTGTTGGAATCTTTCAAAAGATAAAAAAATTTGGCCGCATTTGTATTTATTTCTTCATCTACGATTGAACATTAATCTGCATAATCCTAATTCATTCTCATCTCATCCATAACCAGATTCATATAAGAATTATTATTGTCATCTATAACTTCATGCACATTGTTAGAAATAAAAGTTGACCCAACCATTCTTTTTACCATGATCTCACAAGGAACATATGGTTTTCTATGTCAAACCAACACAAGTATTTCCCCATAAAATTTTTTTTTTATCGAAGATACATCGTTATAACATTTGGATCGAGAAAATTTTTATTTTTACACCTTTTATATTGATATTTAATACCATCTCCACTAATATTTCTAGGATTAAATAGTACATAATTAATAAAACCCTCAACCTAATTACAATAATCCATCTTCCACAACCCTTTGGGTGAATCTCGATACATCCATGAATGATCATCCATTTCTTATATCAAACCTATATAGAATATTGATGACAACATGTATTAATTAATTACATGAACTAAATAAATTAGCTAATATTGGTATAAGCCATTATTTATTTCATTACAAAACATCTAAATCAAAAAATCAAAATTAATTTCATCAAATTACAAACAAATACAATTTCTTAAAATCTCAAATAAACCCTAACATGTACAAATCATACATTCATACAACAAATATCTATGGGAAAAAGCTAAAAAATAAGTAAATATACAAACAAACTACATATACTACAAAAATATGTAATAAAGATTAATATTTTAAAATCGAGTTCAAACAAAAAATAGATAGTTTTGCTTACTTGATGTGGAGAATCTTAAAAAAAAATTAATGAAAACAGTGATGCTGACAGACTAAGTGTTAGGGTGACAAGATTTGTGGTAATGAGAGATTGATTTGTGATAAAATAGGGGGAGGGGGTCTGCTGTTTTTTGCAGAGAAAATAGAGGAAGAACAAGAAATAGAGGAGAGGGGGGTCGCTCGCTAGGTCATAACTTAAATATTACCGATGGATTTACAAATGGATATTTCCGACAAGTTTATTCCATCGGTATTTTCATATGGAAAAATGAAATGTCATTGTTTCTTTTTATTTTTTTAATTAATTATTTTTTCACTGTAATTCCATCGGTATACATCAACATAAATTTTACATCGGTGTTTACCGATGGACATAATGAGGAACTATTTCGTCAATAAAGCTCACCGCAATCTATCAATGAAAATTTTTCCACTTGTATTTGCTAATTTTTTTGTAGTGGATTCATGATATTCAGGCCAAGCAAACTTCAAGAATTTCTTCTAAGATGGAGTCAATCATAAAGTTGAGTTCAAAGAAAAATAAAACCTTGATCAATATAATTCAAGCAAAATATAAGGTTATTTAACATGTATCACATGTATGGAT
>Ga0325403_1006024_pt1 | contig 11505 bp, 9 predicted proteins | sample PopdelMetagenome_19_FD_205665 | JGI IMG/M metagenome (GOLD analysis project Ga0325403, IMG submission 205665) | Populus deltoides microbial communities from Bellville, Georgia, United States - Xylem-PdKOR-R4 | ecosystem: Host-associated > Plants > Phyllosphere > Stem > Wood/Secondary xylem...
ATAGGTCCACAATAATTTCTGAAGGACTATTACAGCATACTTCATACACATGTTACACAAACTATATACATGCATGCAAACTCAAGCATGTTACAGATCCAATATTGGAATAAAAGGATGTTGATTTCAATATTGTTTAGACAAGACAATCGGTGTAAATAAGTTAGTGCGCACACCTGCTGTTATCTCACCACCAGGCCCAGCAGTTTTCAAGGCAGATCCCTCTTGTGCATCTTTATCCTGCTGATTGGATTTATCTTTCATTGATTTCAAGCTTCCTCCAGATTGTTGAACACCTGTCTGGGGGCTGGTTGCCTATGAGATGCATTGAAGATAATTAGCATATGTAATGAGAAAAACTCATAAAGGCTTTTCTGTGTGAAGTGTGTATGGATGCAACACCAACTAAATTTCAAGAAAGTAAATAACTCGCCCTATTTAAAATAGATTGCTCTGCATCAACTGCCTTTTTTGAAGATTTGTTCTTTAGTTCATCCTCACGGCGCTGCCTATCCATTCTGGTTAAGAATTATGTAATGAAGGATTAGAACAGACAGAAAATCCATAGAAACAGCCACATATCAACAAAAGCACACTTTAACAACTAAAACAATAAATCATTTCGGAAGAAAAGTGCATTCACACAAATTATGAAAAAAAAATTTATATAAAACCTACTTTCACATATGTCAACATAAAGATTCAATTTAAGCATATAAAGAGCTTCCCTTGCCTCTGTAATTTATTCTCTTTCCTATATTTCTTTTATAAGCTGACAAGCATTTGATAAAGGACGGAAAGTTCAATGTGTAATATATCACAACATATGATTCTTTCTTGCTTGGAACTTCTGGAGAAAATTCATCCCCTTAAAATTTTAAATCTGATTAACCAATAATCAAATATGGTCTATTCTTCCAATTGGATTAGAGAGGCAGGTTTGATCACAGTCTAGTTGACACATCATATCAGTAACAAATACAGTGAGTTATTAAAGAACCAATAACCAATGACATGGAAAGGTATCAATTTTAAATACAACATTAGAAGAAAAACAATTTAAAGTTTCACATTGCAGCGACAACTAAAACTGACAAACTTAAGCCAATCATTTACCAAACATGATAAATTAGAAGCTTAACAACAAAAAGACAACAAATACAGATGCCAGAACAGACACAAACCATTATATACTTACCTATCAGGGTTAAACTTTCAAAAGCACATCTTTTGCTAACAATGACAATAATAATTCCAAAAAAAAAACTTTTATCTACATTTAAATTTTAAAGCATACCGCCTCTGCACCAATCGGATGAAGTGTTGAGGTGGAACAAATGCACGCTCCATATCAACTAGGGCAACTACCATTTTCTTAGCTTCATTTTTAAACCCATCAAGTGCAGAACTTGCAATGGCAACAACCTGTTTGATAAAATTTTAAAAACATGATCTAAGATTCTAGACAATGAAATATCATACAGAAAGTATACAAAAATAGCAGCAAAGCTGCAGTACCTCTCTCTTGAAAGGAGGATACCTTCCAAGACCAGGAGTAGCATTTGCAGCAGAAGATACTATATCCATTAGTACACGATGCACCTATTATGCAGCCACCCAGAGAAAAGTAACTGAAGTTAATATAATAGGTAGCAGGAAAAACTATACAAACACGCATTGAAAAACAGATTTGGATGAAGCAATACCAACAAAAGAACAGATTAAATCATCAAAATTTAGAAATCTTTTCTTCCCTAGAAAAGTTTTGCCTAGAATGTGGGCGTGCAGAATATTAAATCAAAAAGGAAAAAAGATGGCATTTATAAGGAAAAAAAAATAATAGTGAAAAAGGTCAGAGACCGATAAATGCCTGCGGTTTATAAAGTAACATACAGTGCATGTCAACAATTTTACTTGGGGATAAAATTTGAAAACCATTATGATGCCCCAGATTGTTTATGCCTGGTTTCTGTGATCTGATGTATTCAGATTGGTTATGCAGAATACCATGATGCAGCAAATTGCAACGAGGAAAGATATAAACATTTTACCAAAAGAGTTGCGGCTGTGACTGAAACACCACGGCTACAGGCAGACCCATAAGAGCATGCATGTTAACATTTTATAATAGCAACTTCCCCCTTCTTTTAATTGTTGGATTGAACAAGTTTTGATTTCAAGTAAAACATTTTGGTTCCTTGAAAAGAAACCATAGATGGAATATAACCAAAAGGAGCACACAAGAACTGTACCTCATCAACACATAGCTTTGAGGGTTCCTTTGCCAGCTCAAGGACACCTTTTATTAAGGACCTTAACCCCTTCTCTGGAGATATAAGATATGGTTGGTAACCATCGGCTTCTAGGACAATCTGATATCAAGGAGATAATTTGAGAGCACCTCGAAACATTTCTAATAAGGAAGAGATACATAATCAATTTAGAAGGGAAGTAATACCCGTTTGACATTGTTTATGTCAAAATGCCTATCTAAAGGTAGCTGCTTGATTCTGTTTGGAAAATTACCCTCAAAACTCGCAACAACTTTCCAACCATTACCCTGTAAATAAGCTGGGTTATTGAAACTATAGTGATTGTACAGCAGAACATGGTTTTGAAACCCTAACAACAAAGAAAATCAATATAAGTCGAATGCCATTTATGGTCCTCCTACTCTAAAGAAGTGCAGGACAATTAACTGCGGGTACAGTCATGCTCTTGCACTGAATTAGGAGTCAAATTGATATATAACATGCACACCCAGGAACCATGCAGTGTAGAATTATTTTTGGCTTATAAGAAAGATACCATAACTCAATATTTACAGCACATATATCCTCAGCTAAATTTATAAACTTTCATTTCTTTAAAGTCCCTATTCACATTCAACAGCCACACAGGTTCAAATTCTTTGAACACAAGCCCAGGACGTTTAGGGACAACATCCATCAGGATGCAAACACCACATTAGTCAGTAATCTTTTGAATTTCAGACATTTCCTTCTAAATTTGAAGAATTCCTGACATTTGAGATTTATAATTCTCTAGCACATATAATTCCCATATTGTTAAATTATTACATTCAAGTATCAAATAGTATCTACCATAGAAACAGTGACAGTCTAGATGACCACAGCAAATCATAATAATATAACAGCAATTCAGAAGCCCCTTTTCTTTTCATAAAAACTATAACAATCCCAACTCAGGTAGACATCTGGAGTACTCTCACTAGTTTCTCTTGCAGTTAGAAATGAAAATGATGCATAAGATGCTTCAAAAAGAAACAACTCACTTCACCACCCATAAGATGCAGAAGAAATTTGTCCTCAAACTCACGGCAGAGCTCCAAAGCTAAAGCTCTTGTACCTTCAGAAGAACTAACCATTTGCTCCCCAAGCCCCACCAATTCATCCTGAACTATTTGAGATTTCCCCTGAAGCCTGTATTTTTGTCAGCATATAAACAGCATTAAAGGCCTAATGGACAAGGAGTGTCATCATACAGGTGCATACCAGACCTAATCCAGCAATTGTATGTCAGTAGATAATAATTTCCTAATTCTTGTCCAAAAGAGGGAAAATGCCAATAAGGAAGCAACGCCAAGACAGCAGAAGATATATACAACAGTTCTGAAAAAACATGGAAGTTAATAGAAACAATGATCAAACAGCAGCAGGAGAAAAGGAGCAATACCCAGAAAGGAGATTGGGAAGCCTGAGTTTCATGCGACTACGGATCTGACCAGCAAGGGCATCCACTAGAGCAACTCTCCCAAGCTTGCTTGATGGGGCTCCAGTCAATATGGATTTTAGACTTTCACTTTCAGCTCGCCAAGCAGTTTCCAAAGAGTTCTCAGGTGCACTTGCTGATTGGGCTGAAGCAATGGAAACAGATTGACCAATCAATGCAACCCATGGAATATCAGATGTTTTAGGTGGTCCCTGATTCAAAAGAAGAGCTTGAACAGCTGCAAGAGCTTTTGACTCTGTAGCTGCTTGATCAATTTTACTAATAACACCAACTGTTCTGGTACCTATAATGCAACACAAAACATACTTAAGCTATCATAATATGTTTTCAGAAATTTAAAATTACAAATAATTTCAGCAAAAAGATAGGATGCAAGCTTAAGAATGACTCACTCTCTGCATCATATTCCTTTGCAATTCTGAGGGCTCTAGAAGAAGAAATTTCTGGTGCCTGAGTAGCAGGTATTACAACTAGCAGAATAGCATCATTGTGCTGAACATAATCACTGATCTGGGGGAGCAAAAAAATACAAGCTATTAATAAACCTTCCAACTGCATTGATTTAGAAAAGAAGGGAAAGATAACAAAGACTTTTCAAACTACGGCATCTTTTATTTTTAATAAGCATAAAACTTCATTAAAGAGCACCAAGAGGTGCAACCCATACAAAAACAGAGTATCACAAGCTGCGACCCACAAAAACAATAACAATATTAGTATAGAAAAAATCCAATCCCAGAAGAGAAAATTACACTATGTATAGCAGAATGAGCAGCAAAATATTGCTTAACCTTCGAAGTACAGCATCTTATAAACGGAAATGATCAGCTTCCTGATTTTCTCAGAGAATAGTGTTTTCCATCTGGGCTCTAGGCCTCCAGCTAAAAATAAAAGAATCACACATGTACCTACTGCAAAAATTTGCATCCTAAAACAAGATAACACCACTCACCATCGAGTCATCTACAATTCTTTGATCCACCCCAGGCAAGTCAATCAATTTCAATGGTGGGGCTGAACATGTCAAAGAAAAGAAATTAATTAAAAAAACAAGATGATGCAAGGAAAGTGCACATATATTATTTATCAACAAGGGTGAATGTTGACCTTGTGTCTTTGCATTAATAATCTGTACTAGGACCTCATCAATTCAAGATAGGTCAAGCTATCTACTTAACTGAATAAAATTTGCTAGAAATCAAAGGAAATGCCATATGTGAATTAAATAACACCATTTTACTATCATTTCCTACAAAATCTGAGCAGCCAATCATTAAGAGAGGAGCCGACCTGTACTGGTACGAAGTTTCAGATATATTTCATCACGACTCCTGCCTGAGGAACCTTTACTTAGCCTTTCCTGTAGAGAATGCCGAAGCGCACCTATCATGCACCCATATACAGAAACCAACAATAATCAGAGACAAATCCAAAGAAGCAGATGCAACATTGGATGCATGCTTCAATGACATTAAAACCCAGCACCAATTGGCCAACAAAAAGCAATCCCAGGACTTACTCGCAGAAACCTGTTGATTTTTGCTGTCAATTTGCAAAATAATCGATTTACTGCTTACAGAACTATCCCTACTTAGCTCGATGCTTATCGGAGCCCGGGTAGCACCATTTTCACCAGTTGGCTGCGGGGAAAAAAAATTGTTGTCAGCGGTGAATAAACATCCAAATCATCAGTAGCGCATCGCAAATACAAGCTTACCAAAACAGGATGTCCGATTAAACTATTCAAAACAGCAGATTTGCCGGCGCCCTGTTCAAAAACACGTCTCGTTAGCAATAAAGGCTTCAAAATTCTCAATACTCAAGCTTTCTTTCGGATTTTGAAATTCACGGGCATTGTTTCTTAATTGGAATCCAAACGCCGCCTTAATTGCACAAACCTAAAAAACAAACAGATCCAAACGATCCAAGGAACTTACGACATTGCCGAGAGCAACGACATTGAGGAAAGTGGAGGATCGTCGAGAAGAAGACGACGATGACGTCGTTTCATCGATATCTTCATCGGCGAGCAAGGCAGATGCTTGCCTCATAGATTCCGATAGCTGAGCCAATTCATCGATCGCCTCCATAACTAATTTCAAAGATTTTGAACAGATTTCGAAATAACGAGGAAACAAAAGACGATTTGTAGAGATCTCGAGAAACCCTAAGATTGGATCTGGATAGTGAGATTTGATTCGATTCAAAAAATTGGGGATGCAACAAAATATAATTATTAGAAATTTGAAAGAGACGGTTCGTTTGTGCTTGCCTTTTTTTTTTCGGATGCGTGATTATTGAATTGAGTTTGAAATTAAAATCAGGAACAATCCGTGTGGTGGCAACGAGCGAGATGGAACTTTTTTTGTATTGCAGAATGGTCCTCTAAGTTTGTGTTTTTTTTCTCAATACTTGGAATGAGGAATCTTTGAGTTGAGTTGAGACCATATATATTAAACCTGACACGGTCTGGTAGATTAACTTGGTGACTTATCAATCTAGGACTTGATTTGTATTGGATTTCAAAATAAATTGTAAGATTTGACTTGGTTCGATTCGATTGATTTAGGGGATAAACCTCTAATCTAGTCGATCGAGTTAAAATCATACTTAATTTTTAAAAAAATAATCAAAATAAGATTATTTTTTACTTTAAAAAATTTTAAAAAAAACATTATTTTGAATTAATCAACTCAATTCATGACTCAAACCTTGAGTAGACTTGTGAGTCGGGCATTGTTTAGTAACTTTAGTTAAGACTTTAGACCATAGCTATTAAATCAGATTTGATCTCACATCATGATTTAAAACTTGACCTAATTTATGTTTTATTTTAAATAATATTTTACATAGATTTGATCAAATTCAAGTTACTTAACAAATTTAATTGACTTCATCAAGCCCGGTCAAATCATAAAAAAGAAAAAAAAAATTCAAAGAAAATAAAATGATCTTGTTTTAAATAAAAATAAAAGACATGTGTTAACCGATAGTCTATCTGAAAGTGAGGTTGGGGTTGCTTTTCAAAATATTTCTCATTTGAAAATATATCAAGATAATGAATTTTTATTTTTTTAAATTTTTTTCTGACACCAATATATCAAAATAATTTAAAAACTTTAAAAAATTAAAATTTTATAAAAAAACTGGTCCAACCAGAGCTCTAAAGAGGACCTTAGTGATCTGGGACCTCATAATGGATATGACAACCATGCTCTAGCATACTTTGATTGAACATGTTTATCAATGTGTAAGCTCAACTGTATCCCTAATCAATATTTTTAGCCAATTACATCCAACGTGTATTGAGTGTAGGAATTAGGATGATACATCGTGGGCAACCGTTCTTGCACGCATTTTAATGAGTCAACCGCATGGCGTTGCATAAAGGCGACACGTGTAGGGGGTTGGGCATATTGAATGAGTGTGGTTACATGGCAATTTTGAAATTTAAGTATAGAAATTTGAATTTCAAAACTCCATGATTTTCAATCTCCTTTTTTTACATATGAGAAATATATATACATACATGTGTGTTAATATTAAAAATAAAAAAATTATTTTAATATATTTTCAATTAAAAATTATTTTAAAAATATATTTCAAACTGGTGATTCTAAAACATATCATACAGATCAGTCTTCATTAATTTGAACTCATCAATACACCAAACTCATATACTAGTGTTTGGAAGTATGATAATTTATGTTTTCGGGCATGTTTTATAAGTATGTTTCATTTTAATGTGCTGATGTTATAAATAAAAAAAATTAATTTAATATATTTTTAAATAAAAAATACTTTTAAAAAATATAATAAACCAAAATATCAAACATACTACCCTCGTTGTGTTTTCAAAATCATGGTTTGCATCTAAAATCATGATTTAAAAACATATTAAATTTCATCTTTGTCAAATAAAAAGGTTTTAGGTGTATTGAGTTTTCAAAACTATAGTCTTTAAAATAATTATTAAACACCTATTTTTAACTCAACTTGATTTTTTACCAACTCCACTACAATATAAAATAGGCACTAAATAAATATGAAACTTCCAATTCTCTCCCAATTTGTTCACTTCAGTTTTCTCCAAGAAAGGCTATTTAAAAAGGGAAAAAAAAACTTGTAAAAAATCAAGACATTGAAGAAGGACAATGGGTTTGAATCTTTTTATCTCATAATACATTTATTATCATAATTTTTCAAGTAAAAAAATAAGGAAATGAGTAGTCGTAATGGGAAGATAGATGTTATGGTTTTTAAATTTTAAGATTATAGCTCGAGACTAGAGAAAATGAACTTTAAGTTTTGAAAATATTTTCTTAATTAATATGATTAATCTTAATTTATAAAAAATTAGATAAATAGCATTTTTTTGTAAATTATATTTAAGTATATAATAAGTGTAAGATGTCTTTATATTGTTTTTTTTTTTTACTATTTCATACCAATAATTTCAATTCATCTCAATATCACCTCTAACTAATTATATAACATGTTAATTACAATAGTTAAGAGTTTATATAAACTCTAACAAATACAAACAAAAGTCAAGCATTAAAGTTTACTTGATATACTTAGCATATATGAACAATATATATATATATATATATATATATATAGTGTAATAGTCCTGAAAAGCACCACATACAAAACATAAATTAATAAAATAATTAATAAACAATTATTACATCAGTTAATATAAATAGATTCCGTTATCATTTCATCATCTTTCTTACTTTAGTTATCTATATTAACATCATAATATCATTAATCACTTGTAACCTACTAATCAATGTCAATATCAATATCACATTAATATCATTAACAATTACCTCGAGTATAGTTTTATCAGGGGTATGTCGATATCAATCCACCTTGTATCATCAACTTCTATTTTATTGGATAGCTAATCAAGTTTTCAAGTACATGTTAATGTCAATCTGTTTACATTAACATTATTAGCTTTCCATATTTTTGAGAATGACAAATCAAGTTCATTCTCATAAATTCCCTTCATGGTTATGCCGATATTAATGAACCTCGTTGTTATCATTAATCTCTTATATTGAAAATGATTAATCAAATTCAAGTAAATGTCGGTACCAATGATCCTCATTGGTATCATTAGTCTCTCATATCAAGAACGACTGGTCAAATTTACATAAAAATTAATACCAATTATTCTTGTTGGTATCATTAGCCTCTCATACCAGAAACGACTAATAAAGTCCAAGTAAATATCGATACTAATGCAACTTATTAGTTTTCCAAACCCATAATAGCTAATCAAGTTTATTTTCAACAATTTAATTTCATTACGTTGATGCCGATGTCATTAGCCTCCATTTCAGGAGTGGCTAATCAAGTTCTTAACCAATATATTTCATCCAAATAAATGTCAATATCAATTGATCACATTGATATCATTAGCTTTCAAATTACCTCGGACAATTAATCAAGTTCACATTTCTTTCTTTTCTTTCCCCATTCATTTCTTTTATTTAATATCCATGAAATGCACATTCAAATAGCTTGTAGTTACAACACTTCAAGTGATATAAATGAAATTATCAAGGTGTGAGACACTTACCTGCTGCGTATGAAGTTCATGCTCCTACTCTGTAATCAATGCATGACATTGATATCATTAGCTTCCAAATTTACTTGAACAACTAATCAAGATCACATTTTTTTTCTTTCCCCACTATTTTCTTTTATTTAATTGTCATGAAATACACCGTCAAAGAACTTGTAGTTATATAACAATTCGAGTGATACAAATAAAATTATCAAGATGTGAGACATTTACTTGCTGCATATGAAGCTACTCCGGACCATGTTGTGACTGCGGTAATATCCTTTGTCAAAACATGATTAATTAATCGCCATCATTTTATTATAACTTTTGGATCCATACCTAGGTCCCTAAAATAACACATTTCTATTATTTCAATGCATCTACATATTTCACTCTTGTAAATTTGTACATCCATAATTAAGTTTTATTTTATCGTTTAATTCATTAACACTGGAATTATGATTGTCTGTATTATGGGTTTCCATGGAGATATGGATTAAAAAAATATTTAATCTATTTTTGTGTAACTATACCCTAAATGCAATGGTATCCAAGTTGCTACAATAGAGTAATTCAATGAGTTGCTATACTGATAGAAAGTTTAAATAAGAATAACTGATAAATCACAAACAAAAAAATCATGATATGTATATAAGCATGTTGGTCAATATATATTCAAATTTCAGTTTAATTCAATGATTAAATTTTTCTAGATCAGAATAAAATTGAACTGACTTTAAAATTAGACTAGTTATTTTTTAATATGAACAAATTCATATCGGAGTGTTTATTTTTTATTTACACGTAGAGAATAACCAGGCTTGATCAAACAGTGGAAGAGAGAGAAAATATCCAATGACCACATTTAACGACCTAGATTGCCCTACATGATTTTTTTTTTTCCAGAATATTTTCGATGATGATTTATCTCAAACAAAAATTAATCTTGAAAATCCTTCCAGTAAAATTATAAAGAGCAAGTATAAGAACAATATATTCAAAAACCAGCTCGATACAAAAGTGGATGTCAGGGATATGGCTGCCAGAGTGTATTGCTTCCCATGGGTTTTAATCTTTGGCTTCTCTCTTTTTCTCCAAGTTTTTTTGCCGGCTAACCATGGCTCCAGCAGAAAGCCAGCAAGGTATTTATATTACCAATCTTCTCATTAATTACAACAATGCCCCCTCTAGTCTAGTTTAATTATTTTTTGGTTCAACTGTATATTTTATCTCGGATTACTTTTAAAATAACATAAACACGAAGGTTTTTAATATTTAAAACTCACTTTAATCTATTCAATATCTTTTTATTTTATTTTCTAATTAATTCATTTATTCCCAAAATTAAATTTAAAATTTTAATAATGACTCGTTTTTGAAATTTTTATGATGATTAAGGAGTAAAAAGTGACATATTATTACTTATTTTTTAGCAATAAAAACAAAGACAAGAGAGAAAAAAAATTCATAACTCACAAAATAATAAGTATATATTTACATATAATTTCTCTCTTATACTTGTTTTTATTTTTTCCCCTAAAAAATAAACCAATAAAATAACTATTAAAATGTTATTAAACACCATAAAATCTCCTGGCTTGTTATTACCATCCATAAATTTCAAAACCCTAACAATTGGCTCCTCAATGGCTATTATTTCACTCCCCATCTCCTAAAACTTTATCTTTTAAGGATTTTTTGCATTAAATGAATACCAATAATTATCTTTTCATAAATAGAATTTATTGAAGCATCATGTTCCTTAATATATTCTTAAGTGAGTGGTTGAGAGTGCGTTAACTTTTACTTTTGAGTGTATTTTAAAAGCGTGCTTTACTTAAAAAAAATTATCAAATTTATATTTTTTAATATTTTTTTAATGATTTTGATATGTTGATATCAAAAATAAAAAAAAATTATTTTAATATATTTTCAAGTAAATAATACTTTTAAAAAATATCATGCATCATAATATCAAACATATTAGACTTCACAATATTTTCCAAACAATATTGATGCAAGGTCAAAATGTATTCGTGTTTTTTTAAGACTTGGTGTGTGAGATTCATAGATTTTAGTTGTTTGCATGACGTAATCTGCATTTATCTCCAACTATATATTTGAAAATATTTAGTTAATAATACACACCATAAATATTTCTTACTTTTTTT
>Ga0325403_1006026_pt1 | contig 11503 bp, 5 predicted proteins | sample PopdelMetagenome_19_FD_205665 | JGI IMG/M metagenome (GOLD analysis project Ga0325403, IMG submission 205665) | Populus deltoides microbial communities from Bellville, Georgia, United States - Xylem-PdKOR-R4 | ecosystem: Host-associated > Plants > Phyllosphere > Stem > Wood/Secondary xylem...
ATTTTATATAAATTAAAGTAATTTATTTTTCATTTATAAAAAAAATTATTTTACATGCAAAAAAATCTATCTCACATTAATTTTTATTGAATATATTTTTAAAAAAACTACAAATAAAATTATTTTTTAAAAAACATATTTTTTTAAATCGCATCCACAAAAATTATCACGATGTCAAATATACACTTAAACTCGGTCAAGTTTAGCAAGTCAACATAGTTATTTATTGATATGGTTTCTAGTTCGGGTTGGATTTCAAAATAAATCGAGTGAGAATTAACCTAATATTACCTAGTATCTGAAGGGTACACTCATTACTTAATCGACCCTATTTAAATTTGATTTGACTTTTTAAAAAAAATATAAAAAAACCATGTTAATTCAATGTTTTTATAAAAAAAAATTTATTAAAATGACAATATTCTGGATCATCCCTAATTAAATTAGTTTCACCCACCTAACTTGTGACTAAACCATGATCTTAGCCGGATTTAATAATCTTATTTTTTGAAATTATTTTTTATTTAATTAAATAATTATTAAAAAAATAAAGATTTTCATTAAAGACAATTACAATTAACAAGAAAAAAATGTAATAAGTCAATTTAAACTTTATTCATTATTAATGTATCTACTTATTATTTTAACGAAAGCAAGTTTTTTAACCGCAAACACTATGTTTTAAATAAAAACCTATTATGATCTTAAAAGAAAAAAAAATTTTAAAAATATCAAACATTATTTCAATATTTTTGTATTTGATTCAAAAGGAAAAATTAATAAATATGACAAAATCATCTAAACATACAAAAATCAAAAAATATAAATTTTATTTTTATTGAATATTCACGAGTAATTTTACTTTTTTATCTTTTGCATATTAGACATATAATAATTGAAAATAAATTTGTTAACATTCCGTTGAACAATAACCTTATTTCTTAAAATTTATTTTTTATTTAATCAAATGATTATAAAAAATATATATTTTCATAAAAAACAATGAATGAAATTGCCGACAAAAAATATATTACTTCAATCTAAACTTCATCTCATTATTAATGTTGTTGTAGTAGGATTAAGACAATAATAATACCTAAGGGATGAATTAGATGTTTCACTAATAATAACAAATATTGCAATTAACTCAATTAAACACAATTGACCAACAATATAATTAAAGTGCTTGAAGTAAAGAGTATATGGATATAAATTGCAAACTTAATTTTTAACATGGTTTGACGAGCCTACATTCACACTTTAAGCACCAAACCAATCTTGAGTATTATATTATTTAATAGCCCAAGCCAAAAATTATAATGTCGTTGATGAATCCTCACCGAGCATTTTTTCACCACTTGAAAAAATATCCTCTTCAAGTTTTTTAACTTTGGTGATGTATCTTACTAATGATCAAGAGTTTTTCACTTAAACTCTTTAAAGATTACAATTTTTTGAAATGTAATAACATTCTCTCAAAGAGTAAATAAGATAATTGAAAGTTATAGTCTCTCTATATCTCATAAGATAGCACTTAATGGATTGAAAAATGTTTAAGTGTTATGAGAATGAAAATATATACTTTTCTGCAAGATTATGAAGGTTTTACTACAAAATATGAGTATAATGTGAGATAAATGATTTTAAAGTGTTTTTGCTCTAAAGATAATTTGTATATGATATATGTTTTTATTCTCTATATAATTCTACAATTAGATAAGATATATATATATATATATATATAGTCGTTCTATAGCCATTATTGTTTCTTTAACAAATAAAACGGTCAACCAATTCATATTAGTCAGGACAATAGGTTGAGTGGTTCCTGCATATTTTCAGGTGTTCATCTTTGATGAATAAGCAATCGACCGGTTAACTTGGTATAGCCAAGCAGTCGACTGCTTTAACGTAAAACTCATACTTGATAGTTTTAAATCTAATGAATCTTGAACTAAATAAATGCATATCAATCTTATAATGCATGCAATGTGAAATGTGTAACTACATTTTAATTTATGTTATCAAGTAAAATACAAAGATTTATACATTTTGCACTAAAATGAATCTTAAAAACTAAGTATTCACTTGCTTTGCATCTTGGACTTGTTGATTGATATAACATTCCCAATTATTACCAAGAAGATATATAAACAATTTTTTTTATATAAAAAAACAAATGTATAATTAAAATTTCAAAAAACTTTTTGATGAAATTTTGATGGAGTTTCACATTCCAACAAAATTTTATTTACCTAATCCAATCATCTTGGATCATTTCTTTCAACAATCAATGTTTCTCAAAACAATTTTATCCATACAAATATACCCAACAATTATATATACATCATATCCTTATGAAACTGATAATAAATACAATATATATAAGTGTTAGAATGCATTTGGCTAGATAATTACAATCCATAAAATATAAGCATTTATGGTTTACATGCTAAGCAAAATAATATTACAGTTCAGAATGCATATCTTGGATCTAGCTTATGTAATCAAAAGATGCGAAAGAAATATACTTGTGGCGTGAATATGATGACCCTGAAAAAAATGCAACATATTATATATTAATTAAGAATATTCAATTAAATAATTTAATACAACTAGATTACATTTAGATTCTTCCTTTACCATTCTCCTTTACACACACACACACACACACACACACGGTCCATCTACAATATACTCATATCAATGTCTATTATGGTTATCATTAGTCTTCCAATTCCAGGAGCGACAAGTCAAATCTCAAATAATGTTGATATCAATAAATTTTATTGATATCATTAGTCTTTCTATTCTAGAAATAACTAATCAAATCTCAATTAATATCAATATTAATAAATTCTATTGATATCATTAGTCTCAAATTCTGAGAACAACTAATCAAATCTCAATTAATGTCGATATCAATAAATTATATTGATATCATTATTCTTCTAATTCTAGAAACGACCACTCAAGTTCGGATCTCCTTCAATTCTTCTTTTTCCCTTTTCTTTTGTATTTATTTCATCTCCAAACCAATCACTATTAATATCAATACAATTTTAATAATTATGTTATAGGTCAAGAACCTACCTACAGTATGTGATATCCCAACTCTTACTCCAAACCATGACATGCTTGTAGTAGTATTTATTGCCATCAGATGATAATTTCATCATCATTAATCATTTTTCTTTTCCCCTAAAACCATCAAATCACTACATAATTTTTCTTAAATTAACACTTTTTTATTTATATTTCCTGAAATCATACATACACATATATATTTTCATTTCAATATTCAATACATATTTGGTTTTTATCATCATATGATTGAATAAAAAATAAACTCCAAAAACCAAACTTATTAAATTCAACTAGATCTATTATTCGAGCCACAAGTTTCACGGGTTAACTCAGATCAATCCAAAATATTATTGTCTCAATATTCAGGAAAAAAAAGTTAAAGTGATGTCATCTTTATTTTTTTAAGTTAAACCGGGGACAAGTCAATCGAGTCTTGTTTAGACCTGCCAAATTGAGTAGGTCATATCAAGTTGACTTTAACCCAAGTTTGGCAACGACTTGACATATTGTCTTTGGTTTTAATTGAAATTCATTAAAATAAATAAATAATATTTTTAGGAAATTATTTTATTAAACATTGTTTTTTTTGTATTAAAATTATAACCTTTTTTATGAAATTAGTAAGCACTTTTTTTATACAACTCTTGATGATTTTCTTCTTAAATTTCATTTGATCACTTTCCAATGCATTTCTTTTATTTTTATTTTTATTGTATAGTTAGATAAAAAAAAAGATTTCAAAAAACAGAATTATTCAACTCAAATAAATCCATTACTCAAGTAGAGGGTTTGATGGGTTAGCTCAAATTAATCCGGATCAATCTAAAACATCATCATCTAGATATTAAATAAATAACGTTAAAACAACACCATCTTGGTGGGTTAGAAATCTACACGTGTTAAGCGTCATAATGATCATCCTCTCGGATCAGGATATTTAGGTTTGGGTGGAAAGAATAAGGAATTCTTGTCATTTATCAGTAAAAAAATGATGGAGTTGCTACCTAATGTTATGGTTACTATGAATCTTAATTGGTCTTAGAGTCTGGATAAGAGGATTGATTGTGTTTAAAGAGGATATATCACCCCTAATACACCTTACCTAAGATAAGTTGTATTGTATATTTGTCTGAGTTATGTTTCTATTCGTTGATTTGTCTAAGTTTTTTTTAAAAATCTTTCTTAATAAGGAAGTCCTTATCATATTCAAGCTAAACCCTAACAATTCTAAACCCTAAAAAAATTAAAGGTGTATTCTTCTCAAATCATTTAGTTTAATACCGGGAATATGCATTACATTGTAAAATTTATACTCCAAATATTAATTATACAAATTGATTTTTATGGTGTTTTTGAAATTTTAGCTAAATTCTAACGGGTAATCACAAACTAGTTGTGATACCCATTAACTAAGTTTTTTTTATTTCTCAAAGTATGATAAAAATGAAATTTTTATTTTTTATAAGATATACATGATTTTTTTTAGAATTCAGCCATATGCACACAAATAAAAAGTATTTTTGTATTTTTCTCAAATAAAGAATTTTTGTATTTGTTTTCAAAATTTTAAAGAAAAGCAGGTATTTTTAATATCGGGTTAATATCTTTCAGTGTACGTCTATAACCCCAATATTAAGTAAAATGATTGGAAAAATATGCGAGAGACCCACAAATAATTTTAAAATGTTTATTGAATTTGTTTTGGAAATTATTTGTGGGGGTCTGTTTGGAAAAAGCACAAAATAAAAAAATAAACTTTGTTGTAAAAATTAGTAAGGCATATTTGCCAAACATGCCCTAGATAAAAAATCTGAGACTAAAAAAATGTCTTAAGGCCATGTTTAACAAACACACCTTAAGAAAAAAAATGTGTTTTTCCTTCAATAAAAAATAAACATGCCAAACGCGACCTTATGGAGAAAGGACTTAGCCCAGCCACGTGGTATAGGCTTCCTAGCTCAAAGACCCAAGCCTTTTTGGATGAAGAACATGAAGATAGAACCCAGATATATGATTTAAAAAAACAGAGCAAATTACTTCCAATTGAAAGTGTGTGTGTGTGTGTGTGTGTGTGTGTATGAAATCAACATTTAAGCAAGATTTTGAGACTGAATCATCACACTAATCAAACCAAAGTCACAATTATTTGATTTTATTGAAAATAAAATAAAATGAAGGAAACGAAAATCAAAAGTCATCAAATCGATGTTCTTAAGCTATAAAAACCTTAGATTAAAGATTAACAAGCATTTTCATGCACATGTAAGAACTATCAATCAACCAAAATGACACTGGAATCAATGACTTAAAGCAAAGTTTATAATAAGAACATCAACCTAGAAAAGCTTATCAAACCCAAAAATGCCTACCAAAGGCAAACCTAGAAAAGAGGCATAAAAAGCCTAGAAAACAGCCTAAACTTATCAAACAAAGCTTAAACATGCTCAATATTTATAATTATGTATAATTATGCATCGTAGCATAATTCCGATGATTATTGAAATGGAATTAAATATTGAAATTGAATATGATTGAATGATGTATGTACTTTGATGAAGGAATGTTGTGATCACATATTTATAATGCTAAATTTTAATATGATTAGGTTATGATTTATGAGATATGCAATTAGTGATAAATTAAAGAAAATCAAGACAACTTGTAAGGAAAAAAAACTTGATATTTTGTTAAGTTAAGGGTCGATTATGTTAGGATGAAAATGTGAAGTTGTGGAGTTAAGCAAAATATTTACCTATTCATATATATTTAGCAATGCGTATTCATTAATAATGATTAAATAAATTTGAGTATTTCTTCTAGTCATAGTTGAATCTCTATTATATTTTGAATTATGATTTTATGACGAATGGATGAGATAAATAAATTATGGTTTTGTTTGGTTTGTGAAATGTATAATGAATGTTAATGATGTGTGGTGATTTTGACATAAATGAGTATTTTGAGAAATATTGAGCATTATGTTGTTTAATCCAGTGAAATTATGTACGGATTATTGATAAACCAAATTAATAGATAGTAGGATAAATGATAATGATGTATATTTTTTATGAAATTGAAAAGTATAAGAAGTTTTTCTTGTTGATTAAGTTAAGAATGTGGAGTGAGTGAGAAGTTGAAATAGAATTTTCAATACGTGTTGAATAGGTGATGCTGATTAAATCCTTATTAGTACATGAGAGTTTACGGTATCAGAAAGGTAGTAGGGAATCACGATTAAAGCCCAAACAACAAGTAGGTGCCTACCACCTATATTTTGTAATCTTTGCACCAATAAAATTGTCAGATTTACTTCCTTGTGTTTCTTGTATTAGTATGGAAAATTGTTAAATAAGAAAACAAAAAGGAAAGAAAAAAAGGAAATGGATGGAAAAACTTTATTAGCTACTCCTATTATTAAGGCTAATAATGGCAATGGGTTCTTTGGCATTGACATTATTGAATGTTAAGTGAAAGTATTTATAAAAGACTTGATTAACTATTTCAGGATTCAGAACATTAATGATATCAATGAGTTACATTGATATCAACATTTACTTAAACATGGTTAGTAGATCATGGTAAGGGAAACTAATGATGCTAATAAGGTCCATTAGCATCGACATAACCACTAAAAGGATGGGAATTTAAAGAAAAATAGATTTGATTAGCTTCCTTAAACAATAGAAAAAGCTAATGATGTCAAGGTCGAAACCTTGGCATTGACATGTTCCTTAAAGATTATGATTAGCTAACCAGGAAACAATAGCTAATGATGCTAATGAATTGGTGTCAACATCTTGATTAACCATCCATTAGGCGATGGTTAATGATCTCAATTTGAAATTGATATCGGCATCAAGGAAATGATCCAGGTTATGGATATCTAATAGTATGATAAAGTTAATATGGGAAGTTAAATAAAAAAAATCAATGTATAATAAGAAATGTCTTATCTTCGAGTTGAAATAAAGGAAAAGAGATTTATGAATGCTTTTCAGTGTATTAGTTATTTAAATATTGTACTTTTCAAGACCATCTCACTTTTGTTAATATAGACTTAGCATGTTATGTATATTTTAGGATTGTAATATATCCGTTGCAGTTTGGATTATTGATGTTCGAGTATAATTGTTCCTTTTTATATTTTGTATTTTTATAAATTCACATATATATATTGGTTTCTATTTTTCTTTAAAACTTTCATAATTGCTATGGTGCAATATCATATGGATTAATATGATGTGATGAGCAGGATGATTGGATTGAAAATTAAGAATGTGAATAAAAGTGAAACATGTTTTAGTCGATAACTTGAGATCTCCCGACATAAGAGAAACTTTGCTAGAATTTTGGTAGAACCTGAAAGAGAAAAATTGTTGAATTTACAGTTAAGTATATAAAATTTGTTATCAATTCATGATATCATTGATTGAAAAGTGTATTTAAAATTTGGGCTATTACACAAGTCATATAAGAATGAGGATTAAGAGACTTTGGTTAATATGTTGTACATGTTTTAATGCTTGTAATGATATTCAGTCATTCATGATATTGATTACTTGAGTTCAGGTTCATCATAGACTAGATAAAAGCAGGGGATCATTAATAGATTGTCTTTTATAGATGAAAGCAATGTCCATGTGCATATAATTTGTCTGATGAGAAATTAAATAACTGACTTTGTATTTTATGACACATATGTTAAATATGTTATTCGGAGGTGTATACAAACTTTAGTTGGAGTATTTAGTCGTTATTTAGGATTATAATTTTAATTGTCTTGTATGTTAATTTTATCGTTTAATATGGAATTTTATGGAATGTTGGAAGATTGATTATGGTTGAGTGTTAATGAGGTAGTCATATGTTTGTCATAGAGTCATGTTGGAATAAAATCTAGGATGATTGGGTTGGATACACACATACATGTTGAGTTATAAGTGTGTTTTATAGATTAAGAAAATTTGAGAATGATTCATTTAAAGGGAAACCCAGTAGAGATACTAATGATCTTAAAAATTATAAATATGCCGCCAAATGTTGAAATTGAGATAGAGATGTTTTTAAAAGAATGAACATAGTTGCTAAAATAAATGATTTTATTCATAGATGTTGAGAGGATTAAATGGATTAAAGAATTCATAATTATAACAGAGTATGATCTATAAGTATTATTGGATTATTGAATCCATGGTTAAGTCAATACTACTAGGTGAGCATAAAATGAATTGCAAAATATTGCATATCAAAGATTAAGGGTGAATCGAGGGTTGATGTAGAACTACAAATATATCTTTAATTGTCAAGTTAGAAAAATGTAAATTTATTACTTGAACTTGAATGTGGTTATTAGATAGAGAAATTGTGATAATTACTTAGAATCAATTGAATTTTAAGGTTTCAAAATAAGAAAATTTATAGATATTAATGAGTGATGACTTATATTAATTATGTGTTACAAGTATTTTTCCTTGAAAACCTCAGTTTCCTTTAAAATATCACTGAGTTAGCTACACTTACATGTTGAAGAGATCCTTGTATTGTCAAATGATTATCTTAAGAACAATTTATATGTAGGTAATTTAATAAGTGTTTGTAATTAGAAATGTGTGGAAAAGAATTTTATACCATTGTAGCATTTAATGAAGTTGTTTGATGATGAGTTGAGATTGCTCTTATTATTATTATTATATAAAAAACATTACCTAAACTTTACATACATGACTAATGGATTTAAGTATAAATGTAGAAGAAAGTATAGGGTGTTACACTTATTGATGTTTATGGATTGCTCCACATCATCCTTTCTATCCTCAAAAATATTCGACCTTGAATCAGGACCTATATCAAACAAAGTAAGATCAACAACATTAAATGTAGAATTAACACCATACTCACCTGAAAGATTAACTTTGTATGCATTGTAATAGATCCTTTTACAACTTATAATGGACCATTACTAAGAGGCTATAATTTTGATTTTCTATGGTTAGGAATTCTTTCCTTATGCATCTGCACCCAAACCCAATCACCTAGTTGGAAAACATCCTGCTTGCGATTCTTATTTGGTTTGGAGGCATACAAGTTGTTCATCTTCTCAATCTGTAGCTAAACTTTCTCATGGAGTTGTCTCACCATCTTTGCTTCTTTTTTTTTTCACCATCTAAACTTACTCTTTCTTCCATAGGCAAATGAATTGAATCCATATGAGTTAGTGGATTAAAATCATAAATCATTTAAAAAGGAGAAAAAACAGTAGTATAATGCATAATTTTATTAAAAGTAAATTCAATGAAAGACAAACATTATTTCCAACTTTACCCAGAGTTTCCCGAAATATTATTCTATGTTAGGGTATAATTTTACGTTAATTAGAGTTCGGGAAGGTCTGCAATATATGTCAGAACAAGTTGTATGAATTTTGTTATTTACTTCCTTTTAACTTGTGGACTTTTTATTTATCAAGGATACTTTTTCTGCAAGAATGTGACAACTTGTTTTTAGAATTTAGTTCTACAAGGATCTTTAATGAGTTGCAACATAATTTTCAAGTGTGGTAAGGGTTTATTAATGTTTCAAAATCCTTTTATTACAAGGATTCCTTATTAATCCTAGCTACACAAGAAAATAAGAGTTGTATGACAGATTGGTTAGCTTAGTTTGAAGAGTTTTCTAATATATAGAAGGTTAAAGAAAGGCAACAAGAGTTTCTATGTTTTGAGAGGATTTTTTTAAAATTATAATTAATTATCTTATACAAACAAGAAAACTAAAAGGAAAACAACTTCAACAATTAATTTCCTAACTTATTTTGGATATCTAAATGTGGCAACAAAGATTCTGGTGTTTCTAGGATGAGAATTTCATTCATGACATTATTTAAACTAGAAAAATTATCTATCTTAGGCTATTTTTTTCAATTAAATGCAACAACTTTAATTTATATGCTATATTTGTTATTTTTATTATTTTCTTCATGTTTGGACTTACCTGTTTGTTTGCTGGAAAGTAGTTTCTTTTTGGAAAGTGAATTCCGGGAAAATAAATTATTTTCCAATGTTTGATAGTGTAATGAAAATAAGTTAGAAAATACTTTCCAGTGTTTGTTTATGTCATGGAAAATGAGTTGGAAAATAATTTATTAATGTTTTATTTTTTTCAAGTTTATTAAAATAATGAGGAACAAATATTACAAATTAAAAAGTTAAAAGAGAATGAAATTGAAAAAAAAATATAATTTCATAAATTATTTCAAATAAAATAAACAATAATCAAAATAATAGAAATCAAATCTAAAAAATAAAAAAAATTAAAAGATGAAAAAATTAAAATAATAATAATTAACATTTCATAAATTATTTCAAATAAAATAAGTAACAATCAAAAAAATGAGGACCAAATTTGATAGATAAAAAATTTCAATTAAAAAATGATAAGGGAAAAACAAATAACAATTATAAAAATAAGGACCAAAATTAATATAAAAATTAAATTCTAAGGGATAAAATTAAAAAACAAATTCAAAACAAAATATATATAGCAATCAAAAGTTTGAGGACCAAATTTAATATAATCAACAAATAATATGACATTTCTAATTTTTTCACAACTTCCAGAAAGTGTTTTCCGCCCAAAATAAAAGGAAAATACTTTCCTGAAAACCAAGCCAAATTTTCCTTTGATTGGAAAGTGTTTTCTGTTGATCAATTTTTCTTATGGCAAACAAACACAGAAAAGTTTGGAAAGTGGTTTTCCAGAAACTAGTTTACGGGAAACAAACACAGTCTTAGTTAACATATTTTGTTTGTGTTTATTGTAAGTGGATACATATTAGTCCACAAGTTTTTGATTCATTAAGGTTACTAGTTGAACTATTATATAAGGTATGGTAAGTTAAAATTTTCAGCAGCGATGAATTTATGAAATAAACTTTTGTTTTGCATGATGCAACATGTTTTCTTTGCTGAGATAAAAAACAAATTTGACTTATCAAGGTATAACTGACCTTGTAACGTCTTTCTTATATTTCTTGTTCGGAAATTGATATTCATTACATGCGAGTTTTTTTATTCTAATAGTGCTATTATCTTAAGATAAGTTTTCATTGGGTCACATTTATATTAAACCTGATTTATTGGCTTTCTAGAAATTGTATCATCCTTATTGTGGGTTGCTTGACATAATTATGCTATAAAATTTTCTTATTTAACTTTTTTTAAAACCGTATCATTCTATTGCTATCTCAGTTTGACTATCTATTTAAGAATGATAAGTTATCGAACATAAAAATTTAATAACTTTTTTTATAAATTTTTTTAAAAATAATTAAAAAATTTAAAATCATGATTTAAAATTATACTCTTAAAAATATCATGCAAACATATAATTTTTCTAAAGAACAAGTCTCGTAAATCTT
>Ga0325403_1006027_pt1 | contig 11502 bp, 12 predicted proteins | sample PopdelMetagenome_19_FD_205665 | JGI IMG/M metagenome (GOLD analysis project Ga0325403, IMG submission 205665) | Populus deltoides microbial communities from Bellville, Georgia, United States - Xylem-PdKOR-R4 | ecosystem: Host-associated > Plants > Phyllosphere > Stem > Wood/Secondary xylem...
ACTTTTTAAAATTTGCTAAATATATACTGTAATATCTTGCAATTGTAAAAATATATAAACAATAAATTATAACAAGGAGAAAGTTGAGAGATTATGAAAAAGGAATTTGAATATGAAAAGCTAGAGTCTTTCGGTAAGTCAGCACATTTAAAAAAATTATTTTGTAAAATAATATAGGCGCAAAAATAATCAGAAAGTCACAATTAATATCTATGACATGCTAGTTGCATTTGCAACTAGTGTGTCCTAGATGGTATAAGTGATTTTTCTAACATAAATGGTATAGATGACTTTTTAATAAAGATATTCTGAAATAGACTATTCTGTATTCTGTCATCAACATTAAGTCAAAAGAAAAAATAATTTACACAATCATAAATAATTAATTTTTCAGCATCAAAATATAGTTCATATATAAAATTTAGACGGACAATTAATATAACATAATATTTTATTAAAAATTAAAATAATTATACTTTTATTCATAATTTTCATAATATATAATAACATGTAATTATATCTAATAATCTCCCCAACTTGTTGAAGGGTCTGAAGCACTCGTGTATGGGTCTGGAGCATCATCCTAACTCGTCCAAATCGAGGACGAGTTTATAATGTTCATGCAAGTTTGAGGAGGACTAATGATATCCCAACTCGTGGATGAACTTGGGACACTCGTGGATAGGCTTGGGATGGTTGTGGACGGACCAACATCCCAACCCTTCCATGATAAGCAATCTCATCTTCTACTAATGTTGTTTCAAGATGCTCAACCTCCCCAACCTCATGAAGTCCACCATGACATAAAATTAAGCGTAGTGTTGGCCACAATATGTCCTTTTCCATTGAAATCTTCACAGATAGTCGTTGTTTTCCGAGCTTCCCGTACCAAGCAATTAATCTATATACATACATTAAAAACCAATTAGTAGTCATCATTCATGATAAAATTAATCTGGTATTTAATAAATGTAAAACAATATTGCATATCAATCAATTATGTCTTGGATATTAGGGGCATAGTGCATCGAATTTCATGGATGATTTGGGAAACATGACAAGGTCGAAGTAATGAAACAACATGTAATGAATAGACACCATGTCATATAGGCATCTATATCAATTGTCGGATGCCACTCCTCAAAAACACGATCTCTATTGGCATCCTAAATATCAAATGTAAGATGCATGAATTACCAACCAGTTTCCCTCACGCCTACCCTAGCGACTAATACTGTGCAGCTCATCTCCGGTATCAACATATCTGAAATATGCTGAGATAGTCCAAATTGACACATTACCTGATTTAGATAATGTATCTTAACAATGTCAAAGCAATGCAACAAGACTTATGCTAACCAAATATCATATCCCTCACGACATATTGGCAAAAATAAAAGTATCAAGTCCTCTGTATAAGACATCCATAAAGCCTATTAGAAACATATAAATAACTTATTTTAGATTAACACTCAAATAAAAAAAATTAAATACATGTGTTACATACCTGATGCGGTAGTTGGGCATCTAACTCATCATGGTAAAACTTGTGGATATGAGTGAGATTTACCGTGAAATGTCTAACCTCACATCATCTGACATGACATACCACAAAGTTAACACCTTTTTTTTGCATTCAATTTATATAAATAACATGTTGAATACAATCAAATATTTTTTTTTAATTATTACCTAGAACAAATGAAGAGTGGCCTCTGAGTAACAGTGTCAAACATGTTATTACCCTAACTCTCTGAACGTCCAATATGAATATACTCCCATGACCAGAACTATATTAATCAACATTGAGAATTATAAGCATTTAAAATGTCATTAATTCTAATAATCAAATAATTTGAAATACATAAACTTGAAGAAATAGGAGACACCCAACAATTTATCTTCTCTTTTTCAGACATGTTTTACATAGTTATCGGTATAAATATGCAAGTATGCTCCCCCTCAACTATAATTCAGAATGGCCCAAAAATCATCAAGTAGTGTTAGAAAGTATAATGGTACTGCATTGCCACCAATACTTGTGAAAATAAGACCTCCAAACATATGTAATATGTATGCTCGAGCATACATAATCAGTTTGTCTCCTGTCACATCTATTGAGGGGTTTGAAAATTTCTATTGAGGGGTTTGAAAATTAGCATCCAACCATGTCAACTTGATGCAGTCGCCTCTATGTGCATTGGATGGAGGCACCCGTCCTAATAGACAATCACATAACATATCTCTATCAATCGAGCCTCCACAACTAGTGACATGTGTCCCATCTATCGAAAGATCAAATATTATCTCCATATCCTGGAGTGTTTGTGCCATCTCACCAATACGTAGATGGAAGGTGTACGTCTCGCGTCTTCATCACTTATCAATGCTGTAATCAATGCATGATTAAGATGTATACGACGCAACTGACTAATCTCATAAAAACCAGTCTCAATACATATGGATGCACGCGATCATGTTGTCTAGGTGTGACCGGATGATCACTGTCCTAAAAATCAAACAACTTAGTTAAATCATCAATTAATATAGTTAAAATTGTACAATTAGAAATCTTAATTAAAATATTCATCTTACCTCTCCACTCCAAATATCATCTGAACGATATTGATCCTGTATATATAATATCGACCTATCATCAGGACTTGCAACAACAATAAGGTGGCCATATTTGTCGGCACTCCTAGAAGAGTTCGAACCTCCTCTAATCCAAACCATATGTATCTCGAGGTCCTGTATAAAACAATATTAGAATTTGCAATATAATTGAACATATATATAGTTAAATTAAAAACATTAATTGAAGTTGACTTAATTTAAAAAATATATATATAAAAATAACATACGTTGTCTAGTTTCACAAGTTTTTTTTTCTGTTATAACCATTTTGATTGTATATACAACATCTATTCAATGAGTGCCCTTCTTCAGCATCCATCTCATTATATAAACGAGTGAATTTTCTTTGATCTTTATCCGTCTGCCATCTATTTGGACATCCATATACATTTGGACTAGTATATGCATACCATAATGATGACCAGGCAAAAGTTGAAAACAAGGACTTTGCATTTTTATACAACAAGTTGTAGTAGAAATCATCAACAAATTATATATAGTCCACATCTCGTAAAGTGCACATGCAATTACGTATGAACATGGTCGATGATATAATTATCATTTACCACAAGTACCAGTTGCTGGAGGTGTCTCGGATTGAAATATACCACCTCCAAGATCAAATAGAGATATCAAATGTGATCTAGAAGTTGTCGCATCAAGAAGTATTTTAGCTAGGACTTTTGGAGGCCAGAACACATCACAATTCAAAATTTTTTTTTAACTTTATCTCTGTACTCCATAAAATATTTATTACATCTAAAAAACATTATCTACACTATAACTAAAATAGGAAATCCATGGATAGTTTTTAAAACATTATTAAAACCTTCGACAAGTTCGTGGTCATATTGTCATAACGACGACCACCATAATCATAAGATAATGCCCATTTTTTTTAGGTTCAACTTCTAACCACACTTTGATTGCATCATCAATCTCTATTAACTCCTCATATAAAATGTCAAAATCTTGTTTAGAAGGATTTATACACATCTTATGTAACATATTTTTCAAGGCAACATTTTTTAACTTTGTCTTGAAGTTACTCATAAAGTATGGTAAACAATGATATCTAATAAGCTTAGGAAAAAATTATGCCATAGAATTCTTTATTACCACATGTCTATCTGATATAATACACAACTCGGTCCATCCTCCAATCATATATCAACGAAGAAAATTAAAAAATCAACTCCAATTATTGTTCGTCTCTTCTTCCATAATAGCAAAACACAACAGATAAACATCATTATTCGTATCATAAGCAACTACAATCAACAACTTAGCCTTGTACTTACTATAAAGGTGAGTATCATCAATACTAATTAGAGAATGACAATATTTAAACCTATTAATTAAAGCACTAAATGCCCAAAATGCTCTCTCAAATGTTGCCTTATTGTTATCTACCATTTTATGATCTCAAGTGATAATTGTTCCTGAATTGGAATCTCTGATGGCTAGTAGAGTTCTATATAGGTTTTGAAATGACTCTTTATGTATACCAAATAATCTCTTCAATATGTTTTTTTTTTGTTGTCCACGCCTTCCAATAAGATACTTCATGCCCATAATCCTTCTCTACGATACCCTAAATCATTGCAACACTCGCACTTATCTCCCTCTTCTTAATTGTCAATATCATCTTAGCAATTAGATATAAGTCAATTCGATGATGAAATTGTAAAACAAGATGGTTTTGACATGTGTGTGACACTTTCAATTTAGAAATTTCCCATGAATCAGACCTTTGGTGAAACCCCTATGTAAATATCATTTACAAATCGGTTCTTGAACACAATGCAACTAAACATAAGACTTTATTGAATGATGAATCTTGTACTGCAAAGAATTCTTTATATGCCACTACTTTATTGCATCAACACTTTCAGACCTGTCTTTGAATCTTTTCCCAATCATTGACTCATCAATTAATAAGCCTAAATGCCTATTACTATTAGCCCAATCATTGCATCCATATTGGTCATCCATACTAACAACCTCAAATTCGGGAGCTAGAGGTGCCATGTATTAATTAACAAGATCAAGCAACTCAGCATCCTCATCTTTCTCATCAACCATAACTCTATTAATATGATGCTCATTTTCATCATCACTTAGTTCAGATTCTCCATAGTAATATGAAGCAGATGTCATACTCAACCGAGGTTCCATATTAACAATTTCCTACCCCCGAAACTTGTCTACTAGCATTACCACCTAACCTAGATGGATCAGTTGTTTGTAATGTCTATATGGTTCTCTGAGAGTTACTTGGAAACTGGGTCAACTCCATACTAGAAGAGTTTCCTTGTCTAGTTTCATTATTCAAGTAGAGCTCCAGAATATTAATCCTATTGATCTTTGCAAACCCACACATTGAATTCACACTCTTATCACTATAGATCGGTACACTTACATAACGAGCTTGACTAACCCTGATTTGCAACATCCTATAAGTAATTTCAACTTCTATTTCAAACACATTTTAACCAAGTTCATCACATAACATTTTTTATAATTCGTTAAAAGGCATGTATGATGTAGCAATTAGGAATTTATGGCTTCTTCCATTATAAGTGATACCACTATCGGTATTGACAATGATACCATTATGAAAGCATAATATTCCTAAATTATCAAATATTCTATCAAACAACACTACAAAACATAATTTTAATTTATTAATATCTTGGAATTAATCAAAATGCATCAATTATCAACTAAAAATATATCTAATTAACCTAATCCATAATTTAACGTAAATCAACATTAACATTTCAAACACATAATTTTGTTAATTCACAATTAGCAACAACCTAAAATAATTGGTTATTTAACAAAATAACCTAACTATCTACTAAAAATATATCTAATTAACATAATCTATAATTTAACCTAAATCAACACTGACATTTATTCTCCATAATTTTGTTAATTCACTAAATAACATAATTAATACTAAGTAAACATAAATTAATTCTAATTAACCTAATTTCTAATTCAAAACTCTAACATTCAATAAAATAAAATTAACACTAATTAAACATAAATTACATGAAATTAATTGAGGGTGTTCAATATACTTCTAGAAGTAAAATGTGGCTAATAAGGGTGACCGGTGGTGGTGTTTTGGCTGGAATGTGGTTGCCCCTCCGCTGGTAGAGAGAGAAAGAGAGAGGTTGTCGCAGGTAGAGCTAGAGAGAAAGAGATAGATGTGTGATGTAAAGAGAGATATGTGTTTTAGGGTTGCTTGGGGTGTTTTTGGTGATGGGGAGAGAGAGATCTAGCTGGAGATGAGAGGGGAGGATCGGCGGAGGGAGAGAGAGAAAGAAAAAGAGTCACAAGATTTAAAATTCAAGAAGAGTCGTGACTGATTGAAGTTTGCTACATTATTTTTCAACTATGTTACTTTATTATTATTTTTTAACTGTGTTAAAAAACAAAACAAAATTGAAAAGCTCGGTTTTGTAAATGAACCATTACCAATCCCTTATTTGCAAAATAACTGGCAATAATAGTTGTTACTATTATATAATTGATGTTATGCTATGATTTGCAAATAACATGTTATAACTTTGAAATCTTGATTTCATTAAATAGGACTGTCAACTAAACTATACAGAGAAAGTTCAAGCATACAGTAGTATCATGCTTGTATTGCACACTGAAGAATTTCCTTGGATCCTTCTTTGTGATGAATTTTTGTTGATGTCATGATGTGTGTCATCATTTGTGTACTTGCTCAGTCCTGTCATGCCGGCAAGCCTGTATGATCCACCAGGACTAGAAACTAGAAGCTAGGGTCTTGGTTCCCCTATGAAAGTGATAATTGAGCCAGTAAGGAAAGAGGAAAGAAGGAACCATGGCTTTTGCGTGCTTTTTGGTGCATACTGACTGCTTAGCACCAATCTAGTTGGTGTCTTCCTCTTTAAGTTAGACCAAAGAATGCTATGGACTTGATTGGTTCAATTAATGTTGGGTCTACTCTACTGGTAAGGTGCAACAAATTCAAAAGTAAATAGTGGGAGAAGAAATTGCCCTCCTCATTGCCTAGCAAGCAACAATGTCCATGGACCCCATCATTTTCTTTTGCGCCTGTCCCCTGCACAAATTAAAAGACAATTCTAATGTTGCAATCACTTTAAAACCATCAACATGTATTACTTTACAAATAAGGAAGATTTGTTAAAACCAAGATTTACTTTAGCAAGAGTTATTAGTCACAACAGTGGTTTTACAAAGATTGGTAATCTTGGAAAGTAGGTGGAAGTTCCTCTATTACATCATAGAATTACCAAGCAGGTCGTATAATTACATCATTGAGAACATGCCGCCGAAGTTGGAAGAGCAATAACTCATCATTAGCGACGAGAATCACCCTTTGTAAATCAGTTTTGGTAGTTGTCCTGCTGTATCCAATGCAATCTTCCCTTATTCCAGAATCAATCTGTTATGAGATTGAAAAAATATGCAGAAGATTTATATGGGGAGAGAATGAAAGTAAAGCTAAAGTCCACCTAATCCATTGGAGCACATTATTCCAGTCGTTGTTAGATGGAGGACTGTGATTAAAGAAGATGCATTTAGTGAATAAAGCCTTCGTTATGAAATTATGATGGGGGATTATTCATGATAAGACCAACCTCAATTGGGCCGCAGGAGCGCATTCCTCCTATTCAGGCTAAAAGAAAAGATTCCTAACTATGGAAAGCAATTTGCAAAACTTGGCCTCGTGTTGTTGATGGTGTTGGCTGGGCAATTGGTAGTGGAAGAGACATTCAGTTTTGGATGGATAATTGTCTAGAAGGTTTTGGCCCGTTAATTAATCATGCACTTCAAGAAATTCCAGTGGAGATGAAAAACCTATCAATTGCCAAAAATGGTTAACATTAATGAACAATGGAGATGGGAAGCCTTTGCCCACCTTCTTCCCATATAAGTGACTGTAGCTATGGCTAGTGATCTCCCTCCTACTAGCGTGATAAATGATGATAAGGTCTTCTAGAGCTTTTCTTCTAGTAGAATCTTCTTCATTAAACCTGCATACGAGTCTCAAACCAACATGATGAATTCAAGGATCCTATTTGGAAACTCATATGGAAGTGGAGGGGACCGGAAAGAGTAAGAGATTTCTTATGGACAGTTGCGCGTGAAAAGATCATGACCAATGAATCTAGGGTTCATCGTAAACTTGCTCCTAATCCATGTTACCATACTTGTCGGATTGAAATGAAAATAGTGCTTCACGTTCTGAGAGACTGCAATAATAGAAAATGGCACAACCAAAAACACCCAAAAAAGACTCCCTCAAATTGTACTCCTACAGCTATAATTAGGTCATTGGTTGCAGATACAATGTTAGCCAACGAGATTGATGCTAACAATTTGAAAATCATTAAGCAAGACAATATGGTTAGCTGGAAATACCCTCTAAAGCAATGGATGAAATTAAAGTTGATGGATGCAACAATGGCAATCTAGAAAATGCTGGTTCAGGTGGAATTATTCAGGATCGTCTGGTTTCGTGGGTTAGAGGTTTTGCCATGAACATTGGATTTAGTAATTCTGTCAAAGCTGATCGTTGTTGGGTTGTGATCACCGGGTTAGTCAACAAAGCAAGAGAGTTATTGGCTGGAGAGAAGTTTCAATTCAACTGTGTATAAAGAAGCCAATTCAGCTTTTCAAGGCTCTTAAGCCCTAGTTTCAACCAAAAAACTAATAAGAAAGATAGAGGGAAACATATAAAGATTTAAAAATAAATGCAAGAACTTGAATTTTTTTTTAAGACATAATTTGCTAGAGAATGACATTGGTTAAAAAAGTGTTTGAAAAATAGTATAATCTGAACAGAATTGTGTTTTTGAATATTGGTTTTATACTATTGGGATTTGTTTGTGGTTAATCTAGAGTTGATTATGATCTAGTTTGGTATCTTCCAAAGTGGGTTAGAATTATTTTATTGAAATCTTTTTAATGATACTAGATGTGTTAAAATGGAGTATCGGTTTGTTTCCGGTGAGCCATTCTTTCTTTTTCTTCTCTCATTTCTCTTTTTTTCCACATCTTATTTCATCTTCCTTTCTTGGCCATTAGATCTTCAATCTTTTATCTTGGCTATTGAATCTTTATAAAATTTTGGGTTGACTTTTGTACATGTTAATTAATTTGTATGAGATATTTATTTTGGTTTCTTACTAAACAATTGTCATTTCTAATAGCAGTCATGTACAAAACCAATATTTAAAACACAATTGTCTACAAAACCAATATTTAAAATGTGATTATGTTCAAACTGTGTTATTTTTCACTTTCAACTTATATCATTTTTCCAAAACTTTTTACCAAATTGTGTTAGAATGGTAAAAGACCCAATAAATGCTAATTTTAAAATCAAATGGGAAGTTGATTATTGCTTTATTCTATTAAGATGAAACATAAAATAAAAGAGTCGTACCATTCCATTCTAGCTTAACTTTTCATAAAGAAATCTTATCATTGCTCTTTTCTTCTCATGGATTCGACATGTCTGAACTGCCCCTTAGCTTGGGCTGAGTGTGAAAAAAAACCCTGACTAGATTTCACTAAATCTACATGGAAAGTCAACCCATGACTTTTTATTATATTTTTTTTTGTAAAGCAATATCGTTTTGATATTTGTTTTATTAAAAAAATTAATTGACCCAAATCAACTTGCAAAACTCGTGACTTAAGTTTTGCTTTAAGTCAATCCAGGATTGAGTTTAATAACTATGTGCTATAAAGTAAAAGGTGTGTTGTATTATTTATACTAAGCTTAATACTAGATTATTGCTTGTGTTATGTTGTGGGTTGAATCAGTTTTTTTTAATGTAAAAAAACAATTCATGTATTGTTAGTGTGTTTTGTAGCAGGAAATATTTTTTTTAATTATATAGGGATTGACCTGATATAACCTGGTTAACTTGACAAATCTAAAAACAACCTAGATGACCAATAAAAATGTATTTTGACTAGAAAAATATCAAGATAATATTTTTTATATATATTGAAACGACAACATATTATATCGACTAAAAAAAACTCGAGTTAACTTGGAAAATCCGCTACTTATGTCATGAGACCTTGATAACACTGTTAAAAAGCAAAAAAAAAAAGTATATTAAATTTAATTCTTAATTAATCCAATGTTGAATGATGAAATTGAAAACAAAATCCAACTAAAAAAAAAGTCAAGTCAACCCTGATTAATACGTCAAACCTAGGTCATAAAATCAAGATGACCCGTTATAAAATAAATCAAAATAAATTATGAAGTTTAATTATAAATTAACCCAATATTGAATGATGAATTAAAAAAATAACACAAAAAACCACCCAAGTCAACCAAACAACCAAATATTCAAGGATGAAATTGAAAAACAAAACTCAACTAAAAAGAGATAAAAAAAACCCGAGTCAACAGGCCTAACCCGTGACCCAAGTCATAAGATAGTGATAATCCCATATAAAGCAAATGAAAAAAATTTATGAAATCAAATTCTTTATCAACCTAATGTTGAAAGATTAAATTGAAAACAAAAGGATAAAAAAATAACATGAGTCAACCTACAATCCAAGTTAGGCAATCGGGATAACTCCATAGAAAACAAATAAAAAAAGATTATAAAATTTAATTCTTAATAAACTCAATGTTTAAGGAAGAAATAAAAAAAATTAATTAAAAAAAGGACAAAAAAACATGAAGCTCAATAGAAAACAAATAAAATAATTATGAAACTCAATCTCTAATCAAATCAATATTGAAGGATGAAGTTGAGAAAAATTAATTAAAAAAAAAGATCGGGGTCAACATGGCTAAGTTGTAAACTCGCAAATCGGGTTATGAAATTATGATAACTCTATATAAAACAAATTATAAAGTCTAATACCTAGTAAACCCAATACTAGTTTATGAAATTAAAAAAAAAAAAACTAAATTTGAAATTAAAAAATCTCAAAAATTTTAAAGACCAAAATAAAAAAACCTTTGGCACTTCATTGTTCATTATTGTAATAAAACACCCAACCTTTTAGTATTATTAATGGATATATAAAAGTTAGAATGAGAATAATATGTGAAAATCTGTAAATTGTAATCCTCTTTTATCACATAACATTAATAAACCAACTAATTATATAAAAACATATCATCCAATTTAACCACATCATATTTAAAACCAACAAATAATAACCATAACCATACCTTGCTCATGGATATAAAAAGATAGTTTATTCCTCAATTTAAGAGAAGGAAAAATTATTATATTTCTCAATGAAATTAAAAAGATATACTAATTGGTTTCTATGTTGAAAATAATTTATTCATGATAATGATAATAATATTATAAAAAAATTGATGAATTAAGGAATTGATGAACCAACGACTTAGCCTACTTATCCAAAGAAATCAAATCATGAAACTCATTTTTCATTAAATGTGGATGGTTGATTGAAATGACACATCATCAATTTGAATACATCTTAGGAGCACACAACACTATTTTCCCATTACATAAAGCTAGCTTAATGACAATTTACCATCTACATACATACAAGTGAGTGAGTGTGTGTAGCTTTTCTAAAAGCCATAGCTTTGTATATATTATCAAAACACTAAAATTGATATGTGTTTTACGGTAACATGATTTTGCTATTCTTTACACAAAATAATTGCCTATTTATGGGGTAAAACTATCTTTTTTCATGAGTCAATAGTCATTTATAAATTGATTATGAGCAATTTAGTCTATTTAATTTTGTTGAGGCAACAAAGTTACTTCTTTGTCCTTAACAAAAAAAAGCCTTTTAATCAAGAGCTTTTTTGTCTTTTTGATTTTCTTT
>Ga0325403_1006028_pt1 | contig 11499 bp, 6 predicted proteins | sample PopdelMetagenome_19_FD_205665 | JGI IMG/M metagenome (GOLD analysis project Ga0325403, IMG submission 205665) | Populus deltoides microbial communities from Bellville, Georgia, United States - Xylem-PdKOR-R4 | ecosystem: Host-associated > Plants > Phyllosphere > Stem > Wood/Secondary xylem...
CTTGGTTGTTGAAGTGTTTTCTTATTTTTTGTTTTATATATTCCTTTTAAGCTTTTCTGTGTGCCTATTCCTTTGTATTTTTGCAGGTTCAAGTAGATTTTGATGACAAAAGCAGCTGGGAGTATCTCTTCAAGGATTACTGGAATGATTTAAAAGAGAGGCTCTCTCTAACACCGGAAGAACTTGCTCAGGCTAAAAATCCATGGAAAGGTTCCGATTCACGTACTGGAAAGCAGGAATTGGCTGATGAGCTTTATGATGTGCATAATGATGGAGGATCAGGATCAGACAGTTCTGCTGATGCAGAAGTCACCACCTCTAGAAGAAGGAAGCCTAAAAAACGGTTGAGGTCTCGTGCAAAGGAGAAGGATTCACCAGGCTCAGTATCATGGGCTGAAGGGGAATCAGCAGATGAAAGTGTTGAGTGGGCATCAAAGGAACTTTTGGAGTTTGTTATGCACATGAAGAATGGTGATAAATCTGCTTGTTCTCAATTTGATGTACAGGCTTTGCTGCTTGATTACATAAAAAGGAACAAACTTCGTGATCCTCGTCGCAAAAGTCAAATAATTTGTGATTCTAGGCTTGAGAATTTGTTTGGGAAACCACGCGTGGGGCATTTTGAAATGTTAAAGCTTCTTGAATCTCATTTTCTTTTGAAAGATGATTCGCAGGCAGATGATCTTCAAGGGAGTGTCGTTGACACTGAATCTAGTCAGTTGGAGGCTGATGGGAACTCTGATGCTCTTACGAAGGCAAGTAAGGATAAGCGACGAAAATCACGTAAAAAGGGTGAGGGGAGAGGACTGCAATCTAATATTGACGACTATGCAGCCATTAATATGCACAATATCAATTTGATTTATTTGCGGCGTAGTCTTCTGGAAGATCTAATTGAAGATACTGAAGCTTTTCATGATAAAGCTGTCGGATCCTTTGTGAGAATAAGAATATCCGGCAATGCTCAAAAGCAAGATTTATATCGGTTGGTCCAAGTTATAGGTGAATTTATAGATAACTATCCGCATTCTGCATGAATTTTGACCTGGGCCTGAAGAAATTGTTAAAGATTTTTTTAAAATCTTTATACGATGTGTGCAGGTACAAGCAAAGCTGCCGAGCCTTACAGAGTTGGCAAAAAGATGACTAGCTTTATGTTGGAAATATTAAATTTAAACAAGACAGAGCTTGTATCAATTGATATAATCTCAAATCAAGAATTCACAGAGGTGAGTAGTGTTAACACTTTTATTTCAGGTTATTTTTGCCCTTTTCTGTTAATATGGTTTCACTGCAAGGTGAATATTCAGCAATCCCAGTTCAGAGTGAAAAATTGATGTGCGAATATGAGAGGAATTTTATCTTTCTACACCTGCCAATGATAATTGCAGTCATAAACATGTTTCTTTAAAGTCATTATAACTGCCAGTGTCATTTTTTATGCTTGATGTTTGTTTTTGTTTTTTAATCTGCAATGTTTGCTTTGAGCGGCTTTTTAATGAAATTTTGTCCTGTTTACATATCAGCAGTGATGCTTTTTTGTGTACGAATATCTCCTCATTAAACTAGATCTTCTTATATTTTTTAGGATGAGTGCAAGCGACTGCGCCAGAGCATAAAATGTGGACTTATCAATCGGTTGACTGTGGTAATGTACCTTTCTTTTTATTCATCTTTTTAGGTTACTGGATTCTGTCCTAAAAGGCTATTTGTTGCTCGTAGGGCGACATTCAGGAAAAGGCCATTGCAATCCAGGCAGTCAGAGTTCAGGATGTAAGTTTTGTTGATGTGATCTATTGTTGCAATACTTCACTTTTTCACTATTGATCTTCCTTGACAAATTTGGAATATGGTCAATTTCCATCATGAGTAATGTTGAACCAAAATGTAATTTTAACAGCACAAAAAAAAAATGATTGACAACCAAAAAATGGATGGGGCTAAGCTTCAAAGAAATGAATGATTAATTTGTCGACATATTCTGCCTTTCTATGATAAATAAAATCCTTTCTAGTTGAAAGAGAGCTAAATTGACCGAGACTATATGGGGTCCAAACTTGACAGTAAAGGTAAATAATATCTGGTTAGCAAAAAATTGATAGAACATTTTCTTCTTCTTTTTTTTAAAGAAACCCTTTAAGATGTGCATTTTTTGGCATCATGAAGCATCCTGTTTAAGGTTTGGAGGAATCAACAGTTATAATAAATCAACTTGTATAGCATGTAATTTTCACCTCATTTGGCTTGCATTCCAACTTAGAGTCAACTGGCTGGGAGCAATAGAAGAAGTTTTCTGTGGACAGGGGCCTCTCTCATCACAATCTTTTGATATGTTAACTACGAATAAGTGTGCCAGCCATATCAGTGATTGACCCCCCCTATAAAATGCTACCTTAAAGTACTAAATTACTTGGTATTGAATGTCTCCTAATCTCTCAGTCTGTTTTTCAAGCAAACTAGCAGACCTGGATTCTTTGATAGTATCTGTTTCCTTCTAAAATATGGTATCTCCCTAGGTGCTATATGATTTAAAACTTCTCGAATTCATTTTGTTCCAGATGTCCAGATGGAAATGGCATAGATTTTGCTTCAGATGGAAATGGCATAGAAGATTATATAAATGAACTCAATTAGATGGGTGTTTGTGGTAATGCAAAATATTTTTGCCCACATGACACTATTACTTTTACCTGTATATCCTGTTTTCCCCAAATGAACACTGTTTTTTTCAGAGCTACTTTATTTTTTGAGGAGCATTTGCTCAACCCTTATAGTAGATGTTATTGAGATCTTTTTCTGTGAATTTACCTCTGATGTAGACTCAATTGTTTTGCTAAGCATCTTGAATATGTTTCTTTTACCCCATCATAACCGTGGCTTTGCTTATCGAATACTCTTTTCATTTGTTATGCTGTGGGTATGTGATAATTATGCAATGAAGTTTGTTTTCTATAGCGGTTAATGATCTTACTTCTGATGCAGTCCTTGGAGTCAGAGATCACACGTCTCAGTCATCTCCGTGATCGAGCTAGTGATATGGGACACAGAAAGGAATATCCTTTGCTTGTGAAATTTTATTGGCAATTTTATCATTTTTACATTTTCTGTTTTTTGCAGTCATTAACATTTTATGTCCTGTTTTACATTCTGAACATATGATGGAAGTTGTGAGTGTTCTCTGACTTCTGTAGCCTTATTCTGGATGCCTCAATAGCTGTTGAGTGGGTAATCTAATTCCATTTGTGATTCGGCTTAACAATCCTTAAGTCTTGCAAGCTGGTTGAGATAAAGGTGCCGCATGATATAAACTCTTAAATCCAAACTGAAAATGGATAGTTTACACGATCTGATAATCTTCTCTATTTTCAGTGTCACGATACTTAACCCGCAAGCTGCAATTCATTACATTTTTCTCTTTGGTAGGGTTGCGGGATTAAAACGTTTCTCACTTACAATAAACAATATGTAAATGGACATCATGCTTAACCCTTTTCGCCTTGCCACTCCCCTTTCTTTCAAGGAAGAACCTGGTGATTATGTAAACAACAATTGCCATCTGCTGGATTTGGCCCTTTTCTCTTTTCGGTATATTTCTTGAAGAAAGGAGATTGTGTGAGCTCTATTCATATGATAGTGACTAGTAGGTTTGTTAAGAACTTCTATACGTGGTTGTTTTGTTGACAAAACCTGTAACAGTTTTGAATATTGCTCTAGATGCATAACACGTTATCAGTCCCTTTATCCACATCCTTGTGCAAAATATGCATTCATTTGCATGGAGCTAGCAAGCATTTAAGATGTACTTATAATTATATACAAATTGCTATTGATGATCTGATATAAAGTTTAAATGTTGTTTTGTGGTAGCTTATCCAGTTAAATAGCTCCTCTCTAAAGCAGGCTAGAATGTCCTATTTCAATCTAGGATTTGATACAAGCATCCTCATCCATGGAAAAGAAGAGAAATCTGATTAAGTAGAAGACCAGAACACTTTTCTTTATTCTATTATATCATGATCATTGGATTTTTTCTATAGAAAATGGTTGCATTCCGTTGGATAGTTAAGTAGTCCTTGACTTCTGTTCACGCTTAGAGAATGTGTAGAGAAGTTGCAGCTTCTAAAAACACCTGAGGAGCGGCAGCGTAGATTGGAAGAAATTCCAGAAATACATGCAGACCCAAATATGGATCCAAATCATGAATCTGATGAAGATGAAGGCGAGACAGAAGATAAGAGACAAGGTCCTTTCTCTTTTTCTTGTGCATTTCAAACCTAATCTTCCAACTTATACTGACTATATTTACATCTTTTATTATTTCTTATTTATGTAATACATTTTGGTGTTGCAGAGAACTCTCTCAGACCTAGAGGTAGCGGCTTTAGCAGGAAAGGGAGGGAGCCAATTTCCCCCCGAAAAGGAGGTTTTACTTCAAATGATACCTGGGGTGGATCAAAAAGTTATTCAAGCACTAATCGGGAGCTAAGCAGAAACTTGTCTGATAAAGGTTTCTCAAGCAAAGGGGATGACATTGGAGGTGGTGAGTCTGTGAATGAGAATTTCTGGGGTCAAGGAAGAGAAAAACAAACACAGCAGTCCCAGAGTACTAATTCTACGGTAATATCAGAATCTGTTCCTGGGATTGCCCTAGAGATTTCACCTTCAACTCCATCTACAGTGGTCACACAATCTGCTGCCAAAGTGAATGAAGCGGAAAAAATATGGCACTATCAGGATCCATCTGGAAAAATTCAAGGACCATTTTCGATGGTGCAGCTGCGGAAATGGAGTAATACTGGATATTTTCCTGTTGATTTGAGGATATGGAGAAATACTGGGACGAAAGATGACTCCATACTTTTGACTGAAGCACTGTCTGGAAATTTCCAGAGAGACCCTCCAGCAGTGGACAACAGTTTCCTGAAGACTCAATTGGTTCAGAGTCCGCATCTACCATCGTCATTTACAGGGAATATAGCCCAAGCTGCTCCGGTTCCAGTTGAGGTCCCCAAGTACTCTACGGATAGGTGGGATTCTGGGACAAACCTCCCTTCTCCAACTCCAGGTCAAACAACCCCAAGTTTGACAAAGGGGCAAGTGTTTGAAAGCCAATGGTCACCAACTCCTGCTCAATCAGTGGGTTCTGCCTTAGGAGCCAATCAATCCTCAGGAGGCAATGTAGAACTGCAAGGTGCTACTGTTATCTCAGGGACTCCATCAAAAATGCCTCATGGAGTGAGCCCATTGCCCAAGTTAGAACCAGGCATGCTTTCAATTTCTTCAAATGGTCCTCAAATGCATTCTCAATCAACGATGCCAGGTGAATCACCCAAGGTACAGGTCAATTCCCATATGCATTCAGTACTTGATCCCAGTGGAACTTCAGTTAACGCAACTGTTGATATGAGAAGTCTCCAGAACCTGGTTCAGCCGGGGACTAGTGGTAACTCTCTTGTTGGGACACATGGATGGGGGGCAGGTTCAATTCCAAGGCCAGAAATGTATGCCTCACATGCAGTAACTGGGGCTGGATCTCAAGCATGGGGAAGTACCCAATCCCAGAAGCCAGAGGCAAATAATCTGGTTTTGATGCCCTCACAGCCCAGTGCTTATAGTAACTGGGGCAATGCACAAGCCTCTGTCCGGAATCCCTCTTCATCCTTGACCACAGGAAATCCATGTGGGGTTTCCCCTGTACCAAGCACGGGCACCAATCCTTGGAGAGCTCCTGTTCCAGGACCATCAAACATTCAACCTTCTGTTCCATCCAGCGGACCATGGGGCATGGGCATTACAGACAACCAAGGTGCTACTCCAAGGCAAGGGCCAGAAAACCAAAATAACAGTTGGGGACCAAGTCCAGGAAATCAAAACATGGGCTGGGGAGTATCCTTACCTGCAAATTCAAATCAGGGGTGGGCTGTGCCTGGTCAGGTCCCATCAGCTGGAAATGTGAACCCTGGTTGGGGAGCTCCTGTCCAGGGACAAGCACCTGGAAATGCAAATCCTGCTTGGGGTGGTGCTCCTGTTCAGGGGCAAGCACCTGGAAATGCATTTTCAGGTTGGGGACCATCTGGTCAGGGGCCAGCACCAACAAATGCAAACACTGGTTGGGTACCACCCAGTCAAGGGCCGCCACCTCCTCCGAATGCAAATACAAATTGGTCAGTGCCTACTGGGAATGCAGGTACATGGGGAAGTGATACAAATCAAAATGGAGATAGAGATAGGTTTTCGAGCCAAAGGGATAGAGGTGCTCACGGTGGAGATTCTAGTTATGGTGGAGGCAAGCCATGGAATAGGCAGTCATCATTTAACAGAAGCAGAGACTCCCCCAGGCCTCCATTTAAAGGGCAGAGAATCTGCAAATACCACCATGAACATGGGCATTGCAAAAAAGGAGCTTCATGTGATTATATGCATAATTGAGAGCTTTAGGAATTTTGGGGCAGCATAGATTAGTTAATCCCTGTACAGTTATGTTCCTTGATAGAAGTTTGATGTTATAATAATCATCATCCATTGATGCTTTATACTTCTAAAAACCTCTTGCATCAGCTCGTTCATTTCCCATCTTGGATTTTCGTCTGCGTAGATGCTCGGCTATTCACCTTTATGTCAACGGTTTATTTGAATAGTCGAGGCAGCTGCTTGGGATCAATTGTCCCGTTTCCATACAGGGCTAGGAGGACACTTCTGATTTGATGCGTTTAGGTTGCTGATCGAGTGACAATTTTTGTTTCCTTTTCGTCTTGTGATTGATAAAGAGTTATAATTTATGTTTACAGCCTTTGTTTAAGTTATGGTTGACGATGAAATGCCCTGAGATTATTACCTGATTTTTTTTTATTTCTTCTCTCTTTTTCTCAGTAACTGATCTGATCATATCAATTTGTTCACGGGACTCGCACTATCGAATTACGTGGTATATCACATGACATGGGAAGCAAATCCACGTAAATGATGTCCTTGGGAGTGTTGGCGTTGGAGGGTATAGTAGACATTTTGATGAAAAAAATACATACTGGGTGCATGGTAGTCGAATATTTTAATATATTTTATATTTTATTTTCAAATTATTTTAATATATTTTCAAATTATTAATATATATATCTGCAAATATTTTATTTGCTTTGATGCACCACAATCACTTCCAAACACATCCATAATCTCTGGTTTAACCAAATATTTCGCTAATCTGGGGTTCCAAAATAGAGCTTTCTTTCCACGTCCAAATTAATTCATTCGCCTTTCTTTAGATTGGTAATGACAGGAACAAAATCTCATCAATTTTTTTTGTTTTTCTTAATTCTTTTATAAAAGTTTCATATTTATATATTCTTGTTTGTTATTGTTGTTGTTTTTTTTTAAAATAATTTAAATAAAACCAACTTTTTTAGTTGGTTAACACTAAAATGCACTTACAACGTTGAAATATTTCATAAAAAAATAATATAAACCCGCAATATTACACAAGAACCAATAACCGGTAATTAGCCTATCAAAAATGTTAGAAGTGTAACCTTTACAAGTGATGGGCATGTAATGTGTGAGATTTTTTATTGGGTTTTCATGGTATTTATTTGAACCTTAAAGCAATACATAATTGATATTTTTATTCATTAGAATAGTTTAATTATTTTTTTACCTTCCAACAAAAAAAATTGTTAACTTTGGTTGATCTGTAGTTTTCATAGCATTTATCAGTTATTATCTAATTATTTGAGATAAATGTTTTTAGCCTTGCATTAGCACAATATAGAGACTATATCATCCTTGGAAGTAAAATTTGTTTAAAGGTATAACAAGGTTAATTTGGTCTTTTTATATTTTTTTAAGAGTAGTATAAAGACTTTTACACCCTTAAAAGTAAAAATAAAATAAAATAACAACCAGGGGTATTTGTTTATTTTAATGTTGGTTTTTTTTTGTAATTAAAAGGTTGACCGAGGTTGATTTGATCTTTTAACATATTTATGAACAATATAAATACATCCATGCCCTTGAAAGCAAAAAACAATAAACCTTGCAACCAAGGGTATTGGCGCTTTTGAAGTTGGCTTTTCTATAATTAACATGTTGGGTTAGAAGTGGTTTGATCCTTTTAATAATTTAAATATTAATTTAAAAAATTTCTCGGTTTGTGTCACGCACGAGCTAGCATGTGGACGACATCAACGCTTTTCGAGCGGCGCGTACAGCATCGTCTACTATCCAAACATCACTTTCCAGAACAGCGTTATAAGTATTTTATCATGATCTTTTCAACGACGACACACATGTGGTTGTCAGATCAATGGTTGGGCTATGATGAACCTTTATCCCCTATTCTTTTTCTCTCTCTTCTCCTTGTCAAATAATACATGTGTCATTTCATTTGGTTTTTGCATACAATTTGATCATTATTTTTTTTATTGCTATTTGGTTTGTTTTTATTCTTTTTTTTTATTAATTTCTTTCTTCAATTTCATCTCTCATTATTTGGTTTGATTTGATTTAAATTTTAAAGTTGGTCCCCATTTTTTTATTTTTGTTTGTTTTTATGACTTTTCTAATTGAATTTTGTTTTGAATTTCATCCTTAACATTTTATATCAAATTATTTTTGTGTCAAATTTAGTACGTCCTTATTATTTTAATTTTCATTTCTTTTATTTTAGAGGGTATTTCTTATTGTTTTTTTTTTCAATTTTTTCCATGAAAATTTATTGATTTATAGTTTTGCTTTGTTATTTTTAAGGTTTGTTTTCAATGGTGTTGGTCTTAAACTCATGATCACGGTCGCAGATTTTAAAGGCTAATATAGGTTGACTATGGTCTTTTTTATAAAATTAGTTTTTTTTTTCCAACTTCATCTTTAAACATTTGATTTATTGGGAGTTGATTTTCATGTTTTTTTTTTAATTTCCTTTCTATGTGGTTGGAACCCGGGCTGACACATTTTTTTTTCATTGTTTTTTTTTTCCAGTTGCACCCTTGAATATTAGATTGTTTTATAATTGATCTTCATGGTTTTATTTAGTTTGTTTTCGATGAGATTATATCATGATCAAGTCATGGATTTGACATGCTAACCGGGATAGACTTTGTTTTTTTTTCATTGTTAATTTTTTTATCAGTTTATTTATTATCGTTATATTTTTTATTTGTATTATTTAAATTAGTTGAGCTTATTAAATCTAATCAATTTAATGACCCAAATTTCAAAAAAAAAAATTAGTTTTTTGTTTTAGAACTTGCATTGCCTTTACTTTTTTTTATTTTTTTCACATAAATGAGGGAATATCATAGAGTAAATGTTCTTAATTTACCATGATGAGAGCTTTGATATTATCTTTGTTGAACTTGATGGTGGACTTTGATTCGTCAAAATTATTTTTCGAAGCATCTTCACGGTAAAAGGCAAGACTGGCAAGTAATTCATCCACCATGTCTGTGTCTACCTCTTCATTTTCATCTTTGGAATTGAGACTTTCGCTAGTCTTTTTCTTGATTAAATGTTCGTCGATGATTGTCTCAATGAACCCATCTAAAGAACCAAAATAGTTTACAAACTTTGGCCCCTGTCCATCTTCAGGATTTCTTGCCTTAGCTAGCCTTTTATTGAAATCCCGTGTATGAATCCAACCCAACCAAGGAAAGAAATCAGCAACATTATAGGCTCCAAAAAGCTTTGAAAATTCTTGCAAAATTGACACAAACTCTTCTTGCCCTTCATTTGGAGATGAGCCAAAAGCAGCCTTATACGTTATACTCCTTGTTAATGCAAACACCAGCTCACCATTATTAACTGGTTCACCTGTTTTTTTCAACATCTGTCTAATTGTAAATTCCATTTCATCTCCCACGGAGGCCCAAGATTCAGCCCTTTTTCGACTAAATAGCTTCATGACACAGATTTTTCTCATTTGACGCCAGAATGTACCATAATTGGCAAAGGCCATATCTGCTCTATCATAGGTCAAGTAGACAATTGCAACATTTGCAGGCCTGTTGGCAAAAACAATATCTTGGACTTGGAGGACTTCACGAGCTATTTCTGGTGTTGACACAACCACAACATGAAGCCCTCCCATTTGAACCACCGTATTGTCTAGAGAGTCTAGCTAAACCACGGTGGGTCAGTTGGTCCATCATGCCCATGTTGCCAATAATCGGATACCCTCTTGGTCCAGGAGGGTATGGCAGCTTCTTACGCATCGGAATCAGTAAAATTATGGAGACAAATAGAGAGACCAAGATGAAAAAATGCATCGGAGAAATTTGAAGAGATTGGAGAGAATCCATGGGTTTGTGTTTGGCACAATGTGACTCTTGGGGTAACAGGCAATAACCATTGCATGGCTGCATTTCTATAGAGAGATTAGTGAATTAGCAGTATCTATAAAACGCTGTCGTCCAGAGAAACAATTTTTGGTTCTCCAATTACTCTGCATACCCAATAAATTATGAGTAGTAATGCTAATCTAATTACTCCCTAAAAAATTTCAACAACTGCATTTATTGGACATAGTGGATGAAAATCCCATCGAGGTGAATTGAAATTGGCCAGGCTCAATTTGTGAGAACACTTCTAGGACTAGGAGTAGTGACCTAAAGTGGGTTTTAGGCCCAGCCCATCCCAGCCCATGGATGTGCATGATTAAATTCTTGAAGCCTTTCAATTGATTAAAAGTAAATTTCATTATTACAACATGAAAAATGCGAAATTACGTGCATAATAAAAGGAATAAAAATAGTTCTAGTTAAATTGATGGTCATGCAATTAAAGTCTCCTAGTTTGGCCTTTTCAACATGAAAGTTATAAAATATATTGAGAATCTAAAGATTTTTTTTTTCAATTTTATCCTGTTGATGATTTTATTTATTTTTAATTTTTATAAAATATTGTTTAAGTCTGTATGGGTTCCATCACCCCTACATGATGGTTCTAAATAGTTAAAAAAAAAATTATGTATTTTCATAACATACTAGTGATATCTTTGCATTTTGCCTTTTAAAAAAAAAATTGGTTGGTTTTTTATTGCTCTTTTAAAATAAAAACCAAACGCTATAATTGAAATAAAAATTACATCTGCAACAAAAATTCACTTAATTTTTTAAAGAAATAAACTTATTTTATATATTTATTTTTTCAATTAAAAATGTTTATATTATATTGTATTGAAATACTAGCTAGATATATATGGTAAAAAATTGTGTTTTGAACATTTCATTTAATTAAATAAACATACAAGTTAAACAAAACAAGTTACAAGATATTCGTCATTTGGGCCAAATTTTATTAAATCTACATTTTAGTATTTTAATAAGTCGATCCATAATTTATATGTATTTATTATATATGGAATAATTTGTTCTTAATATATTTGTTAGCCACCAGCACATAATTTCTAACTTTGTCGTTGTTAGGAGATGACATTTGCTGGTTTTTACACGTGACTAAAATTATGCTTGCAGAACTTACACGTCAGTAGTACTTGGCACATGTTTTGCATGT
>Ga0325403_1006031_pt1 | contig 11493 bp, 9 predicted proteins | sample PopdelMetagenome_19_FD_205665 | JGI IMG/M metagenome (GOLD analysis project Ga0325403, IMG submission 205665) | Populus deltoides microbial communities from Bellville, Georgia, United States - Xylem-PdKOR-R4 | ecosystem: Host-associated > Plants > Phyllosphere > Stem > Wood/Secondary xylem...
TTTGATTAGGCTCAATTCAAAAAATTTCATGAATGCATATAAAGTTTGCCATGTGTGTAATATTGAAAAAAAAAACACTTTGTAAATTAAATCCCAGGACTATGTGTTTTTCCTTGTCCATGTGCCTCCTTGTCTAATGGAATAAGCGAAACTTCATGAATAATGCATGTATTTTGGTACATCAGAATCCGGTGGATGCATATATAGCTTAATGCAAATTCCGGTAAATGAATTGAGGAAGTGAAGTGACGAAACTTTTAGCTAGGTTAGCATCATTAACTAGCTAGTTCTAGTACTATGCACGTACGTGTGCTTTGGTGCCTAGCACTTTCTGAGCAATGTAGTGTGAAGTGATCATCGCTCTTCAATTTCAAAATAATTGTCCCATGACCGAAGGTATAAATTAATTACTGCAAGTGATTTTTATCAAACTGTTGCAACTATTGCTAACACAATTGATCCACTTGGGAATTTTTTTTTGTATGAAAACTTTTATTTTGTAGGTACACAGATACAAAAATATTGTCAATGTGGGTATAAATTCTCTTACAAAGTTTTATATTTATAATATTAATAACAATATTTATATTTATACATTTACAATATCTGTAATATTACATATATGTTAAATATTTTTTATGTGAAATCTATCAAAATAATTTTTTCCATTTGTTAAACTCAGAAATAAAGTATCTCATACCAAAACCCCCATGAAAACAACCATTAAAAATTAAAAATTGCAGCTGTAATACCTGTATAAAATGAAGCTCTGTACATAGAAATCATCGCTTCGAGGAAAATACTAACTATTATATATTATAATAGATGATGATGATGATAATAGTGAGATGGCTAGCATTCCCTGCTCTATGATTGGCCCAGTGGCTCCAATTAACACAAGTGGATCCTAACCTGGCATGATTTCATAGGCATGGCAATACCGTATCAAAATATACTATTCTTTGGTAGCCAGGCCAAACAAATGAATAAAAAAATAAAAAATCAATATCAAAAAGACATTTCCTTAGTCACTCACTCACACACACAGAGAGAAAGGTCAACCGCCAACATTCCGGTTAGTTCTTTCGTTAGCACACCACAGGACCCAAATGGTCACTTTGGCTACCACTCCTATATATACTCGAGTTCTGCACTGAACGGTTTTCTATCATTTTATGTAACCATAGAAGCTTAGTAAAAGCATCCAAGAAATCAAGAAACAAAGCACAAGAATCTTGCGCACAACAACCACACAGAGACCAGCTCAAGAGAAGCAGTCGCTATAGTTAAGCCATGGCAGACGAGTACACAAGCACAAACTGGTGGGATTCATCTTCATCAAGCAGGAACAGGTTTGATAGTACTGGATCATCATCTACAACTTCGGGACATACTAGTTTAGGAAGCTTTGCTTGGCCAACAGAAATGGTTGATGTCAAAGGAAGGTCTTCTATGGAAACTGTTTCAGTCTCGGATAGTTCTGTTGTTTTCCATGATTCCCAGAAGCTGCAACAAGGCCATGATTCTTCTGCTGACTTGCATATGATGGGTTTAGGCCTCTCTTCACCAGCCATTGATTGGAACCAGGCCTTACTGTAAGTTCACATACAAATACACACTTGTAACGCTAGCTATGCGAGTTTGCTTCATGTGTATATTTTCTTTGTTTCTTTATATGCATACCTACCGAATTTAAAATGACTACCTTTTAATTAATACACTCCATTATTATAAAAAATATAAATATCGAGTTTAAAGCTCAAATTTTTTGGCAGTCGCGGAGATAAGTCTGAGAGCAGTTTTCGATCGATGCTACAAGATAATTTGAGTTCAAACACCAATTATCAGCAAGAAACTGGGATTGGATCTTCTCAAGCTCAGTGGAGATCATCAGAGAGAGTGTTCGCTGGGGTCAGTGGAGACTCCTCTATGAATGAGTTTAAGCAAATGAATCGGGGCTTTTCTTTAGATCAACCACAGTTCAGTCCTCACGGGAGCTCCAGTGATAGTACTGTGACAGGTCAAGGCTTGCAGTCTAGTTTCCCAATGGATTCATCAGGTATATATGGAAGCCCTTCAACTATGCTGCAAGGACTATTGGGATCAGATAATCAAGTACAGCAGTCTTCGTTCGACAACCGATCGATGGGTTATGCATATGGGGCAAATTATGGTGTTAGCACTAATGAATTGTTGCCTTCTTGGTCTAAAATACCTCAATTCTTGAGAAATTCACCACCCAAACAGCCTCCTCATAACCAGTTGCACCTCTCCAATAATGCTCCCTTTTGGAATGCATCTTCAAGTGCCATGAGTGATGTCCGTCCGAGCTTTTTCCCGTCGATGCAACCGCAGTTTACCACATCCAATTTCGATGAAAAACCTAAGGTATGCAAATATAAAATGATAATGGAAGAGTACAACCAGGCATCTTTACGCCTGAGCCTTATATATATAGCTAAATGCAATTTACAGATATTCGATTGATGGTAATTAATTGTGCTTTCAAGATTAGGGTTTGGACTATTGAGATTGATAGTTTTTGGATCACTCGTTTTTTCCAAGCAGAATATATCTGAAGTACGGGATTCGAATACAGCAGTAAAGAAAAGTGGGGGTGAAGCAGGAGCAAAAAGGCCAAGAAATGAAACCCCATCACCTTCGCCAGCTTTTAAGGTACAAAAAAATTTAAGAAAAGATTTTGACAAGATGAGTCTATACAAGCTTTTTATCCTATCCATCATTTATAGACATGAATGAGAATTAGTATAGCTTTGATCATAGGCGAGGAAAGAGAAGATGGGGGACAGAATCACTGCACTCCAACAATTGGTTTCACCTTTCGGAAAGGTAAGATAACTCTCTTGTTTTTCTGCTGCTCACTCTCACGAAGAGTAAATAGTGACAGATCATTTTCATTCTTGAATCATTAAAGCTTATCAATGATTGTCTTTTTGGCCTGTGATCATGTTATCATGTCAGACTGATACAGCCTCGGTGCTCTCTGAAGCTATTGAATACATCAAATTCCTCCATGAGCAAGTCGCTGTAAGTGATCTTATACAAATCTTGCATCCTTCTAGTGAAAACTATACTAAAGAAATGATGCAGGACATGAGTTGTAAGTAATGCATTCATCCATTAAGTGCAGATTTGTCTAGCATTTATATAATATTCATCTTCTAATTTTATATTTCAGGTCTTGCGCACCCCATACATGAAAAATGGAGCTCCCATACACCACCAGCAGGTACAATCATATTCTCCCTCCAGAAGTATAAAATCATATAGTAACTATTCCAACGATTATTCAATACTTAACTATAAATTCTTCAATTAATATCAAGGAGTAAGAATCTTTTTTTCTGTTCATGAAATTGATATATGGCATCTTCTTTTTTGCTGTAGAGTTCTGAGAAGTCCAGGGACTCTGAAGGACAAAAACAAGATCTTAGAAGCCAAGGGCTATGTTTAGTACCGGTATCAAGCACTTTTCCGGTTACTCATGAGACCACAGTTGATTTTTGGACCCCCACATTTGGAGGGACTTTCAGATAAAAGGAAAGGACGATGGTAAAAAATTCGGGCATGGGAACAGATTCTATGCAACTAGTGTATATGATCTTATCAAACCCTAGCCAAGTTGGGAATGATAAGATTAACGATAGAAAAAATAAGGAACAGAAAACAAAGAAGCCCCATATTAACTGTAGTTCTGGATGGAAGAGAACACTATGTAGAGAAACTGTGAAAGAGAAAGAAAAGGAAATGACTCTCCAAGGGTACACGCGGCCAGCTACAGGCAAAATGATATTTTTGTTTCGATGGCTAGAAGTATGTTAGCGCAAGTTTCTGTGTTGATCGAGATTAAATCCTCTCTTCAGATAATCTTAAAGGCAGGCAGGCTCACTTACCATATCAGCTAGTACATTCAAAGAGATTTAATACATTTCTCTGAAAGTCAAAAGGATGCATATGGCCAACGTTTGGAAGTATATTATTTGCTGTAATAAACGTGGGTCAGGAACGAAAATAGGTGCTGATTTTAGGGAAAGTGCTGTCAAGAAGATTTAGTTTAGATAACATTAATCTGTTATTAAGTAGTAGCCGAGTTTAGTAGAAGATATATAAAGAAACTCTTGTTTTTCATATTTTTTTCTACTGCTATATATATATATATATATTTCATGAATAGAACTGGCACTAGCTTCAGTTTTGATTTAACTAAGAGGGAAAAGGAATGAAAGGGAATAATTGAATTCCAGGATAGGGAGTGAGTGTGGGGATGTCATTTGATTGGAAATCTCACTTTTGATTTGTTTATGTGTTTGGAATATTGTTAGTGGAAGTCAGAAGGTGGGCCACACCTCCTCCTCTTTTAGGTTTTCATTTTCATCAAATGTTAGGGATGGAGGTATGTGTGTGTAGATGCTATCAGTCTCTGCTTTTGTGCTTTTCATCCAATGGCCACATTGGGGGGCTTCCATTGGAAGGTGAAGGCAAGCCGATTATTCATTAATCTCTCTTACTTTCACATGTAGAAACATTAAAAAAAAAATTAGTGCTGATTAATTTTGTGCTTGAGACTGCTGGAAACTATGAATAGATGATCCTATTTACTTAATTATTTCAAGGGTTGCTTGTTTGTATTTATGAATTATGATTAAAGGGAACCCAAGAAATATATATGTGTTGCAGGAGGAAAGTGAAAACTTTGATGTTGAATTCTTCTGAAGAAATCAACAAGAAGATGGGTAAAAGTTTTTGTATCAAATGACGGACTGGAGAGAAACCATTTATCCTCTTCCAATCGTTGCAATGATTGATTTCTGTGTATAAATTTGAGCAAACAAGGGCTCAAGTTGTGATGATTTTTGTTTTCAAGACACCTCTGTGTACGAAATATGGACATCGATCGTGTCAAGATGCCAATCAATAACGAATAAGAAAAAAAAAATGGAGAGAATCTTTCCAAGTAATAATTATTTGGAATTAATTTGCTGCTTAATCCTCTAATTAATTATGCAATAAATTATGATCTTACATCATGAAGAAACTTATTGTTTTTTAAGCTCAGCACCGGATTCGGGACCTTATAATTAATTTATCAAGTACTTTATGATTTTAAAGTTACTGAAAGTTACATCAACTTTAATTTACTAAAAAACATAGAATCTAAGAGTTGATTATTGTTTCACCGATATTACAGTCTTCCATGTGACTTCAAGATTTCAAAAGCTTACTTTCCTTTCTATATATATTTGTCTTCTATTACAAGTAAGTTTTTATTGATTCTTAAATGCACTTTTTTATATTACATGTACAGATATCGAAGTAGAGAGGAATGAGAAGAACGGAGAAATACGATAAAAAAATATTATTTGAAATTACTAATACTCTTGTTATATAAATCTAATTTGATACGTAGAGAAATATAGCTCCTCGCTCGTATGAATATAGATACAATATCAAGTCAAATCATATTAAATCTGTGTTTTCTTTCTTGTTTTTCTTTCTTTTGCAATATATATTCATATTTATTTCAATCTACTATCCTGCCAAGCTGAGTTACAATATATATATTAATGTTGACAAAGATTCTTACTTGGAAGGAATTAATTATAGACATTCTTCTTTACCAATATAATATAATGTCATTAATTGGGCTATATATACATCGTATATTGCAAGATACAGGATATTACACTTCCACATGCATGTGATTCGCTGATCATCCTGGGCACTGGACCTCTTCAGGGCAGTAGAGAGGAGTGGGAAACTGGAGACTGCTCCAGTTACTCAAATTGTCGAAGAGAAATTTCCACAAAAGAAAAGATGACATCTGTATAAATTAACCCTTCAAGGAAGAAGGATCGAAACAAACAAAGATTGCTCTAGGAGCTTTGTTTGATTTAATTCTTGCACTTAGAACATATCTTTCTCTTAAAGTACAGAAAATTTTCAATGTTCACGAGCATCGTATCCTTTTTTTTAATATAAATTTAAGACATAAATTCCAAGGCTAGATACCGCTAGACTAGCTAGACCAGTCGAATCCAATGACATTGCAACAAATAGAATTGGTTTTTCAGCTAGTTTAATGCCATCATTATCTTGCATTTAAGTATAGCTTTTGCCTGCTCATGTTCAGTCAGTACTCATCATGTGAGTTTAAAGGGACTGTTTCCTCTTCGATCGTTTCATCAATTGGAAACCTTATTTTCAAAGTTCCATGAGCTTTTTGTCAGCCAGGGCTGCAGCAAAATTACCACTGCATAATTTTTTTAAGATTTAAATCTAAAATGTATCGGAAAGGAGAGCCATATTTAGAGAGAAAAAGTGGAATCTTGTAATTGTTTAGGGTAAAAATGATTGCCCTAAGACTCTTGTTCTGGGTAGTGCAGTGGAGTTAAAAATGTTTTGATGGGAGTTTATATTTGTCAACTTGCAAGGCAATGAGTGCTTGAGATTTTTATTATCACTACTAATGGGCATCCAACTATGCGAGCATGGCATGAGCATAAAGCAGAGAAGAAGATATGAGGTAATACATTACATCAGCCTAGCTACCTTGGAAATCGAGCACAGAATTTAATGTCGAATCATATATTAAGTTGAAGATACTGTAGTACAAAGTTTTATTTATTGGTACAGGAATTGATTACTGCATAAGCAGAAAAGGGAAGTCAAGCATTTAGGCAGAGAAAGAAAAGCTATAGGCAAGTTACACGTAAAGAGTGGCGAGACTGGAGAATTCGCTTGCGACTGGATGGCTGGCCGGATTACGGGAAGAAACAGCTTTGAGAGTTACAACACTTCTTTTGGTGACAGATGCCTGATTGCAATGATAATTCGACGTTCATTGATTGCAAAGAAGCCAAATTAAACCCTTTTACGTGTTGGTTGTAAAACGATAATTTACAGGCTAGAACAAGGAAAAGACACCATCATATATTGCATCTGCACCATGTTTAATAATCCCTGCAATCCAGAATCCGAGTGGCTGAGAAAAGCTTGCTTGAGGGCACACTTTTTAATGAGATGAACAGCCTTGTTTGGAGATTCGTATTCCGAGAAGAGGTTGGTTCTCTTCTCATATCTACTCGGAGAACAATAACTAAATAATAAATGATTGATGAATCAAATTCCTCTTAATATTTACCGGACCATCGTGTTCTATATATTTCTTCCAAGCATGAACATGAAGGTTAGGTTATACTTTATAGCTGGTGGAACTTCGACTGTTTTAACTTTTGTTAGATGTGATTATTCTTGATGCTTTGTTTCACTTGGGCCTACTACTATGACATCATGTTTGCGTTGCGGATAGCCGGTTTTTATATATATATATATATATATATATGTGTTAATATTAAGAATTAATTTTTTTTTTTTAAAAATATTATATATTTCAAAACAAAAAACACTTCACATAAAAAACAAAACATGGTTGGAAAGAATCACAAGCACCTGTTTCTGCAGGCACAATCAGCAATGGCAATATAAGGAACTTTGATAGAACTATGGTTTAATTTCATAGATTGATGCGCTGCTTAAAGCAGGGCTCTGCCTGGCATCAGCTTGAAAAAAAAAAAAAAAACACTCTTATTTCATACGATTATGTAAATCTTACTGCTTTTCAACATACAAGAGAGTAGATTAAAGTAAAGGTCCTGAAAACAGAGGACGGAAGAAATCAAATTATAATGCATTGGGGAATGGAACAAATGGAAGCACAATCAACCTTGTGATCATAGGCAATTAATACTATCGTATTACACACATACTAGGCATATAATAACCAATAGATCAACAATTATTCTTTGCAAATGCATATTTTATGAGAGTAAAAAATGGAAGACCAGCCTGTATTCTTGTAATCGAGTAAAACTTATGCGGCTCCCTTGAGCTTCTTTGTGATGGCAGCAATGTGCTTGCCCTGGTGGAAAGCCTGCTCCAGTTCAAGCTCGGTTGGCTGTCTTGAGCCATCCCCAGCAAAAGTTCCTGCACCATAAGGACTTCCACCTTTAACCTGCTCCATCTCAAACATGCCAGCACCGAATGTGTAGCCAATGGGAACGAATATCATCCCATGGTGAACGAGTTGGGTAATAGCAGTCAACCTGTACGTAACAATCTCAGCATTTTCATAAAGCGTCGTTGCTTTCACTTTCTAGCAAGTTTTCAAGTAAAACACTTTACTTGCTAACGGTGGAAAAAGATAATTTGCTAACAGTGAAAGAGGGACTTACGCTGTGGTCTCTTGGCCACCACCTTGGGATCCAGTGCTAAAGAAGATTCCTGCAGGCTTGCCAGCAAGTTGTTGTGTTTTCCATAGACCTCCAGTTGCATCCAGAAAAGCTTTGAATTGGGCGGCCATCATTCCAAATCTTGTTGGGAATCCAAACACAAAGCCATCAGCTTCTGCAAGTTCACTAGGTGTAATGATTGGTACATCACTCTTTGGTGGTGCACTCATCTTTCCTAGCACCTCTTCTGGCAGTATCTCAGGAACCTGATACACATGAGGACTAGATAAGTACATTTTTTTTGCAATATCTTAAAAACCACAAGGAGGAGCCTTGCTTCAAAAAATAATCCAAGAAATTTCAGCATTGTTCCAAAACCATGGTAAGCAACAGACTGTGACAGCTAGTGGAATTTTGTGCTTAAAATGATACGTAGCTGTACCAATCAATTCAAGTAGAAAACTTCTGAAAAAATGAACTAAAAGGATTTCCTAGCCACCAGTTGAACTATCAAGTTGCATTCCTATTTTATTAGATTACAAACTTGAGTGGCAAACAAGATGAGAAAACTTGGGACGTGGGAGCAACATTGACATAATTAAGAGAGAGAATAAAGTGATAATACTGATTGTCATAAATGCAATGACATTGAAAACCTTCAAAACTGCATGCAGCAGTTCACATAAAGCATGGGATCCATGGATGTTGATGATGAATTCTGATAACCGCAGAACTTCACAAGCAGCCAACATTTTTATAAGCAAGTCTAGATTCATGAGTCTCAAAGGAATCCTAGTTCCTTTTCAATCTAAAATTCTGGTGGCATTCTACTATGTATCATCATACACAGGCTACAACATGAAGGTAAACTAAATAGTTCAACATCACAACAACAAAGATGGTATCATCATATACAGGCTACAACATGAAGGTAAACTCAATAGTTCAACATATACTTCCTTACCTGCCATAATTTGGCCTCAACACCTTCAACGGATGAAGCCCCTTTCCTAATCTCTTCTGCCAGTTTCTCTACATGCCCGTACATGGAATAGTACCTGTAGAAGTTATAAGAAATTTTATGAGACAGATTATGAGGAGAAAAGTTCAAAGCATGCGTCTCACCAAAGCATGCTTCATCATAACCTCATCCCTAAACCCCCAAAAAATAAAACCTCAGGAAGGAGAAAGAATGTGGAGAGATTGTAGCATATAAGAATAACTTGCATGAAATCGCATATACACAAGCTGTTAATAACAGTCTTTAAAGATGATGCCTTTTCATCATGTTTTTAAACCCAATCGAATATCTGTCCATAAGATCATCTAATCCAAACCAGCAGTTGATCTACTAGAAAGTGTTTGCATAATACGAAAAGCTTAGTTGGCAATGGGTAATATGGACTGCAATACTTGGTGCACCATACATAATGATCAAACAGTACAGCAGATGAGTCCTTAAGATATGACAAATAAAATTTGCAAACACTTAAATTTGCTACAGAAGACCATCAGGCCACTGAAATGAGTGAGTCATATGTCATGGTTACTTTGGACACAGTGAGAAAATAGATAAGGTTGACTTTCATGCTTCATCATGCCTAAACTGACACAGCGCCAACAAGCTCACCACATCATTTCATCCTTCAAAGAATTGACTTACTATACATTTTATGCTGTAATGTCTGGATTCTGAGAATACTAGGTCTGCAAACTAGACTTATGTGCAAACATATCCCCATTCAAACACCCCCTTCACCCAATAAAAAAAGTAAGAAAATAAAAAAAGGAAATACTTTCCCTCATTGTGTTTTGTATTCTGTTAGCAATAAACCAACTGACCCCAATAGACCATCCCACGAAATAGTGGATGCCTAGATATATAGTGCCCACTAGCCCACTATGTATGAGATTGGAAAAGACTTCATACCAATAACATGGCAAGAACAACCAGCTAAATTGACCATTCTTAGTGAAATAATAAAGTGTCCGCAAACCAGTACGATATCCATGCAACTGGTGAAAATCATGAAAAATAGTAGTCTGTACTCTGTAGCAGCAGCAAATGCCTTTCTTTTAATGGGACTTAGACTGGATCTTCAGAGAATTATTATCTCAACTAATCTATCAAAATTTCATGAAACGAGAGAGCTAAATATACTCTAACTTCAACACTTAAGCAACAAAAATTTACTTCCTCAGAGCCTTTAAAAAGATTTACAGGTGGAAAATACCAGGCAATGAAAGGATTGCCAGATGAACAATAAACGAGCAGCAATAAAAAAAAAATTAATTCTTTTGGGTTACAAAGGAGAAGATCGAACTTGAGACCGACTCACTCAATAAATAATTGAATTAAATGTTCGACTGACATGAAAACAAGAATCATGTGAATACCGACAAGACCTCGAACTCCATTGCATTCAAAGATCCGAAAAATCAACACCGCGCATTTATATCTTATCTTAGTCATCAAGCATAAGATGAGCTTAGCAACACTAATTAATCCACAAAATAAAAAAATAAATTAAAATTCTAAACTGCATGATTAATTAGAGATATAATACAGATCAGACACTAAAAATCAGAAGAACTTATTAGAAACAAACAAACGCAATGCAGGCTTTAAATATTTGCAAATGAATCAATAGAATAAACCCTTGCTCAAATCGCGATTGAATACAAATAAACTAATTCAAGGTTATAAGAGATTAGAAATGGAAAATTAAGAGTATAAAGAGAGAGAGATTTACACAATATAGACTTTGGTTGCCATTGATTTGGAAGAATTTTGCAGAGCGAGCGATCTACTACTTTTGTGCGTGTGGTTGCTTGTGTGATTTTAAGAAGAGGAGGAGAAAAGGAAAAGAAACGTTGATGATTTTATAGAATTGAAACGAGTGGGTGGCGAGAACGCGTATTTATAGTTGCTTACGCCTTACGGAGGGGAGGGAGAAGGAGGGAGATTAATTATTTTTTTGAAATATTATTCTGAATTGAATAATTAAAGGAAAAAACACAAATAAATAATTAGAGGAAAAGACAAATAAATAATTATTCAATATTGCCAGCTCTAAATAAATACAAGATTTTGTTATTTTCTTAAGTTCTGATGGGTGCCGTGAAGAGAAACGGACGAAATGCATTTGATTAATTTTCAAATCGAAATAATTAATGATTAATGATGATGATGAAATGTTGTGGTCATGCTTATAACCATATTGCTTACTGTTCATTTCTTCTT
>Ga0325403_1006033_pt1 | contig 11493 bp, 8 predicted proteins | sample PopdelMetagenome_19_FD_205665 | JGI IMG/M metagenome (GOLD analysis project Ga0325403, IMG submission 205665) | Populus deltoides microbial communities from Bellville, Georgia, United States - Xylem-PdKOR-R4 | ecosystem: Host-associated > Plants > Phyllosphere > Stem > Wood/Secondary xylem...
TGTGTTTTTATAGCTATGATAATAAAATTAAACTACAATATCATCAACTATTTTCATATTCAAATAGAGAGGTTGAGGAAGGATCGATAGCTGCTGCTGTAGTTGTTGTGGTTAAGTAGAAGTTGGATGGGAACACATAAAGGGATGGATTGCCACGTGGCAAGAATATTGTTCCTGATGAATGGGAAAACAAAATATCATTCCTTGTTTTGTTAGACGGGGTTTGAGTTTGATTGATAGCGTAGCCAATGGGGGGGCTAATTCTAACCGACCGCTTTTGCAGGGTCTACAAATTGCCACGCAAGTCGCCGCACGTTATCACTTCCCCGTCCAGATGCCTCCACCGAAAAAGCAAGAAAAAAAAGCGCAAAACCAAACCCAGCTATTTTTTTTAAAAAAAAAAAGGGAAAAAACGAAATTAAATCGAAAACGATAGCTGGGATTGGAGAATTTCCCCAAGCAGCTTGAGTATATTAGTGATCTTGGCTTTATTATTATTATTATTCAATTTTTAACCCTAAAATTTCCCAAAAATTCAAAAAAAAAGAATGTCTTTTTCAGAAATAGTCATTTTAAAAAAATATATTAAAAAAATACAGTTTCTAATTGCAATTATGCAAGAATTTAATTTATAACCGGTCAAAAAATCATGAGGCATTCAATTTGGAGTTTAATTGAAAAAAATAGAATAAAAGGATGAAATTGGTCATATTTGCACAAATTGAAAGACCAAAGGTCTAAATATAAGAGATTGTAAAATTTAAAAGTCCAATTAATTCAATTGAGGGCCTAGGTAAGGAGAAAGATTGGAATTAAGGGCGAAAATGGCTAAATTTGTAAGCCAATGTCCAAAATAAAAGGAATGGCAAAGTTTGGAATTTTAATTAACTCAATTAGGGACATAATTGAGGAGAAAAAATAAAATGTAGAGTCAATTTGATAAAAATTAAAAGAATTAAGAAACCAATGACCATAATGGAAAAGACATTGAAATTTGGAGATCCTATTAATTTAATTAAGGACTTCAACGAAGAGAAAAATAAAAATTTAGAGTTAATTTGATCAAAATTATAAGAATTAAAATACCAAAAACCAAAATAAAAGAGGCGTTGAAACTTGATGACCTTATTAATTCAATTAGGGGTTTAATTGAAGAAATAAATTGAGATTTGAGATCAATCTGACTGAAATTGCATAAATTGAAAGTCCAATGACTGAAATGTAAAAGATGATGACATTAGGGAACATTTTTGCTTTTCATTGGGGGCTTAATTGAAAGAAGTCAAGGAAAATATCCCTAAATTGATAGAGAATAGAGAAAGTAGAAGTATGAGGAGTAAGTTGTAAGCAAAGAAAAAGACAAAAAATTAATAATAAAAGAAAATGTTTGTGTGTGTATACTTTAATGAAACAAAACGGTGTGTTGCACCGAATTGAGGGAGGGGAAATATAGCCTAAAACGCCAAAATGATGTCGTTTTGAAGAGACCAAGGGAATGTTTACTCTCTTTTTTTATGCATACATGTATATTTTATATTTCTTCTCATTTTTTCCAAGAGCTTTTGGCTGAACTTTGGACCACCGTTTTTCTCTCTTCTCAAGTTAGGCCAAAAGTTGTTGTACGAGTTTTGCTATTTGTTTCCTAATAATTTGCAGAGTTTTTATTTAGCAAAGATTTCTTTTCCATAAGAAAATCATAGAAGGCAAAAATTAAGATTGTATTGGCAAGGGTTTCCATGTCAACAACTTGTGTTTTTTTTTTTTTTGTGAATTTTCTCATTGGTAAGGTTTCATTATCATTTAAGGACATTAGAGATGGTTTGTTGGCTTATTTTTTATAATACACAACTTTACGCTAACAAACATAATTTTCAATCTGACTATTGAATTGGGTTGAAAGTTTACCAGAAGTTTCTAAAGGTATTGTTTTATATTGGCTGAAGTCCACAAATCATAAAGAAATAAATAGCAAAACCCATACAACAACTTCTAGCTTGACTTCAAATATGTCGTTCTCTCTTATCTGGATGAAAAACGTAAGATATCTAGATCTATGAGAAACCAAGAGTAAGAGCAAACTCTCACATAAGTTTTATTTTTGAATAATCAATCTATCTCTTATTAATTTTTAAAAACCTAAATACAAGCTAAATAATCTTATTTATACTATGTAAAATATCTTAAATAATATTGGAAAAATAATAAAAAATTCTAAATAAAATAGGAAAAAGAATCATAAATCAATTGGGAAACTAGTGCAATTCCCCGTATAATAGCTTTTGGACCTTATTGCATGGCTTTCCTGATGTCCTATTGAGTTGATATTTTAACCCAATATAAAACAAGACTTCTAGAAACTTCTGGTAAAATCTCATCTTGATCCAATGGTTAGATAAAAAATTATGTTTATTAGTGTAAGACTATGCATTAGGGAAAATAAGCTAAAAACCCGCCTCTAATGTCCTTGAATGATAAGGAAACATTGCCAATAGAAAAATCCACAAAACAAAAAGAAATACAAGTTGTTGACATGGAAAACCTTACCAAAATAATTTTAATTGTTGCCACCTATACTTTCCTAGTAGAAAAGAAATCCTTGTTAAATAATAAGTCTATAAATCATAAGAAAAAAATTAGCAAAACCCGCACAAGAACTTCTGACCTGACTTCAAACACATCATTCTCTCTCATCTGAAAGAATTATTGGACCTACCATATATGGATGGAAAACTCTAGATATTTAGTTTCTATCCCAATTAACACACAACAAATTCCATCTGTAACTTTAGATATAACTCAAACAGTATACAAATGTCTAGTTTGACAGATTCGCAACTTGTTAACTCAAATATCTTGAATTAGCCTAATCAAGAACTATTTTGACTTATCAAAGAATTAAACAAGCTTCATGATATCTTTTATACTTCTCGTTTGCATCTCGATTATAGATGTTGGGTGTGGATTGGTTACTTATAGTTTTAGTGCCTTGATACAAGTTATTATTATGTCAACTCAATCACAAGCCTGAATTTAGCTTTACTTGGGAAGGATCAATTTGATTGTAGGTTTTAGATCTCTTTATCCATGAGAGTACTAATTGTTATATAATTTATATAAAAAAAGAAGAAGAAATCAAAATCATAAAATCAGGTTAATATGTCTTTCAAAAGCAAGTTAACATCCAAATAAGATGATGGTTTAATGTTGAATTCTTTTGAGGATAAAAGGAAAAGTGTGATTCAGTAAGTATCAATAAAGGATCCATTAGATGTACTAATTAGACCTATTACAAGATCTAAAACTAAGTGGATTCAAAAGGAATTGATTGGGCTAATTCTGGATATTTGGGCTAACAAGTTGCAAATTTACCAAGTTAGACCTTTGTGTGTTGTTTAAGCCAAATCTAGAGCTATAAATGAAATTTTCTTGTGATTTTGGTGGAGATGGAAACTAAACATCTCAAAATATTCATTTATATATGGTAGGCCGAGTAATTTACCCATACGAGAGAAAATAACGTGTTTCAACTCAGGCTAGAAGTTGTCGTACAAAAAAAGAAGAAAGAAAAAGGAAAGAAGAGAAGAGAAAACCATACCCAAACACCAAAAAACCCAAATCATGAGAAACAAAAAAGTTGGGTTTTTAGATCACTATACTAGTTCATTTTGAACTAGAAAGTTCCATAGAGGATAAAGGAACAAAAAAGGAAGAAAAGAAAGAAAGAAAAATATAGAAAAAGAAGCACAATCCATATAAAAAGAAGAAAACCTAATCTAGAGAAAGAAACCACCAAAATTCTCTACACCACCATGATAACCACTAGGAGCCTCAACAGCACCTCCGCACTTTACTGGAACCATCCAACTTTTGATTTTTAAATGCATGAACAAGGGCTTAGTTGAGTTTAATTTACATATTGAGTGTTTTTATAAAAAAAATACAAAAAACATATGGTGACTAAGTACGTGAAAATGCATGAAATTGTAAGTTTAAGTCTCCAAGTCTTATTTGTGTTTAATATAGGTTTTGCATGCCTTTATTAACAAAAATAAAAACTAGAAGAATAAATGTGATGATTTTGATTAAAAAACAAATGCATGAAAGAAAAAAACCAAAACTTGTTTTTTTTTTTTGGTTTGTTTGTAACCTAGACTTTGAATGACAAAGTTAGAGTTTTGAAATGTGCATTGTTTTTAAGATGATGGTGCATGAAAAAAACTTTAATTCAAATGTTGCATGCTTCCTTCATTATGAATGAGAAAAACCATGACATGTGTTTTTTGTTGCTTGGATGATACATGAATGAATAAAGAGAGACTTGAGATCTTTTATTCTTAGGATTAAATTGTTATCTTCGGTTTTTGTTCTTATGATTATCGTGTTTATCCATGTCTTTATGATCATGCTAAAAAAATGTGTTTCAAATCCCATGTATTTTGGCTAAACCTCTCGGACAAAAAAAATGTATTTATTTGATGTTCATGCAAGTTTTGTAGTAAACATATTATTTTAATGTTCTCACTTTACATTTGCATTTCTCTATTTCAAAAAGAAAATGAATTTATTACATTGCATGTTTTGATATTGAATTTTATAACTTGTTTATAAAACCCCTTAAAATTTGACCCACATTAAAAAAGCCTTTATGAGTCGACATTCCAAAACCTTTTAAAAATTCTAAAATAAGTCTAATCTAATATTTTAGATAGTCTCATTCATTATCAAAATCTTTTTGAAGGAAATCAAAGTTTCTTTTTTTAAATGATAAAATCTTTTATTTTAAAGATTAACGTTAATTGTTTTTGTTAAAACTTTCATTTCAATGAAATCATCTATTCTTAGGAATTAACTTAGGCTTGTTTGCTGGAAAATAAATTTTTTTTGGAAATTGGTTTCCTTGAAAAGTAGATTCTTGAAAAGTGAATTATTTTTCTATGTTTAGTAGTGTCATGAAAAATAAATTGAAAAATATTTTCCAGTGTTTAGTTATGTCATATAAAATGAACTGGAAAATAACTTATTAATATTTTTTTCAAGTTTATTAAAATAACGAAGAACAAATCTTACAAATTAAAAAGTTGAATGAGAATGAAATTGAAAAAAAAAATCTAATTTCATAAATTATCTCAAATAAAATAATAGAGATCAAATCTAACAGATAAAAAAATTGAAAGATGATGAAATTAAAATAATAATAATTACAATTTCACAAATTATTTCAAATAAAATATGTAACAATTAAAAGAATGATGATCAAATTTAATATATAAAAAATTCAATTAAAAAAATAATAAGAGAAAAATAAATAACAATCATAAAAATAATAATCAAAATTAATATAAAAAATAAATCAAATCAAATTCTAAGGGGTAAAATTAAAAAACAAAAAGATTCAAAACAAAATATATAACAATTAAAATTTAAGGACCAAATTTATTATAATCAGCAAATAATATGATATTTCTAAATTTTTCACAACTTCTAAAAAGTATTTTTCGCAAAAAAAAAACACTTTCTTGAAAACCAAGTCAAATTTTTCTTTGACTGGAAAATATTCTCTGTTGATTAATTTTTCTAATAGAAAACAAACACAATAAATTTTGAAAAATAATTTCCAGAAAACTACTTCCTACCAAAAAAAACTTCATGGAATTTTTTTTTTAGAATTAATGTAATTTTCTATTGTTCTCACTTGCGCCTATTTGAGGGCTTTGAATCTTGTTTGGCTGGACTTCTTTATTTGACGTGGCCTGTTTGCCCTTGGGGTTTACTTTGAGAGTGAGTAATAATTGAAATTTTATTCAAATAATAGCATTGAGAGAGGTTATTTTTTAATTAAATGATTATTTTACGAGTTTTTAATGCTTTAAGAAGTGTGGGATTGACACTTGAAAAATAATAACATTGAGAGAGGTTTGCCTTAAGAGTGCGGCTGGGTAATAATTGAGTTCGCTTTCTGCATTTGACTTGCAAATGAGCGCGGCTGGGTATAGAGTAACCTTGAGCCGCTTCGGCCTGGACAGTGGAGTTCACGTATAAATGCATTGGCTTCGACTCTCCGTTTCGGATCCTTCAACCATTCATTACCTCACTATATTATGGTTTTCGATGCATGCAGAACTCATCATGCACCTCAGGAAACACCACAATTAAAGCAGAGTGGAAACAGACCACCACTAATCTTATAAGGATCCTCAGAAAAGAACTTAATTTCCAAGAAGAGATGTTAAAAGTGCTAGAACAGCAATCACAATAATGATATTTAGAAAATAGTTAGACTGGAGAGGCTTATCTGGGCTCCCGCCAACTGCTTGATACTCTGCTCTAATCTTCTGTTTCATAGTCTCTGACAACTCTCTCTGCAATTCAAATAGGCAACACTAGTTGAATTTATTCCTTTCTTCTTCATTTAGACTTCCAAGTTTTATATGTGATTTCACAAAAATTGCAAATAGCTTCATCCTGTCTGTATTATTAAAAGAAACGGCACTAGAAAACAAGATGCTTGTTTTTTAGTCCTGCAGTGAATCATGAAAAGTGAAAAAATGAACATTTTGCATACGTATATTTCTGCCATATAAATCATCCATGCAACGCTAAAAACCAAGGAACTTTTATGATTAATAATTAACAGAACGTTTTGCAACAACTTGCTTGTAATTACGACCTTTCCAGAGGAGTACTTGGCAGCCACAAACTTCTCTCCTGCAACACCATCTAGCATAATTCCCTGATCACCAAATCATCAATTAGTTTTTCAAGTTACAAACTTTCTTGCAACCATTGTACTTTACAATTGAATCTAATCGTGGGAGTTCCAATAAATTAAACATAGAAAAAGACTTTAAAAGACGGTGTATGTGTAGGTAAGCATGCATGGACAAGTTAACAAAGGGTTGGTTAGATCTAACCCCGGAGTTCATGGAAAGAATGTGTGCATGCGCAGTTGTGAGTGAAAGCACATTCACATGACATGTCATCAATCAGGAACTATTTTACAAGGCTTAGAAATCATAAACATCAGCCATCATAAGCTCTCAAAATTATTTTTTTCTGAAAAAACTGAGTTGCATATATAAGATGAACATTTGACCAAGACCTTTCAAATATTTTCAAGGACAGTTATGGTAATCATTAGAACATGGGTAAAGGCGAAAGACATGAATTGAGCATCTCGGGACAACACTTGGCTAACAAACCTCTGGAGGATCAAATTTTGCCCCAAGATTGCTGAGCTTCGCATGGGCTTCAGCATAATCCTTGAAGAATGCCTCCTTATCTTCAGCATATTTCTCTGCATACACCTGCAGTTTATGCAATGCTTAGCTGATTAAAAAGATTGTTATGTGCTTCTTGACCATCTTACTCTCAAACCTCAATCCATTTTACCTTGAATGAAGGATCTTCAAAAAGAGCAGCATCAGTTGGCAATACAAGTAGATCTTCATCCTTTCTTTCTTTAATATCCTGTGCAAGTAAATCATATTCAGCAAAGCATTGTAACACCCCCACCCCCCAACCCAAATTTTTATATCTTTCTTATGGTATAAGTAGCACGTTCTGATTGTCAAACCTTGAAGTAGGAATTGTCAAACTTCAGCCATTCTGCTGTCCAGGACTGCCCTCCTGGTGCTCCAGGCCCATTTTTCTGTCAAGCAGCAGATAAAATGTAAATATCCAACTGTCGATGCTTTCTATAGCTACTACTGTTTCTATTACTACCCTCTATACATGCTGCAAGATGAGACAAAAGGATCCTGATGGTGATATCAAAGATAAACCATCAATTACATATATTTGTAAACTGGAAAACATGCAATAATCCTATGTCAAATGCTCAGCTGTATGTTTTATCAAGGACAAAAAGAATACGGAGGAAACGGTAGTAGTTAATAAGGAAGTTGTAATAGAGATCTAACATCTCAACTGCATGTTTTAGCTTTAAGAATTGCCTGGCGGCTATAATCATATATCACTAGTTGCAATTCTCCAGAAAATAGAGAATATAGAGAGAGAGGGAAAAGCTTGACCAGTAGTCAGTTTCTAGCATCTCATTCGAACAATTATTAGCCCATGACCAAAAGATATGCTCCCAGTTCACAGTGATGTCAAATGAGAAGGAAGATGTATAGAAATCAAAGTTACTGGTCGCGCAATCAGGATTACTGGTTATTGAGGATTACATAAATCTTTCAAGGTAACTCTGAATATGAGAATGAGAAATCACTAGGAACCATCATCTAGAATTCCTCACTTGTGTAATATACATAAAGCTATATCTACTGTTGCATAAGGAATCAATTAGTTAATAGTAATTTAACCTTAATGAGACATAAAAGTCTATGGAATCTCCATATTGAAATGACACATTAATACCAGTAATAAATGATGATTGCGCAGTCTACGATTAAGCAACTCTAGAAATACTTATATTCTAAAAAATTGGAAGAAGTCGCTCTAATACCGTATACTTCGTCTCTGGTTTGCCCCAACCACTGCGTTCTGGTCTAGACCTTCCAAGTGTGTGTGCACCAGACAATGCAGCTATTTCCTGCAGTTTAAAGACTTAAACAGCAAACATAATATACACATTGAGATAGCATCAAGCAAAGCATGATATACAATTAAGATTACCTTGTCATCTAATCCCATTCTATAGAAAACTTCTCGTAAATGATCAGCAGGTTTAGGGGGGCCAGCATCTATGCACCAATTAGAATTTTAGATATCAATACTAAACTGTAGTTAACAAGCATTAAGTTTATGAAAAACATTTATTACAAGAAAGGATTCAAACTGAAAATACTTACCGGGAAGCCTCCCCTCTTCAGGGCATTCATCAGGGACTGAGACATCCACCCTGCCATACTTCATGGGAATTTTGGGGCCTCCGGCTTCCTAAAACCGCAACACATTTATCAATAAAATGTTTAGACAATGATTTCAAACAAATCACGTTAAATCCACAGAAGAGCAACCTAGACCTCTATAGCAGCTGCGCTGGCCATTTGGAACAAATCCGCATATGTCACACCAGAATACTTGTCTTTGATAGGCTGAATCAGTTTCAATGCATCAACAAGCCCTAAAATCCCAGTTAATTAGGCAACAAATATTACAGAACCAAGCTAATTATTAGTTACACTAATTAAAATTTGAAACAATTACCTGCATTGGCTGCATGCTTTAGTTCAATTTCAAATCTAAGACTTCCATTGGCTCCACCCCTTTTTGGCCACTCCTCTATGTTCTTGTTGTATGTGCCTGCATCATGCCACCCCAACCGAACCTATAAAAGAAAACAACAGCATTATATCAGCATAGAAACTAGAAAGCGAAATTTTTACTTGGCTAGCAAATAATTAAGCAATTTATTATGAGTTGATCATTGAAATTTAAAGACAAAAAAATGTGTATATCAAGTAAATTAAAATAAATAATAAAACAGTATTACCAGAATAGGATGGCAAAATTTAGATTTAAGAAGCTCCTTAATATCTTCTCTCGCACTCTTCAACTGAGCAGCATCCGACGCCGCCGCAACGGTGCTCATTGACGATCGCTTCTACACTCAAAAAAAATAAACTCGGAAAAAAAACAGCCAGCGCAATATAATTTATTTATATATAGAGTGGGAGAGGAAGTGAGACCTGATCCTTAAAAATGAGCGGTGAGAGGGGAGGGAATCGGAGGCATTTGAGAGAGGAAGGAGAGTAAGAGGAAGAGGAGGCAAGAGAGAGTGAGGAGGGAGCTGAACAAATAGAGAGACGGACGCGAGAGGCGGAGGGAAGGAGGCGGGTAGTGGTGGCGGCACCACCACTGAGAGAAGCCATTGGTTGCGATTTTGGTGGAGATACTGTTAGTTGGGAGAGGTACTGTGCCATCTGGGATTTTGCACCCGTTTTATCTGCTGGCTGGCTGGCTCTCCTCGTGTTTTGGATGGAGTGAATGTGGTGCGCACACGCGCATTTATACAGGCTGTTTCGCAATGGAATCGGATTTCTTTGTGTCATTTCATTGTATGTCATCCATTATGCTATACATTATACATCATACATTGTATAGTATCTCCGCTATGCATCAAATATTTTTATTTCTCATGGTATATGTAATTTTTTTAACATATTTTTATAGTTAAAAAAATTTAAGTCCAAATAAAAAAACACATGTCTAAATATAATTAAATAAATTGATAGCTATGTGAATAAATAAATAATCATTAACGACACTTAAAAATAAAACATGAAAAATCAAGAGATAGATATAGATCAAAATATTTAATCTCGATAGACGAGACATTTAACAAATTATATTTGCTAAATTTTTTAATTAAAACATTTTTTATTTGATCAAATGATAATAAAAACAGACAAGGATATTAAATTGATTTAATAAAATAAATAAATAATATGTAAGGCTACACATATTAGAAATATTATATAAAAATAAATGTTTTATTTTCAAAAATTTAGTTCAATTATACAAGAGATAAAAATAAAAATCATAAATAAATCAGAAAAACATCTTCAAACATTAAACATATAAGTAAAAAATCATCATCATTTAAAAGATGTTTTCTGAACAAAATAAAAAAAAACAAGGGATATTAATATAAATATAATTAAGTTTTTTTAAAAAAATAATTGAAATAAAAAAATAAAAAAAAAAGGGTTAGGTGTTGTTAGGCCTGGCAAGTCAGGCCAGCCCACCTAACCCATTTCATCAAGGCTTGCATATCTAGGCTTTTTTATATATATAATTATACTTGGGATGAAAGATATGTCGTCCGCCTTAATTATTTTTTTTTAATAGACGACGCGTCGTTTATTTTTCTAAAATTATTGTCATTGTGGTAGCTGAAAAATCAAGGTTTATGTTCCTTAGACCCAAAAACATGTTTTTCAACCTTTTTTTTTATTCTAAACATCTTCAAAACCATGATAAACCTATCTTTATCCTCAAAAATAAAGATTTAAAAATACCTTAAAGAAAACTTCCTCATGGAATGGAATCTGTTAATACTAAGATCAAACTTTTTTATTGTCAAATTATGATGAAATGATAATTTTCTCTCTCCTTTATATTTTTCAGATGACTCTCTTTTAAATTCAAAGATTAAAATGTTAAAAAAATAAATTTTTGAATCAAAATTTAAATTAAAAAAACTAAATGGATTGTAGAGTTTTAAAAAAAAATATGGCCTAAGCATGACTTTTTTTTGCAAATTTGAGACTGGAATGGGATTTCTCATTATTTATTTTACTGGGTTTTGTTTTTTTTTTTTTTTTTTTTTTTTTTTGAACTTAATATTTTTTGAACAACTTTTTAAGAAATCAGTCATCAAATTGTTCATTGATGGCTACGATAAAAAAAATTATAACTACCAAGGATTGCTACAGTAAAATACCTAGCTATTTTAATAAATCCTGTAATTGTAATTGTAACTGTAACGTATTGTACACATCAAATTTTCGTATAATAAGATTAGTCGAT
>Ga0325403_1006034_pt1 | contig 11491 bp, 10 predicted proteins | sample PopdelMetagenome_19_FD_205665 | JGI IMG/M metagenome (GOLD analysis project Ga0325403, IMG submission 205665) | Populus deltoides microbial communities from Bellville, Georgia, United States - Xylem-PdKOR-R4 | ecosystem: Host-associated > Plants > Phyllosphere > Stem > Wood/Secondary xylem...
TAATCAACTTGCTGATTAGTATTTATACGGCACTTGCTGATTGTATAAATGATTATTTGAAGCAAGGTCCGCACGGCCATCACCGGTTTTGGAAATTGCAACAAGGATTTCCAGTTTTTCTTTCAACGTATATGATTCTGAAGCACTAGACACCACCTCAAGGAAATCTTTTCCTTCATCCATTGCAGATCCCACAACTTTAATTTCTTAGAGGAGGGATTAACTTAGGCTCTCGTATTAGCGAACTAGGAAATTTGTTTGGTTGTGAAGCATCTTTGTTTTATTTTTATCATATAAAATAAGCTTCCTAATTAAATAATTTTTAGCATTACATAGAAATGGAATTAGGAACTTTCAGTCTCTGGAATATTAAGTATTCTTATTCTATGTACTAAAACTACTGCCAAGTTACCGCAATGGGACTTCTTACACTATATTTTCCTAACACCAAAACAATAGATCCAAAAGAGGAACTACTTGCGCTATCTCTTCCTCCTTACTCGACAAAGGTCACATTATAGCTTAGTTTCTGTCCCAATTTTACAAAACTCAAACTCTGAGGCTCCAATATCACTGATACTCCGTTGGGTTCTTTCACTTTTACTGTGTAAGTACTCAAAGGGAACCCGACATTTATCAGGTTCTCTTGAATGTCACCCTGTTATTTTGTGCGTTGCCTTCAAAATTCACGGCGAAAGAAGGGTAGTTCAGGTCCCTAGTCTGGAGAACTTTATCATCAGGACAAGTTACAGTACTCCTGGACACTTTGAGTTATTTGAGAAGATGTGTAGTTTTGGCTGCACAAACAGCTTGCATAGTCTTCTGTGGTAATATCGTCTCAACCCTGGATCTGAAGCACTCTCTGGGTCAACATGACCCGAACCAAAAGCAAAAAGAGGTAGATGATGCAGAGTTACTGGATACAACATCTGCAATTGGAGATTTTCTGTTGTCTGTAAGACATATATGCTGTTGTCATTATTGCTGATTTAATTGCTGCTGGGGACCAATCTTTGTGGACTGACTTAAGTGGTGCGGCGAGGCCACTAACATGAGGGCAGGACATTGAAGTGCCTGAAATTATGTTGAACAATGCGCTTCTTTTGTCACTTTTAAGTCGAGTTGGGCTATTCATTGGTGGCCACACTACTAAAATGTTCACCCCTGGTGCAGTCACGTCCGGTTTCATCACTTCTGATCCCACTGAACTAGGCCCTCTAGATGAAAATGCAGCCATCATTGGTGCAGGATCACCATATATTGTCCCTTTGAAGGCAATCGAAGCAGTTGCCCTCTTAGCCGAGTTCACATACTTTTTGACAGCCATACCTGCTGACGCTCCTAAAGAACTTGCCGCAGAATGTGAGTATCTGTGAAAAGCTCTTCACCTCCAGTTTCCGTGTTGATTAAAAGCATTCCTGCTCCTGCTAATTTTACTTTCTCTCCTTTTTGAGCTCGGCCATTCACCCCGGTTTCGCAAACAACAATTTTTCCTTTCACTAACTTTTTTTTCAGTGACCTCCTAATACAATACTTAGCTCCTTCGCCACCTGCAGTCCCTCCATACTCTAGTGGTAATTGTGCTGTTGCTTTGCCTGAATATAGAGACGCGCCTTCAAAGTTTGTCCATTTCCAAGCTTGACAGTTGTTGGAAACCTTCGGTCAGTGTAGCTAGCAGCTACTGTCATGATCCATGGTGCATTGTTGGCAACCGAGGAGATAGATGGGCCTGAATTACCAGCAGAGCAAGAAACAAAAACCCCCTTTTGGATTGCCCCAAACAACGACGTAACAGCTTAAACTTTTAGGATGAGATGTTTTTTTTGATAATTATCACTATAAACCTCCTAAAGAGAGTGATAACACATCAACAACATCTTGGTCTATGGCAGCCAATAAATCAGTGTTGTTACAACCTGATGGCCAACAAACTTTGTAAGCTGCGATTCTTGCCGTATACTTCATTCCAGCTGCTGAACCATTCGCCAATCCATAAAAGCTTGCTTCGTCTACAAGGTTTCCAGCAGCAGTTGCTGCAGTATGTGTTCCATGGCCTTGTGTGTCTCGAGGGGATCGATGATCAATTGTTTCATTAATTCTTCCAACAATAGCCTCGTACCCTTTGAGATAGGCTCTTGCCCCAATAATCTTCTTGTTGCAATTTGATGGTGAGAATTTTGTGCCGCTCTCGCTTTTGCCTTTCCATTTTGAGGGTATTGCAGACATGCCCGAGTCTTGGAAGCTAACATGTTCGGGCCAGATTTCAGCATAAAAAATGCCAACTATCACATCTGAAGCCAGATTTTGAGCATTCCAGAGTCCTTTTCCACTCTGTAGTCCAAGGAACTGAGGGTGTGTGTGTGGTGTGGAGAGTTAGCATTTCATCAGTAATGGCAGAGAGAGAGAAAGCCATTAACTTGGCTCAAGGCCTCAATTTGTTTGGTGGAGAGCTTGGCAGCGAAACCAGAAGTCACTGTTTCGTAGGTGCAGAGAAGCCGAGTAAATGTTATTTCTTATTTTGTTTTTAGAGCATTTGGGATGATTATGAGTTTCTTATTAATTTTTTATAACTACATAACATTCAATCCTAGAAAAATTATGTGAATAATCTAGTTTATATATATTTATAAACCAATAAAATACATCTAAGTTCCAGAAAAGATCTGCTCAATACAAGATAGAATAATAATAAAAAAAGATCATAATTTTTTATTTAACAGTTAGATCAAATTTAAATTTTTATTGGAGTTTCTAGAAATTATTTTTTCTACATAAGCTTTTTTGGTGTTACGCTTACCATCAGATTTTGATATATCAAAAATCTCGTTTAGGGTTTTGGTTTGGACTAATTTTATTATTTTCCTTGTTTTTCTTGAATTCCTTGCTATAGATTTTATAATAATTTTTTTAATATTTTAATATTTTTATTTTATTTTCTAATTGAGATGGAGTTTCTAATTTAATTAAGGTCCTAAAAAGTCAGACTTTTTAAATATTATTTTAAGAGAAAATAAAATTGTAAAATCAGATTTCACATGGAATCTCTTTTACTCGTCAGATTTATGTGTTGTATATTTGTTTGTTATCTTTATATTCCGCCTCCATCGTGAGGTTTTTCCTTTATCCTTGAAACGCGCACGCCTTCAAATAGATTCGAGAGAACGAAAGTGATTGAGAAGAGCTGGTGTACGTTTCCACGAGCTACAGAAAGATGGGTTGTGGGACTGACCTAATCAGCGTTTGCATGATTAATTTGATAACTTCAGTATGGAATCCTTGAGAAAATTGTATCGACTGTCAACTGGTTTAGACGAATGATTAAGAAATAAAAACACGATATGGTGAATGATCAGATAATGGACTTCCAGCTCTCATGATTAAAAAAAATAAGTTCATGCCTCGTTCAATGGTGTTGAATTATAAAAATCACATCAATCTAGCACCTTGCTTGTTTCTTTTTAGTTTTTTCTTAAAGCAATAGAGGCAAATTCAAATTCTAGTCCAAATCCTCTCTTGCTTTGTATCAATTGCTGATAGTTGTTTGTTTCAAGTCCCTTTTTAGTCTTGAGTTGAAACTCCTGGGTTACAATTTCTCGGTGTAGCATCCACAAGTTTGGACTTTAAACCATATGATCACAAGAGGAAATATACCTTTTTAACAACCAGGAAGTTGTTCTTAAGAAATCAACAACATTTATTAGATTTAGCATCAGGAAAACAATTACATATGCCCTTATGCTTAAATGTCCAAACAGTGGAGGGCATCAAGTTCAGACATGCTAAAATGATAAAACATAGGTTTCTTTTCACACTAGAGTTAGTTAGCACACAGTGAAGGAATAGAAAGATAATTAGAGCTGAGATATAAGCTAATCTCTTAGAAGACACGATCGAAGCTTGCAATAATGCCCTCCTGGACATGATGCTTGGTGGAGGGCGATTGGTGATGGGTTTGGCCAACTTAGAACAGAGCTTTTTATTTGCCACGAGCTTTTGTTTTCATGGACCTTCCTTGTGTGTTTCAAGCCTTCTTTTGCTTTATCTAAGATGATGGAGAGTGACTTCGGATGTATCTGGTACTGAGGTATGGTGTGGGTGGAGATATTTTTAGATTAATTGTAATTTTAAAAATTATTTGGTTTTTCATTATTTAAACTTGTTTTCATCTCAGATTAATTGCAAATACAAGCAAGAGACAATCTCTCCATGAGGAGTCTCATTGCAGGCAAGTTAAACCTAAATCATTGCTTATTTTGATAAGCAAACTACAGAATTAAGCAACAAACGAGCAGCTTGCTTTTCGTACAAAGAAAAAGAGAAGAAAATCAATGTAGCATGCAAGATTAGAGACAGCAGGATTTGATCATGATAATCATGGTCGAGGTTGGGGTTGAGCCCCGGCCTCTGGTTCCGCAGTTTCGAAGGGTGCAATCTTGTGAGAAGTGAAGATAAATCTGATGGAATCTACACATTGTATGATTGCAAAAACCACAAAAATGACAAAATAAAAGGCGAAAACTACTAGAAAGAACGTAGCTGAAGCATGTCGCTGTGGGGATTTGGCTTGTTCCAAGATCTTCTTGAAGTCCATGATGCCAAAAAACATCAAAAGAGCTCCCATTATAAACCCGCAATTAATGGCTAAATTCTTTATGATCGTTTGCAAAACACTCTTCTCCTCTCTATGAGGTGATCCGCATGTAATGGACAACATATCAAATAAAAACAAAATCTGCGAAATATCGTAGTTGAGGCTCTATGAAGATCATGCTCTTAGTTTTTATCTCTTGAGATTTGGAAAAAAAAAAAAGTTTGTGTTGAATGAAAATGGCTTTTGTTAAGAAGGGCCAGCCTGGAACGTGACAAGAGGTGCAGAGAGTTCTTAATTTAGAGTATGGTGCCAACTATCTTGTTTACCAAAATATTTCTTTATTTCAAGGCTTCGAAACATGAAGCCTTGTTGATTTTTCCAAATAAAATAATTTTGTGGTTTTTCTTAGGAACGGTTAACCTTAGTTCTTTCATATAGCAAGTAATCTGTCTTCTTCTCCATTGAACTTTGCACTGTAAGATGAGGGTAGTCCTTGCTTTAATCTAATCCCTTCCACTAATGTTGAAATTAAGCAAGATCCATTTCCTAATCCCTTTATACAATTAAGGCAAGCATTTCAGCCTTCCTGGGTAAATGCAATTTCTTAATCACTTTCAGCTTATCATTGTTTGGCATGCCAAGAATTGGCAAATTCATCTAGAATCAGATGTACACCAAAATTTACAAAGGCAATCATCAACAAACTATATCAGCATGACATAATTTACCAAGTACACTACACACACACAAACTCGTATGGTTGTATATAATACAGAGTACTTCTTTCCCATTATCAGATTTGTATTTGAGTATTAGTCCAGTGGTTTAAAAATAACGATGGGGCTCTTCACAATGTGCCGATTGCTTCTCCATACGAGTGAACCTGACAACATTTGAGAACTTGGCATCGGTTTTGCCTTGACCACAACCTTAAAACTTCGCTTCTGCGAGGAACGAGAGAAGGAGAGGCTCATAGGTTTTACCACGATATCTACTCCTTTAGGAGCCTGGATGGTTGCATTGTAGATGGAAGGAGAAGGACCTACATTGGTAACTGTCCGTATAAAAACACCGACGGTCGGTTCATGCTTATTTTTTACACTAAGTTGCATAGTCGGATAGTTGAGAGCATCATAGCCAATTCCAGGAAGCAATGAGGAGCAATTTACGGATTTTGAACCAACTAAGACAGCTAAGGAGGATCTGTTATAGCCTTCGTGACATAGGAACTGAATGTAAGACATCTCATCCATGTCATAGACCAAGCCAGGGTTTCTAGCTTTATCAGGATTTACTTGGCCAGCACCGTAGGCAAATTCTGCATCGTTGTTCACTCTCGAGCTCATAGGTTTTGCTTGACAAAGATTGGATGGAAGTGTAAGCAGGACAGTTGATTATAACTGAATTGGGAACTACTGAAGCAGGAATATATTTTTACCTGTTGTCAGGATGGCGGATTTGATTGCTGCTGCGGTCCAATTTGGATGGAATGACTTTATATAGGCGGCTACCCCAGCAACATGAGGGCAAGCCATGGAAGTCCCTGACATAAGAGAAAATCTTGAGTGCTGTGTATCACCTTTCAGCCCGGTGAGCGACCTCAAGGGAGTGTATGATGCCAAAATGTCAATTCCTGGTGCTGCGACGTCGGGCTGTGTCACTCAAAATTAATCAAACAATAAGCTTAGGCGTCAGGTATTTATAGAAATCAGTCTTGTTTGAGTTTTTTTTCCCTTAATAATATACCTTGAGAATGCGTTCTGATCCTGGATTTGGACCCCGAGACGAAAAGGAAGCGATAAAAGGAGCAGGGACTTTTACTTCTTGGGTTCTGTATATCACTGCTGACGGAGATCTGTTTTTATCGAAGTTAGTCAGCCTGAGGACAATATAACAGAAACTGGGAATTGAACTAAGAATAGGAAGACGAATTACCTGGTGGAATGTATATAATTATTGACTGTGTCGCTGACGGTGGCATTGACTACGGTTGCTGGTGCCATAAAAATCTGGGCAGCATCAAGATATTGCTCACTCTCAAGAATAGTGCCTTTTCCTCCAATTCCTTTAACAACAGAGTCAGCACCCCATACTTCTAACTCACACAAGACAAGCTTCCCTTTCACCTTCTTAGGGTCCAACGAGCCATCGGCACAGAACCTGTGATGAAGTTTAGAACCATTACCTAATAAATCTTTCACTGCATACTGCTTGACAAACGAACTAGCAGAAATTGTAGCAAATTGATTTAAAACACGGTTGGTCAGATATATTTATTTGAGGTTAAACTAAATGTGAGATCCATTTACATTTGTGAAGTATTTATTGAAAATTAACCTTTAATATAAATATTTTAACATAAAATATTCACATATTTTAAATTACTTATGTGTAGATAAAAAAATTAATTTCAAATAACTTTTAATTGATAAATTTTTTCAAATCCAAAACCTCAATCTCATATTAAAAAAAATTAAGATTTATGTGACTTAGATAATGGTGGCTTGAGAAGTTAAAATTAGGCCTATAAAACAACAAAACTTTTAGAGATCAACTTTAGGCTTTGTGGGCACCAAGCTTAAATTTAAGTTAACTGTAAAATAATTTTTTAACTAAAAAAAATTATTTTTTATCAGCTCATTAAATAACTAATCTAATCAAAATTAACTTCCAATACATACACTTTTATTTTTTTTAAAAGGAAAATGTTAGGTTTTATTTGTATTTCCACTACCTAAACTTCCCCCCCTTTTTTTATAAAGGAAAATGTTATGTTTTACTTGTATTTTATGGCAAGTATTTAAAGAGTTAAAATAGTGAAACTAAATTGTATTTAACAGAATTAAATTCATACATCATAAATTTTTTTTATAAAAAACAGAATTAATTCATATATCACCCCCCCCCAAAAAAAAAAAAAGATTTTGTATAAATAGATGCTATAGAGCGTTTGGGAGTGCTTTTCAAAAGCGCTGCTGAAAAAATTTGATTTTTTTTAATATTTTAAATTAATATATTTTTGATGTTTTTAAATTATTTTGATGTGCTGATCTCAAAAATAATTTTTAAAAAATAAAAAAATATTATTGACATACTTTTCTGAATGAAAAATACTTTGAAAAACAACCACAACCACACTCCCAAACACACTCTAAACATCATAACAAAACCATTATGCGACCTATAGCTTTCTGATTGCTTCAATTTTCCTCTCCTACATGCTGTCTATATTATAGAACTTTGGAATTTGAGTGTGTTTTTTAAGTTTCTAGGATGTCGTTGGAATTCTAGGAGATTGGATGCATACAAATTGTTTGTAGCCTTAAAGATATTTTTTTAAATCTTGACAATATTGCTTTTAATTTTGTTATTTCATCCAAAATTCATCAACAAGTAGATATAATTTAAACATTTGGTATATATTTCGTTGCATATATATAATTATATATACGTAGTTTGGTGATTTTATGCTCAAGATAATTAATTCTACAATTTTTTATCTATACATTAAAGAATTTTTGTGCTCATTTAATTTAATATATACTATTCTATGAAATGTACATACACATGCAATTTATTATTCTGCTAGCTATTAATTTACAATGTTATATTTATATAGAATAAGGTGGCTACGTGAACTAAACAGTTAGCATTTATTTTTTTTTCCAAACAGTACCTTGCACCATCATCGCTTCTAGAGTAACCAGCATCTGCCCCACTGACAATTGGATATAATTTTTGTTTTGGTTCAAATGTGTTCACTCCAATACCCTACGTCACATTAAATGCAAAAACATGATTATAATCTGTTGTCTGAAATATATTCAATCTGAATTTAGTATTCTGGGATGTTGAACATTACCGAGACAATCTTCCCATTGCCTAACTCGACTTTGCTCCTGAACTCCCTGTCAATGCCACTAGCTGCAACGGTCAAGAGCCATGGCGCATGGTTCGCCACGGAACTTGCAGATGGTCCATCATTTCCAGCTGAGGCCACTGTGATAATTCCGTTCTTCATGGCATGGAATGCACCTATGGCTATTGCATTTGATACATAATCAGCGCCCACTCCACCAATGGATATTGATAGAACATCAACACCATCATGTATAGCAGCTTCAAATGCAGCAAGTAGGTCCATATCTGAGCAACCAGAGCTGACCCAACACACTTTATACATGGCTACCCTAGCGTCTGGCACTGCACCACGAGCAACCCCTCTTGCTAGCCCAAATAGGCTGGCATCTGGAACTAGGTTTCCTGCTAGTGTGGATGATGTGTGTGTCCCATGGCCATCCACATCTACTGGAGATAAGATGTCACTGGGATCCGGATTGCCGTCGAGCTTGAAGTATCTAGCCCCTACAAGCTTGCTTTAAGATCCGAGATGAGGTGGGGAAAAAACAAGAAAGAAAGAAGTCAGAGATTAAACCAATGCAACTCATATATATCAACTAGTGATCATCAAAGATTGAAAGAAGTACCGGAACGAATTCTAAAAATTTATATCCGTGTGGGAAGGGGGAAAATAACAATTCTGTTTTATTTACAATACAGAAATTTACTTGTTGCATCCTGAGAAATTAGCATAGTGACCGCAAGTGCCTCTCCATTTTCTAGGTGGAGGGCCAAAACCATCATCCTTGAAGCTCTCAGACTGCGGAGTGATCCCTGGTATACACACCAAGAAACGGAGTTTTTTTTTATATAGTAATAACTGTTTTGCTGTTGTGAAAAGAAACTTAAAACAGAAGTTACTTCAGTCATCAAGAAGATTCAAAAACCTGTATCCAGTAGACCCACAACTATGTTCCTCTCCATTTTCAGGTTTCTTTTTGCAGTGCTAGGAAGCCCAATGAAATCCCATGATTTGGTTGTGTGGAGTTTGTGATACCGATTTGGAAACACGGAAAGAACTTCGTCCAGGACTGAACATTAATATTCACACCAGGAATAAACTGGATCAAAATCCAAAACTGGAATCTATAATATTACCAAGGAAACATACACGCATGGAGCGTTACACATACGTGACAGCTTTCTGGCTTCCGCTTTAGATAGCTTTGCAGCAAATGCATTGAAGATCTTTGTGTAGCTATATATGATGGACTCCTTAGCTTCTAGATCACTGTTTCACATAAAAAGAATAATCATCTGCAGGTATGGCTGTTCCACCCTCAAATCGAATATCAGACAATTAAGGCCATGTATTAACTGCACAATCAAGAGTGAGCAGTTTGATGGGAGCTAGAAAGTGGACTTACCTTCTCTTGATGGACGACAGAACATCAATATGTGTTTGCACCGCAGAGACATTATTGATCACCGGTTGATCTCCAAGATAAACAATAAAGAATTCCTGTTCATTTAACAAGATTCAGAATTATTGCACTGGAAGATGAATGACACGTTAGAAAGTGGAAACATATATAGAGATGGCTATTATGCAGGAGATAAATCTAAACCTTCTGTTCATCTTCAGTTGCAGCAGAAAAACCTAGCAAGATGAAGATTAGAACATTTGAAAGAAGAATGGAAGGAATAATCAATTTCTTCCTTGACATGCTGTTGCTGGGAGGATTAATTAAGGTCTTGGTGCAAATCTTATCCTCAACTACCTCTCTTCAGGACTTGTAATTTAGTTTATCAATAGCAGCAATTCAAACAAGCTTTAAAGATGATAAGAACCAGAAACGTGTACTTATTCAGTTCTTTTGACGAGGTACTAGGTTGGGAAACCTTAAAAGAAAGAAAACAAAATTATGGTGCTCTAATTCTCTCGTCAATCAATGTCATAGATAGCTCAGTTTGGGATTGCTTCATTTGGAGGGACTTTGTCCACCATTTCCTTTTCCTTTTTGTTTGCTATCAATCCCCAAAACCCTCAGAACCGTACATAACAGAGCTCCTATATTAGAAAATGAAGAAACCCTAATACTACTAAACATGGAAAGTAAATAAAATAAAATATAGTTACCTAATAAGATTCCTGGCCTAAATAAATTAAAATTGCCTGTATTTCGGAATTAATAAAGATACGCAGATTACAATAAATATTATTAAGGCAGAAACCAAATTGTAGCATTGATTGCCATCCTGATTAGTCGATATGAGGCATAATAACATCTCGAATGGCCGCACATCAGCTGAGGGAATGGTATTATCCATAAACTTTCTTACACTACAGTAAGCTAGTGTCTTGGCTAACCTGCTTCTGCCACACCATCTGTTCGGCATAGTGGAAATGACAGATAAAGTTTAAAACTAGAAATCTTCGGACATAACTATTGATATATAACCTTAAAAGATCATTGTCAAATTAGGAGAAGTTGCTTGAAAACAAAGTGCCAATAACATCAAGACCCTCCTTGAAGTCCAATTCAAGCAATTCAACTCTTTCAACATATGAGAATAGAATTTAGGATATTGGCTTAAAGTTTCCTTAAGAGACAGATTAACTGCAATGGCCCTTAGTTTTTTTTTTTTTTTCTTACAGCAATGCAAGTGGCTTTAGTTTATCTTTAGAAGACATCCCCATCAGGCTAGGCCCAGGACCGAATGAAGTTGATGCTTAGATTCATAACCAAGATTTGGTCTTTGATTTAAACAGATACAAACTTGAACTTAAAGAGAAAAAAAAAAGTACTCGAAATAACCTTAAAGAGAATAAAATTATATAAAGAATAAACTTGATTTACATGAAAAGCTTAACCAAGTGTTGGTCTCGGGAGTAGGTCAAACTAAGCAAAGAAAAGGGATTTGGAATTGAAAGGTTTAACCTTGATTGAAAAAACTAAAATGAATTCCTAATCCCATATCAAGACTAACATTTGTAATTTTATAATTAAAATCTTTTTTTCTTTCCATGCTGGTCATTTTTGTAATCGGAAAAATATA
>Ga0325403_1006038_pt1 | contig 11485 bp, 7 predicted proteins | sample PopdelMetagenome_19_FD_205665 | JGI IMG/M metagenome (GOLD analysis project Ga0325403, IMG submission 205665) | Populus deltoides microbial communities from Bellville, Georgia, United States - Xylem-PdKOR-R4 | ecosystem: Host-associated > Plants > Phyllosphere > Stem > Wood/Secondary xylem...
TTTTTAGAACGCAATTCTAAATATCCTAAAAGAAAAACTCCAAATAAAAATACATTAATTAATATTAATATTATTAATAATAACAAATAAAGCAGAATGGTGTTCTATTATCTAAATATCATTCACCCTCTCACATTTGCCTCCTATTCACTCAATTGCTCATAGCTATATTTTTTAATTTTATATCCCTTAATTTTTTACTTTTTACAATTTGGTAATTTGAGATTTTATTTTTATTTTTATCCTCTCAATATACGTAAACATGGTTTTATGTTTTGTTTTTATTTGCTTGCTCCCTCCAGTATTTCAAAGTTTCATATAACAATTAAAAATTAAATTAAAGATTGATTTAACAAGACAAAGCCTTAGGTTTTATTGTTAAAACAATTAAACATTAAATTAAAGATTGATTTAACAAGACAAAGCCTTAGGTTTTGTTGTTAAAACAATTAAAAAATTAGAGACCAAAATTATTAATAGATGAGAAAACAAAGCCTCTCGAGTTAATACTAACAACTAAAACATGAAGGTGTTTTGATGTATAAACATTACTCATCCTTTCATAATGTATAGTCATCCGTTATTGATAGCTAATTTATTCCTTATAAAATCTTAAAATTTTTATTTTTAATACTTTGATCATTAAACTATTTATTTTAATTTTATTATGTCCGCATGATTTTATGTGTTTGGGATTTGTTTTGATTTGCATCATCTAATGTATTTGATGTGTCAAATTAACATGGTAGAATTTTAGGTTGTTTTTCTAAAAAAATTGAAAGACAAAGAAGAAGATTAACATAAGAAAAAACAAAGCCTTTTCCACTTATATTCCTGAAAAGCGCAAAGAAGCTTAGTTTGGTCTCTTAAGTTTCATCCTTTGCATTTATTTGATCCTTAAATTTCAATCATCAATAGCTATGATTTTGATATTTATAAATTTATTTTTAAAAAAGAATCTCAATAAAGATGATTTTTATTTTCAATAATATTTGAAAATGTTGATCAAAACTCAATAATTTATTTAAGTTTAATATGAGTTTTAGTTCGATTAAAATGTATTTAGTAGTTATGGATAAGGTTTTAGAGGGCTAAATGATTTTTTTTCATATTTTGGGTTTAAAAAAAGTTGAGATTTAGGTTTTTGAGGTAAAAAAAACTTAGATCCCAATCTTCTAGGCACCAAAGTCACTCAATTATCTAAAATTGTTGCAAGTGAACGATACACCACCTATCTCGTAAGATGATACGTCGTTCATTCTATTTTTTTTAAAAATCATTTATATTTAAAAAAATATACGAACTTGACTTTCTATACCCAAACATACATGTCCATCCTTCTAGCCCAGACGCACTTGACATTATTTTTAATTGTCATTAAATTTTTATTTGATTATTCTTTCTTATATTTTACAGTAAGATTTTTTTAAATAAATTTATAAAAATAATATTTAAATAATAATCCAATTTGCCATAGTTTTTAAGATTATTAGAGCTTTTTATAGTAATACTAACAATTATTTTGTAGATAATTATATATGAATCTAATATGCAATTAAAAAAAACAAATTGCTCATGAATAGTCAAAGTAAATAAATATCTATTTTGTTATTTTCTATTGTATATTTTATATAATTTTTCTGAAATTTACTATTTTTATTTTGTTTTTTGTACATTCGTGTAAAAATTATTTATTATTGTTTATTTAAACTTGTTTTTAATATTATCATAAAAAATATGATAAAAAAAGATATTTTGTCAACAAAAAAAGAAACTCATTAACAAGGATATGTAATTTTAGTTAAAGAGATGCATTTTTTTATCTATACTTCAAATCATTATAATTTTTTAAATATTTATTTTAATTGTCTTTATTTTTTATTCAATAAATCTTAGTGCTGATAAAAAAAAAACATTTTCATCTTTTGTGTATTTTAACTTGGAATCCAGCCTGCACGAGTATTCTGGGTCCGATTAACTTCTTTTCTGAGCAGGAGGGATAATCATAAAATGATCGACTCTACCCCTCGATCTTTTACTTTTAAAACCAGCAGTTAACGACAGAAGCGACATCCATCTCCAACGAAAGGTGAAAGAGTCATTTTAAAGATCAATACCTGAACACAGTAAAAGTTGATTCGGTGTCATTATTTGACATGGTATTTTGAACTTGTTGGCAATTACTGGATTTTATGTAAAATTACCAAGGTAAATATAAAAATTTGGAAGAATAACATTATTTAGAAAAAAAATTGATGAAATAATATAGTTTGAATATATTCACTTTAGAAATGTGACATTTACTAAATGTCACTATTTCTAAACGTAATAAAATAATTATTGTGCTTCAAAAGAGCGATATTTAGTAAATATTGTGCTTCTAAAATGCGACATCATTAAATCGTGCTATTTCTAGCTCAACCGGCCGATCATTTCACATAAAAACTATAATTTTATGAATTAAAATTGTCTTTATTCAACTTGTAAACTAAAAAATAGACTCTAATTAAAATCTCAAAAAATTATTGTTCACAAAGTAATGGGTAATTCTAGGCAATCAAGTGTAGGTCTGCGGATCTGTCTCAAATATATTATGTGGAGATCTAGAGGATACATTTATGGACAATGAGACAAGTCTAGGTTCACAAAGTAGTGGGTAATTCTAAGCAGTCGAGTGAAGGTCTACGGATCTGTCTCAAATATATTATGTGGAGATCTAGAGGATACATTTATGGACAATGAGACAAGTCTAGGTTCAAGAGAAGATCTAATCGTGTCAGACAAGAATAACAACTCAAAAAGATTATAACTTTTGATCCGACTGCTGGATCATATTCAAAATTTTATGAAAGTTTTCAAATATCATTTTTTTTTTATAATAGCTATTACATCATTACAAGATATAAAAAATCTTATTAAGACCCTGGTTTTAGTAATTTTGAGATTTTCTTTATTATTTTTAAAACTAATCAACTGATTTTACTAATTATTATGAATTAGTTAACCGGTTAAATAAAAAATAACATAATTTAACCTTGCTATGTTTGAAAAGCACGATAGTTACTGAACATTATTATTTCTAAGCGACAAGACTTTTGCTCTTTTTTTTTTTAATTTTATTTGCTAATCGCCTAATTTATGAATGAATATCTGCCATAAAACGGTAAGATCGTTGGAGACACTGCACAAATTGCAATTTGACAGTGTAGCCAAAACTAAAATGCGCCGCTGCCAACGGTATCTTTATCAGCTGACAGCTAGAGTAGAGTGAAACCATAGATAGCTCTGACGGGAGTGGACATGAGGTGTAGAATCTTCCACGTCCGAGACCCAACCAACAGAACAAGCTTGCAAAACACTTCCAAGTGCCAACATATGTAAATCAAATAAAGTAAAGCTCGTGAATACCGACGACCGCACTCTAGAACGAGGTTCTATCCATCCAATATAAATAATATATACAAAAACATTTCCTCCGATGCTGAATCATTTTCAAGACCCAAAACAACAAATTGCAACCACAAACAAGCGGCCTGTTGAGCCAGGTTGAACGTTTTCATCGACCCAAATTCCATGAAATATGTCCATACAGTTTGGATCTGAGTAAACACACCCCCCTCCCAGATGTCCATACAATTTTCATCGACCCGTATTCATTCATTTTTCTTGCAAACAAATTTAAAACTTCCAAGTATCTTTCTACAATTTGTAAGATGTTCATTCTTAGATCGACTCTAGAAACAAGGCTTCCTGTTTGCTGGCCAGGCCAAGTTCATTGAGAGTCAATGCACTCTCTCCATCACTGAAAGCACGCCTTGGGTATGGCCTCACCTGCCTCAAGTAACAACACATCAGAGATGCCAAGATGTAAATTTAATTACAATTTTTCACCAGAAATTCTAGCATCAAAATAGAAATGGTGTAAAGTTTCAACCAAATAACAAAATCAAATGTATATATGGACATGTTCACCAAAACTACTGAAAATTTAGATGAATGATTACCAGTCTGTAAGTGCCAGGCTTGACCACTCTGCCAATATCTATGAAATCGAAGAAAGCCTGCAAAGTACAATAAACAACATAGTGAAACCAGGATAATGAGCGGAGATAAATGCTCAAGCACATTACTTTGCTGGAAAAACTCACCTGTAAGTTGTCAGACTTGAGAAATCGACGGCCACGTCGGCTGCCGTCAGGCATCCGCACCAAAAGCGTTACAGCATTTTCATCATCAGATGCAGGTTCATGAGGCAGAGAAGCTTCTTTTTCTGCCAACAGTCTCTCAAACTCCTAGGAAGGATTACACAAGCTGCTATTAACAGTTACCAAAAGGTTTGTTAAAGTCATTGGTCTTGTCCCTTCCTAAACAAGCAAGGAACTGATCAATGACTTTGAGAGACTTGCAACCATATTTACAGCTGCCAAAGGGTAAAACCAAAGACAATGAAGAAAAAGTAGCAAACAAGGTGACTGGCTACCTTTAATGAGCATCAAAATCTCAATTCCACTGTTACCATTTGCCCAAACAAACACAAATATTAACATTACAAGTTTGGAAAAGGACTTTAATTTGTCACCAGTTCCATGTCCACCTTCAGCATAAAAAATAAATGAAAAACAATACCTGCGCTTCCTCCAATTGTCTACGAGATTCTTCCTCTTTTCTCCTTTCTTCTTCAAGAGCAGCTTTCCTAGCTACTTCTTCTTGTAAACGATGAGCTTCAGCTTCCTCAATGGCCTTCATCTCTTTTTCTCTGTCGGCTGCCAATGATGCAAGATACTCATCGTCCTGCATCCACCAGACAATGCATGCCCACTGCATCATGTTTATGGCCCAAAAATTGAATTTTTTTCTCCCAGTCAAAGCCCAAATGTCAAACCTGTTGTTCGCGGATAATGCGCTGAGCTTGTAAAGAAGGTGATGGAGGACGAGGAACTGGTCGAGGATAATTATTCTCATTTTGCATAAAATGATGAGGTGCATATGGAAGGCGATATCCAGTCCCTTCAGGAATTCCACCAAACATTGCAGCCTCAAGCATGACTGCTTCATCATGCTCCTCAGAAGAGATGCCTCCCCACTTCAATTTGTCAAATTTCAAGTGTCAAACAGGTTAGTTTACCTATAGAATGTTAGGTGTTCTAAATTCTGAAATTAGAGTTGATAAATTGTTGAGTAGAATGGTGGAAGATACCTCATCTGAAAAGGCATCTACATTGTGCAGGGGATGACTTCCTATATTACTCCGTCCAGGACTTGATGGCGGGCTAGCCTCCACAACTCCAGCTTCTCTAGCAGATTCCATAGAGCCAGAAGATGTTTGTCTAGATCTATGCCTAATGAGAGGCTGCTCTTCCACATCTTCTGCTTCATCGTGTATGGATGAGCTTCCTGCCTCCTGCCTATATTGAGTCAACAGACCATTGTAAGATTTCCTAGCTATAATCCCGGAAGTATAATCTAACACACACTATGTTGTCATTTATGGTTGTTCAATGATGTTTTAGGATGCATTTCGAGTTTTTCCTAAGATTATACATTCTTGGTGGGCCAAATGATCATGGTTATCATAGACAGCACAATACTTTATTGTCCTTTGTTTGACCATTATGTCAGAAGAACATCACAACAGTCGCAGATAAAGATCAACATCATAAGATTATATCTATTAATGAGCAATCAAGAATGCTTACCTTCCATTTAATAAAGCTATTCCCCCCTTCTCTGCCTCAACAGCATCACTTCCTACTTCTGAAGCTTTCTCTTGCTCATGCAAAGCTTTCCCCCTCTGCTCACGCAAAGCTTTCTCTTGCAATGCTGCCTGGATTCAGTTTGTGTTATACAAGATCAAGATATGCCTATAAGCAAAGCAAAGTGTAAAGGAAACACAAACCCTTAAGGATAATGAAACCACATGTTCAAGTTCAGCATCCTCCACCTGAGGTTGCCTTTGCTGAGGTCCAGTTTCAGTTAGCTCCTACATCATAATGCGTACAATCAATTAAAAATAGAAGCATTTTAAACTTAAAAAACATAAAGAGACCGCCTTAACAAAAAGCTAGTCCAACCTTTAAAAGTTATGATTTTAGATTGTAGCTGATCAAATTATTAAAAAAATAATATCTCGAACTCTTTTGCTTCCAAAAAGATGCAAAATGGCAGAAGAACCCTGTTTTTAGAAGTTTATGTCACGTAACTCAAATTAAATTTACAAATGAAAAGAAGGCATCCAAATCAAATGATCCAATACTATGAGGGGCTCCAAATCAAAGTTCTGAGGTTCACGAGGTCTGCTTCAAATTGGTTCCCAGTTTTAACGGTACCCATATCATGAGTAAAGTAACAGAAACTACTCAGAAGAACAAATCAGATAATGCATGCACCAACCATTGGCTTGGTTAGCTTACCTGAACCTCTCTTTTTGAAGCCTCAATGGCAGCTCGAACCATTTCTTCTTCTATGTCATTGCTATAGTAAGGCAAGTTATCAAATTCAGGAGCACTAGGTCTAAGATGCCCCGCACGAGAACTATTCCGTTGGGTAGCCCGTGCATTTAAGTAAGTCGAAATATCATCATTGTCATCATCCTCAATTATGACGGTTCCCTGAATATCAGGACCTTGTGCATGTTCAGTTCCAGTTACATCTTCAATGATTGGAGCATGACCAGAATGGCCAGATGCTTCACTACCATCCTTGACCTCTATAGGTATCTCCCTTACTTCTCTTGGTTGAGAAACAAATGGTGCCAGATTTGTAAAGTCAGAACCAGTACCAAGTACACCTCTTTGAAAACGTGGATCAAGAAATGGGAGTCGATTCATAGCAACACTCTCAGATAGAAGTGGTTGAGGATTTCTTCTAGGAGGTGGTGCAACTTCAATTGGATCATCATCTATATCCATGAGATCATCTTGAGGAGCATGAATAGAAGGTCGTCTTGTGCTGGGAAAATTTTTTGCAACATGAGTGTTCAAAAACATGTCACGAGAACTGCACAGAATATATATTTTCTACCAGAGTATTGGAAAGCAACGACTAATAAACAAAGGATGACAAAATGGAAGAAGTGAAAGCAACAACTAATAAACAAAGGATGGCAAGATGGAGGAAGTGACTAACGCGCTTCTGTCTCCTTCACTGAAATGCGCATTGACAGCTGCATTGAGGTCACCACCATGCTCCTAATTGCAATCAAGAATTTTAAAGAAAAAGAAAAGTAAATTAGAAGCACAAAAACATACAATTGAGTCTAAAATCCGCATAATTAAACATATTATAGCAAAATCTAAATATATCCCTTCGAAATACTGAGCATCTACTGCATCAAATAGTCTGATTATCATCAGTTAAATTAACCAAAAAGAAACCCCTTATTAGCTTGAATTAGAAATAATTAGCAATCAACGAACTCCAGCGAGCTTTATTAACAACTTAACCAACAATGCTAGCCCTAATTACACACCGATTACAAAATCCAGCAATCAGAGCCTAAAATTAACTCGCAATTTCACTCAGTTTTTTCAAGGTTACAATCCGATTAGCAATTGAAGACCGAAAAAGAGAGTAACCTCGAGTTTTAGCACTGCTGCATCTTCGGTGACGCCTGTGATGCTGATGAATGTGTCGATTGCTTCTTGATTAGGTCTGGCCATCTTCTTTGATTTTGATTAATTTTCACAGTCGTGTTTTTAATATAAGTTTCTAAATTGGAAAGAGGAGAAGGAGAAGTGGTGGAAATTTATGAGTTGGAAGGAATCCGAAGAGAAGGGATTGTTTGCTTGGTGAGGAAAGATGGAGGGGTCTGGTGTTTTTATTTTTTATTCTATGCTTCTGGTTGAGTTTACTCTGGTCTAGTCTCTACCCAGTACCTAGTTTTCTTTCTCTCTATAAAAGGCTGCCTTTCCTTCTCTTGGATCTGGGAGGAAGAAATGTAGCGTCCTTTGCCTTATTGTGGCTTTGGGGAGTTATGGGCTGGGTTTTTATTTTTACTTTTTTTAAAAAAAGAGTGTGTCTGGTGTTGTCTAATTTTGCTATGCTTGGGAGCATAGTCTAAGGAGGTTAGCTAAATTATTATTTTTAATTATTTTTTATATATTTTAAAATTATTTTTAATGTGTTGATATTAAAAATTAATTTTTAAAAATAAAAAAATATATTATTCTAATACATTTCTAATTTAAAATCATTCTAAAAAACACCTGGCAAGCATCCCAAATTATATAATGTGCGAAGCTTTAGGGACTGGGACAATTTAGTGAGTTAAGAAGAGTTTGCAGTGGCAAAGTAAAATATTATTCTATGGTATATGTATTCGGAATTCAGATGAGAATTGTGATTATGTTTTAATAGAGAGTTTTTATGATAATTACTGGTGTAAGCGGAGTTTATTTGATGAAAAGTAATTTTTTAAAAATTATTTTTTAAATTTTTATGTGGTTGTTTGTCATTAGAAAAATTGATCAATAGAAAATATAAATATTTTTCAGTGAAAGAAAAATTTGATTTGGCTTTCAGGAAAGTATTTTCTTTTTATTTTGGACAGAAAATACTTTTTGGAAGTTATGAAAAATTTAGAAATATCATATTATTTGTTGATTATATTAAATTTGGTCCTCAAACTTTTGATTGTTATATATATATATTTTTTAATATTTTTTTTTCAATTTCATCCCTTAGAATTTAATTTTATATCAACTTTGGTCCTCATTTTTATAATTATTGTTTGTTTTTTCCTTATCATTTTTTAATTGAAATTTTTTATCTATTAAATTTGGTTCTCATTCTTTTAATTGTTACTTATTTTATTTGAAATATTTCATGAAATGGTAATTATTATTATTATTTTAATTTATTCATCTTTTAATTTTTTAATTTGTTAGATTTGATCTCTATTATTTTTATTATTATTTATTTTATTTGAGATAACTTATGAAATTATATTTTTTTCAATTTCATTCCCATTCAACTTTTTAATTTGTAAAATTTGTTCCTCATTATTTTAATAAACTTGAAAAAAAATAAAATATTAATAATTTATTTTCCAACTTATTTTTCATGACATAATCAAACACTGGAAAATATTTTCCAACTTATTTTCAATTACACTACCAAATATCAAAAATAATTCACTTTCCCCAAATTCACTTTCCAAAAGAAAGCTACTTTCCAGCAAACAAACGGGACCAAGAACTTTTCAATTTTCATGATTATGTATAATACCATATATTAATTAGGAGAAATTATCCTTTTACCGTCCATGTTTTTGGTAAATATTTATCATGTTCCTTGAGTTTTAATTATTTTAATAGTATAGATATAGTTTTTTTTTTTAATGCATTCCAATAAAAAAAATATTTTAACAATTTGTAATATTAATACTTTTAGTTTTTTTTTCTAAAAAAAAAGCTATTAAAAAAATTTAATCCATGAAAGGGAGAATATTTAAATAATCTATTTAAACATTTTGGCTTTTTTGATAGTTTGATAGGTGGCTCTTTATTTGACTCTCTCGTTGAAAGCTGTGAATGGGGGGAGAAAAGCTGAAAAACTAGTTTTTTTTTTTTCTCTCTCTTCTTTTGGGAGATGCACTTACAATTCACTGTAAATAGTTTAATTCAGTCCTTGTATTTATAAAAGTGCAATTAGGTCTCTTTTCAACACCTAAATTTGATGATAGTTATTGATTAGTGTCAACTGCCAAAGCCAATTTAGGTGTTGGTTGACCAAATTTGAAACATAAAGGGTCAAACCATCATTTTCTACAAACGTAAGAGGCAAAAGCGTGGTTTTCCCTGCTAATTATTGCCTAGGCGCACGGTGATTAATGTTCATTCACGTGCATCAAATATACTGAAAGTTAAATTTTTCTAAAAAAGAACATTGAATGTTTTTAATTGGGAATTACTAAATCATATATAAAAAGTGATTGGAAATTAGTAGCAATAAATTCTTATATAAACCGAATCCTAGAGAGGCAATAATAACTTATCATTCTATGATTTAATTAGTTGTCGGATTAATCACCCTAAATTTGAAAGTCCCGACATTAACCAAGGGGTAAAAATAGCTTCTCCGTTGTTTTATTATTTTTTTTATTATTATTATGGCATGTGTTCTATTATGTTTTGAAAGTGTTTTTGAAAAAAATTAATTTTTTTATTTTAAATTAATATTTTTTTGATATTTTCAGATTATTTTGATATGTTGATATTAAAAATAATTTTTTAAAAATAAAAAAACATATTATTTTAATTTATTTTGAAATGAAAAATACTTTAAAAAACAACAACTACTACATTCCTAAACACAAACCTATAAGAGAGCACTTAAATGCATGCCTTTTCTTTTCTGTTTGTTTGTTGAAAAATATTTTTTTTAAAAATGATTTTTATGAAAAATAAATATCTAAAAAGTAAATTATTTTTTATATTTGACAGTATTATACAAAATTAGTTAAAAATTTTTTTTTGATGTTTAGCTAACTGTAAAAAATAAACTAAAAAGCAACTTATAAAAGTTTTAATTTTTTTTGTCATGATTATCTAACATGTATATAATATTGAATGCAACTATTTAATCACTTCCAATAAAAAAATGAAATATAAAAAGTGTAATTGTGAAAAAAAAAAGAATTTATTATATCATGTATTTATATATAGTTTATTTTATAAAATATAAATATACATAAAATATAAATATTTTAAATATAATATTATTGACATATAAACTTAGCACCTCAAAATGATTTTTTTAAATTAATGAAAAAGCCAACTAACAGTATTAATTAAGAGTTAAATATTTAAGGTTTTTTTTGGTATGAAGATTTTGTGTTGGGAATAAATATATACGAAGATATTTTGCTGAGAAGGTAAACACCAGAGGAGAAAAGTAATTTTCATTTATGTTTCTAACATAAAAGGCCATAAACTTTGCCATGGAATAAAATAACAACAGTACAGATACAAATCATTCATCTCATATATATCCACTGTCTATAAACAGATCTGTTGAAAGCTGAAAGGTCTTTTAAGGACAGTGCTCCGATAATCTGTGACTGGTTTCTGGAGTGGAGACTGTCCCTATTAAAGAAGTTTTCGAGAGTATCAGAGAGCGTCTTCGTGACGATAAATGCGTCACCGACGATAAATTATCCATTCTCCGCTCACATGTGTCATATCAAGAGAAAAATAACACGAAAACCTGCTAAATTTTAAGTTTGGTTTATGAAATCACGTCCGAATATTATAAATCTTAGAGTAATTAAAAATTTATATAATTATTAATTTTAAATTTTATAAAATTAATTAAGTTATATATAAACTGATCCAAACATTCATATTAATAAAAAAATAATAATGCTTTCAATAATATAATAAAAAGTTATTTGATAGCTTGGCATTGTTGTTCCCATTATCCAAGTAATGCATATACTAATAACTTTATATTACTAAAAGATAAAAATATTCATGAGTCAACCTCA
>Ga0325403_1006039_pt1 | contig 11485 bp, 4 predicted proteins | sample PopdelMetagenome_19_FD_205665 | JGI IMG/M metagenome (GOLD analysis project Ga0325403, IMG submission 205665) | Populus deltoides microbial communities from Bellville, Georgia, United States - Xylem-PdKOR-R4 | ecosystem: Host-associated > Plants > Phyllosphere > Stem > Wood/Secondary xylem...
TTTTCAAACACATTGCGAAACAAAAATAAGCATGAACTCAATTTTTATATAACATGTAAAACCTTACTTATTTTGAACGTCAAGAAAATCTCCAACATTAAATTTGTAACAACTTTAGCTTACGTGAGGTAAATTATATTTAATCTTGAGAGAAATTTACAAGAATTTGCTTTACCATGTGTAACTTTTATTCACTTTCAGATACAACAAATGATTGAATAGAATTTACTTCCTTAATATGAAATCATAGTAGCTTAAGTTGACCTGCAAAATGTATAATTTGCCCGATCATACTTCATTCATTTCATAGCTATATACTGCTTCTTATTTTTACTGTGCATTAATTATTTTTCACAATCTCACATATTATTATGAATTAAAATAATATTTTTTTATTTTTTAAAAATTCAAACTTTTACTTTGCATAATTAAGTCATTTTAAATTTAGACTAGGGAAAGTTGACTTGAAGAAAAGAGGATTGAAGTCATAAATGAAGGTAAAATAGGTGATGGATTTGAATTTTATATAAAAAGTTCATTTTAATTCCCTATTTTTTTTTAGATTTTATGTAATTGATCCCTTTAATTTTTAAAAATCTAATTTTGATACCAAACTTTATTTTTTTATTTTTTGTCCTTTTTTTATAGGATAAGAGAGAGGGTCTAGCCGGATGCTAGCATTAAAAGATAAAGTTGTTGTTGGAGACTATTTCAGCCACTAAACTAGTTGATTTTTGAGTTAAATGGTCATATATGGCTAGAGAAGTTCAAATTTAATGTTGTTCTTTACCTTGAAAGTGCAAATAAAAATAGACAAGATTTTGGGAAGATTTTTTGTTTGGGGTTGGTTTTGTATTTTGAGGCGTTTTTTGTGTGCTTGGAGGCAATGGATTAGTTTAACAAGATTCAAGTGTTTTCTAGGTGTTTTGAGTCAAAATTTGGTTTAAAATAGATTTTGGGAGGAAAACAAACGTGAACCATGTTTTTTCGGTCGTCACAATGACCGGAATTTAGAGAATTCAAACAACGCGTCATCTATTTTTTTCCAAATAAATTGGGACAACTCCGCCCTATTAACTTAAAAAATAAAAGCTCGTCATCATTTGGCCTGACTTACCAGACCTTCCAACACTCGACCTCGTTATATTTTTTATTTTTTTTATTTTGATTTGTTTTAATTAATAATTTTTTATATGTATTTTTTAAAAATAATTTTAATTTTATATTTTAACCAATACCCCTCTATGTGATTTTTTTTGCTTATTTAGTTTTTTAAATAGTGATTATTTTTTAATTATATAGGTGTATTTAATTTTTGAAGAGGCTAGTATGATTTATTTGTAATAATCTTTTTTATTTTATATAGATTAAATTTATTTTTTAGAATTAAAATGTTTATTTTCTTATAATATTTTTAATACATGCAGTATTGCAAGCTATTTTTTAAATAAATTTTATGTGTTTGTCAATTTCTATTACACCTTGATTGTAATAAATAATTTTATTAAACACGACTAGGTAAATGACCCGTGTTGCGATATTAATATATCAATTTACATTTATCTCCTGTTTTTTTAGGTTTCATTTTTATTTATCATCAATTTCTTTTTCTATTAAATTATCTCAATTTTATTACCTACAATGCACAATAGACAAGTGATTTGAACATATCTTATGTTCAAATCACGAGTTTCACATGCTAGCCCAACTTTGTTCAGAACAATATATTTTATTTATTTGTTTGTTGTTGTTATCTTAAATTTTTATGATATTATTAAATTAATCAAGATTTAACCTAATTATTAAATTTCTTATAATTCTTTACAAACATGATTATCTTTTTTTTCAGGGTAAAAATAATTTGTTGGGCTAGTGGCAACACGCAGACCACCAATGTAGTACCCTTTAATTAGCCACATAACAAAAGGAAATTCACTTCGATCTTCTTATCATTGCTTGAAAAGGAGGGCGTAACTTGTAGTGTTACATCAAACAGACACAAAAATACCATCTTTCTCTCTCAAATAGGTATCTCCTTAACATAAAATCAAAGCAAAAAAAAAAACAAGTAGCTATAAAATATTCAAAACTCATTATTTCTTGGTATTTCCTTGCTCTTCTACGTTGTTATCAACACCCTTATTAACAAGTTCATCATTCAAACCCTCACTAAAAGTTGATGAAATAAATGATGAGTCAGGTGTAGCATGCTGATTCAAGACCTTTAGTGGTGACTCCACCTCCTCTATAGCCTCGAGAGATTGAGAGAGGTAGAAGGACGATTGAGACAAAAAGATTAAGAGAATGTGAGAGACAAAGAGAGCTTCGGTGTAGGGGGGAGGGGCTGGGTTTGATTACGATTAGCAAAAGTAAATTTTCTTAACAAGCTGAGAGAAAACACAACAAAGAAAACAGAGAAATCCAAGTTAGCTTAAAAAACACATACGGTGACAGAGTTTCCTTGTCATGTAAGGAGAATAATTCAGAAATTTAATTGTGTTTTATTGTATTTGAAGGATACTAAGAAATTGTAAAGGTGAGCATTAAAGGCAACATCATTTTCCTTCTAAAAATATGATAAATACAAAGTTGAGATCAGAATCCATTTTAACTTGGAAACCAAAAGGACGATAACTTTTCTTTTAGTTCATAGGATTATTAAGTAGCATTATAGGTTATAGATAAGTATTGTATTAGACTTGCAATGTTTTTTTTTCTTCTTCTCTTCTTATGGCATACAGGACTTGAACTTATGAGGTCTATTTTTATTTTACTAGCTAAAACTCGAGGCTTGTTTGAACTTGTTTGAACTTAATTGATTATTTATTTTTTTGTTAAGATCCAAAGCTCGTTTGGATCCAAGTTTGAGCTTACTAGTAAATGTTTTGAGTCAGTTTTGGTAATTAGATCAATTCAGTCCACAAGGATACATCAATTAAGGTTAATTTCTTAGACCTATTTAAACACATGTAAGCCTAAATTTTAGGATATTTGATGAATAATATTTTTGAACCTTTTAAGATTTTGTATTTTTTGGTTCTTGAATGAACTAAATCTGACTTGTCAAAAATTAATTGTTGTCATGGTATTATTCGATTTTATTCCAATAGTGTTGGTACTCTAGGGCAACTTTTTATCGTGTCACGCTATTATCAGATTTTTTTTGTTATCTGAGATTATATCTTAATCTTGATCGTGGGTTATATAACCACGTGATCATGAGATTCGCATTAAAAAAAACAAGCAAAAAAATCATTATGTATTAAGTTAAAGATATGGCTAAAATCAAACGTGATTAGTCATATGGAGTTGAACCTGGGAGTGCAAGTATAAGTAATAATTCATTGATATATTCGCACGTTAGCAGAACTCATTTCACTGTAAAATTAGTTGAATCTTCGTGTTACTGAGAAAATCAATACAACTAAAAGAGAACCCTCCATACCTACTGATCTGGATCATTGTAGAACCCAAAATCAATCTTGAAAAGTAACCCCAATATTTCTTGGATATTTGATCGGTTAGGATGAGGTGTGATAAAGAAAACAGATTTTCCTGCCAGGCTTTCTTTTTCACCATTCCTACAGTCATTTTGAATGGGTCTTGGTGGGCCTGTGTTTATTTGGGTAAGGCCTGATAGTTATAGCTGGTTATGATGTGAAAGTCGTTTGGGTTTGTATGAATTCTTTTTGGTTTGGGTTACCTTTCTTATATCTTTGGGCTAACCTTTGTGATTGCATGGGCTGATGTTTTTATTGGTCCGGATTTGCATGTAGGCTGTGTCATTTATTTTCTCTGGGCTGTGTTAATTGATGGCAATGGATGGGTGTGCGTGTGTTTGTTTACATGAGTTGTGCATTTTATGTGTTCTTGAATTTTGATTTTATTAAAAATTATAGAAAAGAAAATTTTTCAAAAATATGTATATTTATAATTTAAATTGTATAGGGAAATGTTAGTCCAAAAAAATCATGTTTGTATTTTTATACCAAAAAAAAGAAAAAAATGTTTTTGCATGATTTAGTATTTTTAAAAAATACTAAAAACATTTTATATATTTTATATGCATCTTGGACTTGATAGCAAGTTTATTGAACCTATTGAGACTTTACTTTAATTTTAAAAATATCAAAAAATTTATTTATTTATTTTTAATATAAAAAATTATAAATGTAAGATGTATTTTGAATATTAAAATAAAAATATATGTACTTTATTTTAAAATTATTAGATTTTACCTAAAAAATCATAATTTACCTTATTGAGGTGAACCCACCTTAATCAATAGACAAATTAATAATTGGAAAAACACAACAAAAACTTTAGTAATAACTAGACAAATAAATAATACAAATTACATTAAGTGAGGTGTATTACATGTAATATTGTATTATATATACATAATTAATTCTTTTACGCAGACACTAAAAATCAATTAGGATTGTTAATTATAAAATATTAGATGATAATTCCAAACCTTTTTAAATTATTAAAAAAATATTATTTTTATTTTCTCTACATTCTATTAAATCATAATTTGAAAAGATAATTATCACGATATTGTATATGTGTGATAATAGTTATAACATGAACATGATTAAACAAGATTTCACAACAAATTCAAGATAGAGTTTCTAAACAAGAACACGTCATTAAATAAACAAAAATATACAACTAATTTTTGAAAAATTAGCTAAAATAATAGGTAAATTTCCATCTCATTTTATTATCCAAGATCCAAATTCCAAAGAAAAGTAGAGGCGATGAAAAAATAATTTATTTTAAAAATACTTTTAAAAATCATCTAAAAACACCAATACAAACCGTGACAAACTCCCCTGAATCATCATTGACAAAACTCGCAAGGATGTGGTTTGGCTAGAACTTTAATTTTATTTTTGCTCTCTAGCTAATTTACACAAGTATCACGTGATATGCATGCGGCACCTGAACACCCGACTCCGGCGCCAAGTCTTATTTGCGAAAATTCTTCTCCATTCTCACTCCAGCTCTATCATGTCCCGCTCAAACAAATTTAACAGTCTTCCCCAACCATTTAAAATTTCAACGAGAGTTCAAAAGAAAGAAGAAAATTGAAACCACCAAAACGATAACAACGAAACCCAAAAAACGGACGCACAGTGACTGAGCGATGATCACAAACCCTAACAACTCTTTCGCGAAGACAATCTGCTATGAAGATCTCAAGCCCATTATCGAAGATCTCCAATCAATCTCCATCTGCGGCCACGTCTTTCACGAAATCTGGTACGGAAAAAATCTCGCACCTGCATAAATCTTCCGAGTTTTTGTACCTTTGGAAATTAATTTTGTTAAGGTTTTGGTGTTTATGTTCGAAACCCTAACTTGCAGCAGTGGTTTGAATACTGTTTGAGTGAAAAGAAGTGTAGCTGTCCAGTTTGCAAGCAGAATTGCTCGGCTCAGGATGGCGGTCGCCTTTATTCTCAGTCTGTCGGGGATCAAACAGAACCGTTAGGGGATCGGAACCCGGGGGGGGGGGGATTGAGCGTCAAGTGAAGGAAATCAAGCAGCTCAATGAGGAAGTAAGTTTGATTGCTTCTCGTAATTCGTTTGGTTATTTTTTGTCTGTGTCAAAAATCTGTACTGCACATAGTTTACTGTTATTTATGTGGCTGTAATTGGCCGAATCTATGGTTATATCAATGAAGTCTTTGAAGCGAATCGATCATGTTTGTTCTTTTCTGGGTCTTATGAAGCGATTCTCTGTTTCAGTTATATCTTTGTAAAGATGAGTTGAAGAGACAAGTTAAATCGATGATTGATTCAATGGAACAAAAAGCATCGATTCTACACCTGATTCGATTGAAATCTGAGGTGCATTGTCTGTCTTCACAGTTTGTTCTAGATCTTTTTCTTCCTTCTCCTTTTTTGACATCGCTGGTGTCAATTAATTGGAATTTTCAAAGAGGTTTGGTCAATTACGTTGTAGGAGCTTGATGCACTGAAGTTGGAGAGTATTAGGCTGCATGATAGGAATGTGGCACTCACCAAAGAGCTTGTAGCACTCAAGCTGTAAGCACACTTGTGTTGGGTCCGAGTAGATTTTTATTGTTTGGATTCTTGTGATGAACTCTCATACTTGTATGGTTTGCAATTTAGGGTATCAGATGTGAATTTGGAGGAAGACGAGGTTTTAAAGCCTGCATCTTTTGGTATTGAAGCCAATAACAAAGATACCGTGGACATTATAAGGAAGTCTGTGGTCATTCTAATAAGTAAGTTATCCACTTTTCCAGTTATAATTAAATGCAATTATGACGGAGAATGTTACTTTGAGTTTTGGCCTTCGATTGAATTTATTATTCATGACTGAATTCCAAAATGGTTAGAGCTGTTGATTCATTATCAAGGGTTGCATTATGCCAGTAGCAAGCTTTTTTACTTGATACCTATCTGTAAATGATCAGTGTTTCATGCACCTACGTTCATCTTGTAGGTGCTTTTGTTAATGCTGCTAGATTTTACCTTGATTTTTTCCACCGAAGAATAATCTATGTTGATAACTTTATCTGATTTGCCCTCACTGCATTATTATTTAGCTAATCTTCTGCAAATATTATCAACTTTTTCTTCTTATATTTATGTGCATCTCTTATTCATTCAGGGTTTGGATATCTAACATAATTCATTACTGCACATTGCTTTTAACAGGAGTTACAAAGAATTGATGGATAAGTGTAACCATCTTTGAAGGGGTGAGGCTTGTTCTTGTAAAAGACTCGAGAAGGCAAAAGATCAATAAATTGAAGGTAAGTCTGTGAGGACTTGTTTGAAAATTATCCAAGTAAAGCTCATTCGGAGTATAGCTTTTGTTTTCTGGTATGTACTGGTCTCTGGTTTGGAACAAATGATTGTTTTGTTGCCATCATCAGACAAGGGTCCAGGAACTAGAGATTGTTGTTGAAGTAAAAGATAATGAAACTTTGAGGGCTTTAAAAGCGCCAAAGAAGACAAAATGCAAAGGGATGTCACAGAGCGTATTAAGGATAATTCTAATGCTTTGTCCACCAGTGTTTCATCAATCGGTATAAAGGAACAGCAGACCCACCTGTGGATCTGACAGGAAGCTCGACCAATGATCAAGAAAACTTCAATTTCATCAGCGACAAGGGTGCAAATTCTTCCAAAGAATATACTAGAATGGCAGCTTTTAATAAACAGGGAAATGCTTATTATGCAATAGATGAAGCTCTTTGAATCTTTTGACAGCTGTGCATGTAATTTTAGACTCTGATTCAAAGCATCAGACCAGAAAGGCTGTGAACTCTACTCTTGCAAAGTCAGAAACAGTTTCTTATAGTCATAGTGAAGCCAAAGTGCATAAAACAGTGAACTCAGCTGGACTGTTTGTATAAGAACTGCAATCAACAATGATAACTGCAATACTCTTGATTCTGCTACGGACCAGGAAGTTACTGCATCTCATGATGACATCAGAGAAGTTTGGCCCATCCTCAACATTAGAAAAGACTTTCTGTCACCAGCTCCACTTTCCAGACCAGTTAATTTACTATCGGTGCCATTTGAGTTTGATGTAACTGGTTTCAAGGAGTGGCTTGAACCAAACTTTGTGGTACAGCTAACATGTGGTGGACATTTTCCCTCTATATAAATACTTATTTTGGAAGATTACTTGCTCAGAATCTAACGTTAGCTATCTGAAATGACACTAAACCTCCATGAGATATATGTTTCTCCTGTTGATTGATGGGTATGATGTAACAAATTGGTACTTGGGGAGATGGTGTAAGCACAAGCAAAGCAAGGTATCAGTGGTCATGCAAGGTACAAGTGCAAATAGTGGGGATTTAATTGCCGCTGGATCTGATGGGAGAGGTGGAAGAGTTAAAGTGCTGAGATCTATGAATGAATCCTCATTGGTGGGTAATTCAAGTGCACGATCATTTAATTACTAGTTTGACAAGTATTGGTTTGAAACTCATTGCAACTTGTTGCTGCCTGTGTTAGTTGCTACTCCAGTACTGGTCACGCACAATCTTGCTTATAGTTATATTTTGTTCTTTTATGGAGTATTAATTAGTTTTCTGTTCATTTGAAAATAGTGAGCATTGAGATTGTCACAACTGCACATCCATTCAACCTAGCTTTGTGGTTTTCTTGCTACTATTTTTCTGTCATCTGCTTTGTATCTAGAATCACATGTTTCCAAGAAACAATTTTGTCTTGAAATTGATTTCTTGACTTCTAACTACGACCCTTTTATGCAGGATGCTAATGAAAATAGTTTATCTGCCAAGAAGTGCAAGTATGAAGCTAAAACAAGCAGTTTGCAATCTCAAGGCTCTTTGCAGGTAGAACACTTCTTTGGAGGGCCAGTCAGTAATCAAAGGTGTGCCCTTTACTACGTGTAATATCTCAGTCATGCTAATGTGTCTAAGAAATAGTAAGATACTTTCGGCATGTTTTGAAGGAAATGGAATGGGACATTCTTATTTCTTTCCACTCAATTATACTTGAATGATTTTCTTCCTCTCATCTCTTCATAATTCATAATTTAACCAAGTGACAAAGTGGTTGCTGCGCTTTCTAGTCTTGCATTTCATAGACTAATCAGACAAATTACTTCTGTTTAGATGGCTTTCATTTGGAAAACTGGTGGTACTAGAGGCATAAACATTATGAGGTAAAGTATTTATGAGTTCTGAATTGAATGGGGAGAACACATATTTTTTTTTTGGATGGCTGTTAAAAGATATATATATATATATATATATATATATTAATTTTATTTTCTTGGTTCTGCAAATGTTGTGTTGAGGAAAAAGATTCTTTTGCGTGGAAGGCTTTGGGTTATTCTTCTCAGTTCACATTTCAACTGGGATATAAAAAAGCTCCAAAATCCAAATAATCTGTTTTATATGTTTTCCCTTTGTTAAATTGAAACGATAGTAAATACAGTTACATGTTTTTTTCTTTTTCAGAGCCCCTTCCAAAAGTGAAGGAAAAGTAAATCTCTTTTTGCGCTAATAAAAAAATAAGTCACATTACTAAAGGTGTATTGGTGGCAGAGAGACGGTTCTAATTCCATTGTCTTTTTTACATTTTACATTATCGTTTATGCTTGCATGTCTTTCTGAGCTGGAATATTACATGATCACGGTAACGATCGTTTTTATGAATATTATCATGCAGGTACATGTGGTTAATTTTATCTAGTAAGTTGAACGTGGGTGGCCATTTACTCGAACAAATTGAATACTGCATTCTCTTTGAAATTCCTGGCTAGCCATTGTAGGAAAGTCGTGCATGAAGCTATAGCAGCTCACCTGGATTCTGTGAATGGAAGCATGAATCTTGAACTTGGAACAGTAATGAATCATTTTTGGTTCAGCGAGATTAATATATCACCCTTAATGGTGCAAAAAATATGCACATCCTTTATTGTGCCGACAGCAGAGCACGAGATGCGACCCTTTTTGGTGCAGAAAAGATTATTACACTTATCGTATACATCTGTCAAACCAGGGGCATATAATGCTCACAAATACATGCATGGTTCTACAGTTGGCCTGCTGATTTCCAAAGTTCATGGTTTGCTGAAGTTTCCTCGGTTTCAGCCTATTGGTTCCATGCGTACTGTATTAATTAAAACCTTGAGGTATTGCTGAATCCTACCTAATGTCCGGGATACAGAAACATAGGAAGCTTCATTCTCGGGGAAAAAAAAATACAAGCATGGGAAGCTTAGACTAAGATTGTTATTTGAATGAATACTAAGCATAGACTAAGGATTTAGCAGTTGATTGACTAAATTATCTATGTGGAAAGAGAAAAACAAAACGTGCATTGATTTGCTATTGAATTAATCACTGCTGTAGCTGTGGTTTGAGTACTAGCATGGATTTTTTCAAGTGTTGAATTCGGAAAGCAACGTGCTGTAGACTATTGAAACTTGTCTTGGAACAGGTTGTTGTGCACCTAGTTTTGCAAGAATAATCTTGGCGCAGTCCAAATCCTGATGCTATCGACGGTCCATCGGAATCCTATGAGAGGAATGGTGAGTATTTTTTTAGTTTATGAGAATCAGTGGAGTCCGCTATTTCCATGGCAGTAATAGGTTGGACATAGAGGGTACAGATTTCGGGAAAAAAGTTTTCTTCTTTTCTTTACCTGCTCAATTGGACAATTCAATTTTTCGATGCAATAAGTGCCCTTTTTTTTTAAATCGAAGTCTGCGATGACCCTTCTGTCACAATTGAAAGCTCCTCGGAATTGAAATGTAAAACTCGGTTTTTATGTACGTTCCAATGCCCTTCTTGACCCAATGCCCTTCTTGTAACTTTCTTGTGTGGTCTGAGCTCCTTTTTTTTTTTAATTATTATTATTACTTTTTAGAAATGCCGTGGAAACAACTTTAGAGCATCGTGAAGAAAGTGGGACTTTTCCTATGGGCTTTTTTTATGCACGATCAACCTGCTTTGTGGATTGTTGGGTTTCTAGATTAACCTGATTTCAATTACTCAAAAAAAAAAAAAAAACTTGAAGCTAGAAAAGATTTGAGAGTGGTTTATTGAACAATCTAAATTTCATTTAATTTGATTCAATCCAGCTTTCGTTTATTTTAAGAGGTAAAATTTATGATTTATTGGCTGTGATTGCGCATGTTAGTTTAAAGTTCAAACTCTTATTGGCATGGAAGAATTGAACAGGCATCGTCTGCAATGCTTTTTTAGTTAAAATCAAAGTCATTACCATTAGAAAGAAAACGTTGCAAATTTATTTGAAAATGGCCAACCCAAATATGCAGGGATCCAAATTTAGTCGAGAACCACGTTTGGTTCAGTCGGAGGCTTGCAAAATCAGGTCAAGAATCAACTTTTTGCTGGGTGGAGTCGCGAAGCGGCCAATGCTTCAGCCATCATGTCTTTGGGATACGGTGGAAGCCATCGTATACTAATTTACATGAGAAGGGCGATGATGAGTCAAAAGATTTTTTTCATGATAGAATATGGTGGAAAAAAACAAAGTAATTACGACAAAATGAGCACGTCATGAAAAAGATCTTCCTTTATCTGTAGTTTGACTTCACCATGTCTGCTGGTTCCAGTTTTGAATGGTGCGGGGGAATTAATTTTCTTTTTGAACATGACACTTGAGGCCACACTCTCTATTAATATGATTAATTTTTTTTTTTAATGAGCAATATTATTCCGAATGAACGTAGCAATTTCTATATTTCCTCTCAGAGCTGATCTGGTCATGGGTCAAAATTAGATTAAATTATAAATTAGCATTTGTAGTCTTGAAAAATGAATAAATTAGTACTTTTGAAAATATGCAATTACGCATTCAAATTGAATTCTCGATTGTTTGTATCACTCTCTATCAGTTCATTCAAGTTAATCCGTTTCTGTTCCTCTCATCTCAATTTCTCATTCTCTTGCTATAGGTTTCGTGGCCTGAATAATCTTGGAAAAAAAAA
>Ga0325403_1006042_pt1 | contig 11484 bp, 7 predicted proteins | sample PopdelMetagenome_19_FD_205665 | JGI IMG/M metagenome (GOLD analysis project Ga0325403, IMG submission 205665) | Populus deltoides microbial communities from Bellville, Georgia, United States - Xylem-PdKOR-R4 | ecosystem: Host-associated > Plants > Phyllosphere > Stem > Wood/Secondary xylem...
CCGACTAGGCCCCATGCCTTTTTCAGTTTTTCATTTCAATCCTTGGCTGCTCACTGCCTCGCTGGATGCACCCCATTTATACATAGTTACGTACTTGCGTGTGCATACACGTACTCAAGTTTTATATAGATACAACAACACACGTATTTGCGATTTGCCTAGAAAGGAAGAATATTTGAAAGTCAAGTTAATTTTGTTTTCACTTGATCTTCGAGTAATGTGGACAGCATAGTCTATTTAAAGTCTACACCCCAATAAAAGAGTGATTTAAACTAGTCTTAGAATACTCATATTTGTTAAACAAAAACAATTCATGTTTATCTATTTAGATGGTGTTTACTTTTAAAATAAATATACACTTGCAAAAAATTTACTTATCACAAATAAGAGAAACAAGAAAAGAGAGCTGAAATTGATCATAAATACAAAAAATTGATTGAGCAAAATAATTTCGGATTAACTAGGAGAGTTAAAGGAATTGTATAAATAGGTTCATATACTGTTATTAATGATAATGAATACTACATATTTAAATTTCTATAATTTTTTCTTCTTCCCTACAGGGTTCTATTTATTTGATTACTTTACTGCTTTTCTTTATATCTTTATTTATTTTCATTCACTAAAGTTTCCTATAAACTCCTCTCTTGAAACTCATTTGTTTTCTTTACACAATTGTACTTTTAGAACAAATTATCCTTACTAAAGGTTATACGTGTAGAATCCCCACTTCGAATGATTAGAGGTAGTTTTTGTCTCACCGTAAATTCAATCCTAAATATACTTAATTGGCAATATAATAAATTGGCAAGCCTAGTGGGACCAAGATTCAAGATCTATTCTAAAAGTCATCAAAACATGCCTCCAAATAAAAATATAGGTAAACTCATCCTTGCTACACTAGTTGAGTGGTTAGTATAATATCAACCGACAACAAGCATGCTTAAAGATGAGTCTTATCATTTAACTCATCATTACAATATATAATTGCATTTGTACATGCTCTCTTCTAGTGTTTCCATGCAGTCCTTCATGTTGCCATTTATTCTAAGAAAATTATCACCATTAACCATCGCTGGACATGTTTGTACATCAATCCCATATATAGCTATATGCGTATCCTTTTTATGGATTAGATGACATGGCATAATGGTTACTATCAACTATGAAAAATTCTAACCAGCTAGTTATAATTGAAAGAGCATCTTACTATCAACATATAAATTTCTCAAATTTTGATACAAGAGCTCTTTAAATAGAGATGGATAACATAATCTACCACACCAACATAATAATGGCCAACTAAACATGCAAGCTATATCTCATAAGTTGAACCAAATACATAACATACTTCATCAAAATAGACCAAGTAACACTAGGAGATACATACTTGGAGGGAAATTCCCAAGAATTCTATAATAACAAGCACTCTAGTAGAGGTATTTGGAATGAGTTTGCCTTCTATAGAAGGATACATCATAACATATTAGAAACAATAAAAAAATGTAGCCTAATTTGTGCGTGAAATCTCTCGATACATTAGCCATCGATACATTAGTCATTTCATAGGTGTACAAATAACCACATGCGAATTATATGTCCCTATAAAGCTTTTATCTCATAACTCAATCTACTATTGGGAAATTCTATACCCTACAAGCTACCTTATAACAAGTAAACCTCAATCCTCTTGTATAACAATTTCTCGTTGTCGATCATTAATAAAAAAAGGGATAAATAAAGAATAACTAGTCCAACATTTAAGAGAGATAGAGCAACAAGTATGACAAATAATAAGACATGCTTATAATTGTCAATACCCTAAAAGAATAAATTATGCATTCCAAGAAATTTATCGGGAGGATAATCAACCAAAACAGGAACACATCACTAAATTCACCAATCAATATAGTGATGGTGCAACTAACCCTTTTGTGAAGCTAAATATGTTTAGTTTATCATTAAATAAGACAATTTTTCATTAGTTCTAAACATTGCCACCCAACTTGATTAATAGTTAGATGAGAAAGAAACTCATTTTCACAAATACTTCTATATGAGAAACTAGAGGTTACATTTGATGACTTAACTAGAATGGTTTAGAGCTTAAAAGATTCAATAAAAACATATTTCTTGTATTTCAAAATATTAAAAACTAAATACACTAAACTTATATCTTAGAAACAATGCATAAAATTAATACTAGAGGAATGCAGTAACACATTAGAAAGAGGTTTATAAGAATTAAATATTTAGATATATATTCTTATAAATGATGTTTTTTGTTATCAGAAGATGCTAAAAAATTAAGCCAAAAAAGCCACTAATGACTCACCCTATCAGATATTTAAAAAATATCACGAGTGCTCACTCATTGACTGGTTTAGACTTCAATAAAAAGTTTGAGGAGGTTCACTTATATTGGTCATTGAAATAAAAGATAGAAAACTATTTTAGAATGTAACATTGAGAAAGCCAAAAAAGTTTACTAAACTTGGTAGTAAAGAAGTAAAATTACCAAAGTAGCCAAAGATAATGGATATATTTTTTATATCAAAAGAGCTGAAGAGATCTTTGATCAATTAATGTATGAAGGATAAATTAAGCTTCTTGAAAATCACATAATCCTTACTATTGATAAAATTAAAGGGAAATAATAATATAAGTGGCATGACTCTTGAAAACATGATTTTAATAATTGTGCAGTCTTTAGGAACCAAATATAGAAGATTCTAAAATTTGGATGCATTTATTTTTTGGCCAAGAAGATGAAGGAAAATGATGATCCATTCTCTAAATTCATTATGAGTGGTTGAAGCTGGCCATAAATGATATTATTATGAAAAAGTACATAGACTGTAGAAAAGCTAAAGTGATGGTTCAACAAGCCTAAGATATACCTTATAGTTAGGTGTATAAATGTCATACCTACTATACAATTACTTAAAAGATGAAGACTTAAAGGGAAATGTTGAGTAAGTAATGTCTTTGTCATAGGCCAAAACATTTAAGCTTATAAAACCAAGTGAAAATGAATAGTATAATCACCAACCATAATAGAAATCATTCAAGCCTAGTGATAAAAAGGATGATGATCCTGTCAGGCATCACCAATATCTTATAAATTTAGAAAGTGATGGAAATAAAGACAAAGCCTAATTTAGAAGAATACAACACCTAGACACTTTGGTAAGGGGAAATGAAGTATAATCATACACTTTCCTAGAAAATAGCCTTAAGATATTGCACAAACTAGCGAATTAGTTGAAAAGAAATAATTTTAAATGTCAATTATGTTATTTATGAAAGGTGCACCATAGAGATTAATACTAGATAGGATCTCACCTATTTATATGCAAAACAATAATAATCCACAAAAGATGACCCTTACTAAAGAAAGAATCACTAAGCAGCCATAAACCTTGGTAAAAAGTGTGAAAAAGGCTCTTATCTCTACACCACCATCATTTTAAGAGGTTGTAATAGAAAATGATCCATTAAAAAAACAAATAATAAAGAAATATTTAGAAAAGTAGACAAAGTTATCACTAAGATAATGAAAAAAGAAAACTATGAAAAATAGTTAGATACAAATTAAAAAAGCAATATACACTGCCATGATAAAGACAAAGATCAACCAACAACCATAATGACATGAAAAATTTATTCAAAATTCTAGGCCAACAACCTATGAGCTTGAAAATAAGAGATAAGAACTATAGCAATGACCTAAGTCATTGTTTATTGTAAAATAAAAGCAAAAAAAGACATTAGTTCTTAAGCAAAAACAATAAAAAAAATACTATCAAGAAAGCCACCTAAATAAAGGATGAACTAACACCTATTATATAAGAGATAACATTGATAGTGCTTAAGGACAACAAAAATATCTAAACCCTAAATGAGCTAGTAATATATAAAAAAGCTTTAACAAATACCCTTATCTAAATAAGACCAACCAGATGATGAAAATGATATGATTGTTAATGTAGATGGATTTTTAAATGATGGTATGATAGATGGACTTTTTGGAATGATAAGAAATAATAAAAGAAAAAAGAATAACTAAAATTCTCAGTCTTAATATAACATATATGTAAGTAAAGTACATTGAAAAAAAAGAAACTAGAAAAACCTTTTAAAGCAGAAGTGAGTGACTATGAAAAAGTCACATCAACTAATATGGTATTTACTTTTCCATAATATTTTGAAGCCATGTATAACTAGTAGACTTATATGAATAATGATTCTAAAAAGGCAAATGGAGGGGAAAACTAGAGAGAAGGTATATAAGAGAGATAAAAGAGAGAATGGGCTATCAGAGTCATGACTTCTCCAGTTATCATTATATTTTTCTTAAATTCAAATATATTGTGTGCCTTACCCTATTCTACAACGTCATTGACCAGATTTGGTTTATCTAGTGTCGTTTTAGAGATAATGTCATTGCAAATTTTCTAGAAAAATTAGGTTTTGAAAAGATGTAACAGCCAACTTGGTTTGTTTTATTTCATCGTTGGATTATCTCTATTTTTCTTAGAGAGTTCAACTAGATACCCTTTTTTTTCTTCTGAATAGTGGAGATTAGATTCCAACTTTTCTGGAAATTTTTTTACTTCTTGTATTAGCCTCTGAGAGTTTTTAAATCAAAAGCTCACACATAACTATCACTTAGCTTGTCCCATTCCTAGATGTGCTTTCAAAATATACACAAGGGAAACTTTTGATATGGTTAGTTTGGAATTTATCCTTATAGGCTTAAGGGCTATTAGAGTCTTTAGATCCATAGTTAGATAGATTAAGGTATGAATGTCTATAACTCATTTCTCAAAGGCTATGAATGAGGAGAGTTACAATTTCTTCCCATCTTCTAGGAGTCTTCATAAGTGTGATCCTTTTTCTCGTTACTTGTTTTTTTTCTGGCTATGAAGGGTATAAATGACATTCTTAGAGAGGTTTCATAAAAACCGAGGTCTTGATATTAATGATGTCGACTGTCATTACTCCTTTCTGCTTTGCAAATGACCTTATGATTTTCTATCAGGAAGATATGGACTCGGTCAGGATTGTGAAGAGGGCTTTGAATGATTTTGTAGGGTTGCCAACATTAGATATGAGCAGCCATTTTAAACCTTTATATATATATATATATATATATATATATATATATATATATATATATATATATTGGCAACCCTACAAAATGGTTGCTCAGAAATTACTTTAATAGTGTAGTGGTTTAGAGGGTCCTAGTCAATAATGATGTCTTGTTCAGTATTATGCCCTAGTATTTGATAACAAAGTTTGGTTGTTATAAAGATAATATAATCCCATCAGAAATGGTAATGTTAGATTTTGTAACAGGTATAAAAAACACTATGAAGGTGCTAAAAGTAAACCTAACTATTGGGTCCAAAACCTTGAGCATAATTGTTTTATGGAATGACAAGTTACAAAGGTGTACTTGGGCAAGATTGGATACACACTAATATATATGTTCCATCATCTTTATATTAAGGCTTGATGTTTTATTTACAAGATGGATAAATTAAAATAGTATAATCAAATGATAAACCATTTATAATTAATTCAAAGATTTCATAGTGATAACTTAGGTCTAGTCCAATTCATAGGCATGGATAATATGGGTTGCTCTATTGAATTCTTTGTTAGATAAAAGATAACACACATGGAGCGGCTCACAACAGATTTGGCTAGACCAAGCAACTTATAATAGAAAGAAAATTTTATATAATATGAAACATGATATCAAATGATTCATTATGATTTAATAATATATCTTGAGGCTTTTAATGAATTTTGTAAGTATATTGGACAACAAAACAAAAATATTTCATTATAACCAAATCAAAACTATGAATTGATCATGCTTGATGTGACAAGTCTTACTCTAGCCCTGCCGAAGATAGATGATGGACAAGTTGAGGTTCAAGATATATTAGTTAAAGTTAATTGAGGAACATAAGACAAGCCTAAATCAACATTTATGAGTGCAAGTAAACTAGAAGTACTTTAGAAATAATTGGTAGAATTATTACACACTTGTAAAGAATATTTTTCTTGAATTTATGACAAAAAACTTTCTTTAGACAAAAGTTTAGTCAAATATCTTATATCAATCAAGCTTGAATTTAAACCACACAAACTACCTCCAAGAAGAATGGCTTTAAACATGGTTGATTGGGTGAAGAAAGAGATTAAAAGGCTCATAGAAGTTGAATTTATTAGGCTTCTAAGATATGTTGAGTGGATATCCAATATAGTTATAGTGTTGAAAAAGAACAACAAGTTAAGGGTATGCATAGATTTTAGAAATTTAAATCTTACCCTTCGAAAAATGAATACCCTATAACAATGGATGATATGTTAATCAATGTTTTATTTAGCAATAAAATACTCAGTTTTATGGATGGTTACTCTAGTTACAACTAAACCTTTATTGCAGAAGATGTTTCCAATATTGTATTTAAATGTCCTTGTTCAATAAAGATATATGAATAGGTGTTAAATATTTTTGGCTAAAAAAATACTAGGGCAATATTCTAAATGGCTATGGAATTAATCTTCTTGATATGATCAATAACAATATAGAGTTTTACATTGATGATATTGTGGTAAAGTCAAAATCAAAATACATCCACCTAGATGAACTGTGTTATGCCTTTTAATGAATGAGGATGCATAGTTTAAAAATGAATCCTTTAAAATATGTATTTAGAGTGTAAACAAGTAATTTTCTAGGATTTTCAGTGCATTAACGAAGTATAGAGGTGGAAAAGAATAAAGCACGAGCAATCATAGAAACAAAAACTCCACAAAATATAAAGTAATTACAAAACTTTTTGAAAAAAAATTCTTAATGATGTTTATTTCAAATAATGTAGTAAGATTACATATTTTATTGAGTTGTTGAAAAAAAAATGCATGAGTTTTAATAGACTAAAAAGCAATAATTTGCCTTTGAAGATATAAAAACTTATCTAGCCAAACCTAAAATATTGGCCCAACCAAGGCCTAGAAAGCCTTTATGACTATATATTTCAATAATAGAAGGATCAATTGATAGTATGTTGACATAAAAAATGACTCTGGGTATGAACATATTATTTATTATCCCAATTATGTACTTATAAAAGTTGACGAATGATATATGTCAATAAAAAAATTATATTTGTCTTTGTATTTTACTTGTGTTTATCATGCTGAAGCAGTTCTTAATAGGTCATCTGAGTTTAATTAGTATTACATGCCATAAAAAGCAATCAAATGGCAAACCTTGGTTGAATTCTTAGTTGATCATCCTTGCATTAATATTGACCATGAATTGGAATACAAAATTAACATTATTATAGCAGAACATGTTCCATGTTAATTATGGTTTAATGGATCCAAGACAAAAACCAAAGATAGTGCAAAGATGGTCATAATATCCCTAATAGGTCATGAAATGATATTAACCTTTTAGCTTGATTTGTAACACTTTAGGCGGAAGAACAAAGCTAATCACCTACTAGGTATATGTGTTTAATTAAGGTTATGTTGTGCAAATTATTGGTTTACATCCCATACTTGAAGAGGAAAACATTATTAGAGTTTGACTAGAATATGAAAAGAGTGGTTAACAGTTTCTTATCAGGTACAATAGTGATTCTAAATAGTTTAATAACATTAAAGATTGTTTTACGCTCTCATTGTTCACCAAAGCTTTCTTGCATATAACTTAACAATATGATGTAATGGGCAATGATAATGTTTGGCTATATTAAGATTGGTTAGACCTATATATTGAGAATTAAATGGTTGCTTTAAAAAAGAATCATTTCTTTTTCAATGTCTAGAGCAAAATGATATTATTCTACTTTTTATAATACTTTTTCATAAAACAAACCAAGACATTCTTCATTGATGTCTTTTAGTGTGATATTAATAAATGACCAATTGATGTTGGATAAGCAGTCTACTAGATTTTCATAGCAAAAGATGAATATAAAATGCCACACCCGATATAAAATGGGACCTCTAAAAATTATAGGAAAAATATAGAAAATGGATTCCCCACCTAGTTCCTTAAGAAGACTAAGAATTCTAAAATATGCACTAGTTCTAAATATCTGAATAAAGGGTTAGTTATGCTTAATGGAAGATAAGAATCACCATTATTGCATCTTATCCAAGGAAATATTAACTTAGTTATATGTTTCTCCCAATTTATTTTATACAAGCCATTAATTGTCCAAATAAGTTCATGAGCTTTTTCACAAGTCATTTATTGTTGATGGATGTTTGTTGAGTTAACATTAGACCCTGAATGAAGAGTCTCACAACATGATTGTTTTATTAATTTTAATTATTATTATTTTTAAGTACTTATATTGACTTTTTTTTATCATTATTTTCAAAGGAAAATGGTGAATAGAAAGGGGGGTCAAAATTAGATTATAACAACTTGTCTCTCTTCACCATATATACAGTACAAAGTCTATGAAAAATGCATTTTAATAGGCTTTGTTTAGTAAGTTTGTAAAGAAAAGATAGTATCAGAAAAAAATTTGGAAGGTGGTAAAATCAAAAGGTGACCAAACTCAAGAATTTAAATCTAAAGGAACCATTTATGATTTATATTCACAAGTGCAATGCTTTGAACTTGAGTTTATAAGAGTCATATGAGAGGAAAAAATAAAGAAAAATTTGCAAGAGTCCTCTAAGACTAAAAAGTACAAAAAAATCTGTAAGAGTCATCTAAGACTCAAAAGTAAATAAACATTTGTGAGTCCTTTGATGCTCAATCATAAGAAATATTTATATGAGTCCTCTACGACTCAAGAATAAAAAAATATTTGCAAGAGTCCTTTAAAACTCAATTGCTATGGATTTGTAAGAGTTATTTGAGACTTAAAAAATAAAGAAACATTTATGAGAGTCTTTCAAAACTTGAACACAATAAATTTGCAAGAGTCCTTTAGGATTTAAAAAATAAAGATAGCTTTATATGGTCCACTAGAAACGCAATATCTAAAAGAAATATTTGCAAGAGTCCACTAAAAATAAAAAATAAAAAAAAAACTTAAAATAGTCCACTAAGACATAATCACAAGAGCTTCACGATGGCCATGTATAAATCAAATTCACAAGATTCCTCTAAGATGTTAAAAGTAAAGTAAAACTTGCGAGGGTCCTCAAAGACTCCAAATCTCATTACAATTTACAATAGTCCTTTAAGACTCAAAAGCAAAAAAAATATAAGCAAGATTCCCCTAAAATTCAATCGCAACAGCCTCCTGATGGCAAAGTTTGACTTAATTTCACAAGAGACTTCTAAGACTCTAAAAGTAAAGTAAAACATGCGAAGGTCCTCTAAAACTCCAAATCATAGAATAATTTATAAGAGTCCTGTAACACTCAAAAGCAAAGAAAGCCTTTTAACGACAAGGTTTAACTTAAATCCATAAAAGTCCTCTAACACTTTAAAGGTAAAGTAGAACCTGTGAAGGTCATCTGAGACTTTAAGTCATATAATAATTTGTAATAGTCCTTCGAGACTAAAAAATAATGACATAATTATGATAGTCATTTAAGACTTAATCGCAAAAGCCTTTTGATAGCAGGGTTTGGCTTAAAATTGCAAGAGTCCTTTGAGACTCTAAGAATAAAATAAAACCCTCAAATTTCATTTGAGACTTAAAATCATATAATAATTTGTGAGTCCTTTTAGACTTAAAAGTAAATAAATATTTGAGAGATTCCTTTACGACTCAATTATAAGAGTCTCATGATACATGGTTTAACTCAAATTCGCAAGTGTTCTCTAAGACTAAAAAAAGTAAAGGAAAACCTATAGAAGTTCTCTAGAATACAAATAACAAAATAAATTATGAGTCTTTTAAGACTTAAAAGTAAAGAAATATTTGAGTTCTCTAAGATTCAATTGCAAGAGTCTCCTGATGGCAGGATTCGACTCAAATTTATAAGAAAAGTATGATGATTGTATATAAAAGAAATTAGGATACCTAATTAGATGCCACCTATATGAAATATTGATCTTCCTTTCAATGTTGAACTTGTTGATAATTAAAATTTATTGCTCTTTATCTTTGCTAACATTTCAATTATATGTCAATAATATTTTTTTTATAAAAAATAATAATTTAAATTCTATTAAAATAAAATAATTTACTATTATAATCCTATATTTTATTATTAATCTATATTTCTTAGCCAAAAGATAATAATTTTTTAAGTAATCTGTTTAACAAAGGTGATTAGAATAAATATTCAAAAAACTTGAAATGATTAAAAAAAAAAGGATATCTTTAATTAAAACCTTTTTTTATCCTATTAATGTGATTTGTATTTTTGACAATTTGCTTATTTGGATATTTCTGTGTTGAAGCAAAACAATTATCATAATCATTAAAGAAAATTGTTCTTAAAATATTTTCATTATTATCACACATACATATTAAAAAAATATAAATATAATACATGGGAACTTTAAAACATATTAAAAATTAAAAAATTAAAAAAAAACATAAACTCTATTTTAATTGAATATTCATAAGACTTTTTTTTTATATTTGGCACATAATAATTAAAAAAAATATTAACATTCCCATAAAGACATATAATATTATTTTAGAACCATGGATAAATTTATTAATAATATAAATTCTTTTAGTGCATTTAATGAAATCTAAAAAAAAATCAGAAGGGTCAGGCCTAAGCACCTGGCCTAAGCTTGCAAGGCGAGGCTTAGGAGTTTGGCCTTTCCCCCTTTTTATTTTATTTTATTAAGGTGCTTTATTTATATATAAAAAATAAATAGTTAATGACATGTCGTGTGTCATTCCAGATTTTATCTATTGGAGAGATGACTGAGAAATCCCAACTAGGTTTTTTGCACTAAAAATACCAATTTTCTTCTTATTTCCATTTGAAAACAACTAAAAAAAATATATACTCTTACCATCTTAATAACCTATTTTTTCAACTTAAAACAACTCTGAATTCGTCCAGAAACACAAAAGCAAATAGAAAAAAAATTATCTCTTAACCTATTATATTTTGTTTTCATAAAGTTAAAGGTTTAAAAAATCTCAATGAAACCTTTTTCATCGGATGGAATCCGTTGATATTAAAATTAAACCTTTTTGTTGTAGGAAATTAGGCCAACAACAACTCTATCTCTTTTACTGATGTTCAAAGATTTTCTCTTGTCTTTCTCATATCCAATGATTGAAAAGTAAATAAAATCTTTTGAACTAAAAATAAAATTTAAAAAACTATAAGGATTGTAAAAAAAAAAAAAAGGAAATAGGTTGTTTAAATGGAATTTTTTTGCATGAATTTGAGATTGACAATATAATTTCTTTTTATTTTACACTTAAATACTTTTTTATTGAATTGTTTCTTTTCTTATTCTTAACAATTTTTAAGAAATTGATCATTAATTTGATCATACAAGGG
>Ga0325403_1006044_pt1 | contig 11481 bp, 4 predicted proteins | sample PopdelMetagenome_19_FD_205665 | JGI IMG/M metagenome (GOLD analysis project Ga0325403, IMG submission 205665) | Populus deltoides microbial communities from Bellville, Georgia, United States - Xylem-PdKOR-R4 | ecosystem: Host-associated > Plants > Phyllosphere > Stem > Wood/Secondary xylem...
ACTTCCTCACCAATCATCCGACCAATCTCTTTAGTTGTGTCCAAATTATAGGCTTGCATGAAATTCCAGGATTTTCAACACCAAAATTAGGCAGGTCTTCGACTCGATGTCATTGTAGTTGGAAAATATTTTAATAAATTTGATGTTTTATTTTTATTTTAAATTAATATATTTTTAATATTTTTGTATTATTTTAATGTGCTAATATCAAAAATAATTTTTAAAAAATAAAAAATATTATTTTAATATATTTTAAAATAAAAAATACTTTAAAAAATAATTTTTTTAATACCCAACACACTCAACCACGCACATTTTGGATCCTAGGAGCACCGGAAAACCACTTCCAGGAAACGCCAGATGGACACGTGTCAACCGTCTGTTAGCTCGACGGCTCCATGACAGGTAGAACACTGAATAAACCACTTTTCTTGTCAAACATTTGTTCTTGTCATTGTGAGGTAGATGGGTAGAGCTGTGTAGTTTTCAAACTTCAGTCCCACACCCTTCCACTTATTACTTTGTAGAAAATAATAAAATGTATATATTATTTTTTTACAAAAATATACCTTTTTTATTAGTGAATTTTTGTAGGGTCCAAGTTTTTAGATCCTGAATACCCAAATTTTAATCTTTTTCAACCCAAAAACATGAAAAAAAATATTATATATACCTTCAAAACTATATTTCTAATCTCAAAATACATTTTAATCAAACTAAATACTCAAAATCAAATTAATAAACAATGATTTATATTGTTGGGCATCATTGGTAGAAATCACCTTCATTAAATTCCCTTCTTAAAAATAAATCTATGAACACTAATTAGTAGGGCTGGAATTTGATCCTCCGAAGGTTTTCTTTCTCTTCTCTTCTCTCAACATCCAAGTAACTAGAACTTGCTGTAACCAAGTGAACAAAATGCAGTTCCACCGTAATTCTTTGAAGGAATTACCGGTGAAAAAAATGATAAGACTGTGTTAGCCTCAATCTGCCTAGCTATTGGTTGTGATCACACAATGAAGGAACAAATAAAACCACATATATATTTAGCTTGTCATCTCACTTGACAAGGTAAGGAGTGGACAATGGAGAGTATAAATAATTGCATCCTTAGAATTAGGCAACCCGATCTTTGCGTATTTGAAGTGATATGGTGTCTCCTCTGTCCAAGAGCTCCTTTTGTCTGACATGAGCATGTCGAAGGATTTCAGACGGTTCTGCCATGATCTTCAATGTTTAATCGTTGCCTAATTGCACGCCAAGCACTTCCAATTAGGTGGCCGGCACTTGTGGGCCGCCTTATGAGAGAGACAGCTGAAGAAACTTGTTTTAATTAAACGACAGATTAATTTGTACAATTTGCCATTGCTAATTGTTATTTTTGTTTAATTTACTGCGCCATGTAGATAGGCGCCAAAACACTCTTGAATTATATTTTATTATAATTTTAATCATTTTTATGTGTGTGAATACACAAATATAGCGTAATGATAAAGAGTTTGAAATCTGTACAGCAGATCTCGAGTTCGAGTCAGGACGTGCATCTCTTATAAGAGCCTAGAACAGCTGGGGTTTTAGAATATGATAAAATTATAATATAAAAACAAGTGTCCATAGTCTAATGACCTTTTAATCTTCTGTTTAATGTAACTTGCATGTGATATTTAATCGTTAGAGGTCTCTATATATATATATATAATATGCTTTTCTCGGAGGGTTAGAGCTCTGTAATGCTGGTCAATCTAGTTATTATTACGGTGATAATTATCTTGATTTATGATTACCGCTGCATAGTTCTGTGACAAAAACGAAAACTATAATTCTTCATCTCTTTTTTTCTCTTTTTAGTGTCAGTTTGTTTTCATGGTTGTTTTTATTTTTGAAGTAAATCACGGAAAATTATTATTTGATAACGAGTGAAAAACTTGATTTATTGTTCATGGACTCCATTATTAATTGTGTTTAAAATACAGGGTCGTTAAAAGCGGCTCAATACTGCTTTCCTCTTCTTCCCATAAAGAGTGACTCCACTGTTCACGTGAAACAATGGAGTCATTCTTTACTGTTCCGGTCGGACTGGGTCGGGTCCGGCCTAGAGCTAAATGCATTGAATCGAGTCCGACCCAGTAAAATAAAAAAATTATTTTTTATTTTTTTAATTGTGTTTTATTCAAAAAACTAGTATTTATCGGTTTGGTCCAGAGCTAAATGCATTGAACCGAGTCCGACCCAGTAAAATAAAAAAATAAATTTTATTTTTTATTTTTAATTGTGTTTTATTCAAAAACCTAGTGTTTAAAAAATTTTCATTCGAAAAACTAGTATTTAGCATTATAAAGTATCACTACATAAATTAGATGGAGATCGCTTGATGACGTACCATTTGCAGAATTTGATCTCGATCCCAATTTTGTTCCTGATTATATTTTACCTGATGTTATTGCGCGCTTAAAAAATCAAGAAAATTGTAGTCCTTGTCGGATGCATTTCATACGTGATGTAATTGTAGATAGTTTAATGAAATAATAAAAATTATTTTATATAAAATATTATTTATTTCATGATATAATACTAGTAGTTACATCTACAATATTTAAATTAAAAACTATCAATATTAATATATATATTTTTAAAATTATTTTATAACTTCAATTTAAAAAACATTCTTAATCAAATATATTAAATTATTTTTTATTTAATTTTAATTTTAACTATAATTTTTACTAAACATATATAAATAATAAAAATATTGTAAAGGAGGGGCAAGTAGGCATAGTGGGCATCAAACTTGGATCTGATAATTACAGCCTAACAAGATGTTTATGCTCGACCTTATCTGATTAAAAGGTTAACCTTTGCTTTAATTCCATAATTAATTCGTCAGCTGTACGTAACTTTTATTGATTCACGTTCTTACAGTCTCATTCGACGGATCATATCAATCTTAAGTTAATTTATGAAAAGTTGACTTTGGGTAACTTACAATATATTTTAACTAAAAGTAGTTGATTGGGTAATTGAAAAGTTAATTCATGACTCAATTATATCCTTTTTTTTATTAGTATTTTTTTGTTTAATAATTATAATTTGATTTGTAAAATCCACATTCAGTAAACAGTGTTTGAAAATATAAATATGTAAATCAATGCAAGATGAAAAAAATATTTTAAAAAAACTACGAAAATACAATATAAAAAATGATATAATTCATTGATAGTTACTTCAAAAAAAATTTGTCATTTGAATTTTTTTATTTCAAATTTAATATTTTTACAATAAATTGATTTAGAATTGAATTTAATATTTTATTTCGGTTAGCTTTTATATATATATATATATATATATATAGAAAAAGAGAGCTTTCACGATATTAAAAATAAGTTTTGATGTTGAATTAATGATTAATTAGATAAAATAAAATTTTATTTTATTAATTTAAATAAATTAAAATTTTAAAAATCTAAATTTCAAACTCAAACAAATTAATTTTAGATTTTTATTATAAGAAATAACATCATTATCTTAGCTTAATATTTGATTGAAATTAACATATTAATTTATTATTATTTATTAAAACATATAATTCTTAATTTATTTTATTAAATATTTATATAAATTTCCTTTTTTTAAGTTAATAAAAAAAAATGTTTCAATAAAGAGGAATACCATGCTAGCTAGCTAGTGTATTACACAAGTACACTTCTCACCACAAACTCTTTCTACTCTTTATATAACAACCTTCCATTTCCTCATTTCTCTACCCGCAAACTCTCACATTCACCTCCTCTCTCTCTCTCTCTCTCTCTCTCTCTCCATTCTGATCTAAGAACCTGAGGATTTTGAACAATATTGATTCTTGAAGCTCCATTTTAAGTGTGAAAAAGAATGGTGTTTCCTGCATCGAGTTCTGGAAATCCAATGCTCTCTCTCAAAGTGGCTTTGATATCAACTGGGGTATTATCTTTAGCAGTGATACTAAAGCTTCCAGTACTGGTAACAGACTTTGCGGTCTCTGAACTACCTATCATGTATTCCTCAGTTATTTCTTGGCTTCAGCCACCTTATCTTTACTTGGTCATCAACTGCATCATCATCTCTATTCTTGCCTCTTCCAAGCTTCAGCTTCAAAAGCCAAACCAAGAACAGCAAGTCCCCTTGCCACCAGCGGATATTATTGTCCCTCCTTTGCAGGTGACGGAGGATGAGGAGGATATATCTGTTCGTGTAGGGAGTGCTGCTTATGTTAACGAAGCTGTTGTTGCAAGCTGTGATCGATATGGTGATTATGAATATTTGGATGTGGAGGATAAGACTGTGATTGTGGAGGATTGTGCGGTGGAGAGTGGTGACGTATATAAAAGGGAAGTGAATAAGGCAGCTCCATACAGGAGTGATTCTATAGAGTTCTTGATTGAGAAAGATCAAAACAAAGAGAAACCATTGGTTTCTGCAAGATTAGGTCGCAGGAAATCTTTGAAAGCAAGTCCTGAAGGTAGATCCTCTTCTTTTCTTTTTTTCATTTTTACACACAAATAAATATTTTATCTTCGTAGGTTTAATACACATTTGTGAATGTTTGAAGCCAGTATCTATCTGGGGTTTTTTTATATATGTTTTTCAACCATAAAGCTATTTAGAAATATGAAGAACGAGAGATTCTCTTATCATTTAAAAAAAAAAAAAACAACTTTTCATCCTAATCTTCTTATAATGTTTTTTAATTATTTACCTTTTACGTATGATTATTCAAAAAATCTGCAAAAACCACAGAGTAGAACTGTAGAATGAATCGGTGATTTCTAAATTTTGATTTTTGATGCTAATTATTTAGGTGGTGGGAAGGCGACGGCATTGCGAGTATCAAAACCAAAACGGCACGACACGCTGGAGACCACGTGGAAGACTATAACGGATGGTCGTCCAATGCCATTAGCCAGACACCTTAAGAAATCCGACGCGTGGGACTCGCACGTGCGCCGTGAGAATGCTCCTCCACCGAAAATGATGACGATGAAGAAATATGAGACTTTTAACGATAGCATCAGCAGCAGCTCAGAGAAGCTTAGTCGGAGTCCTCATGGATCAGGGAAACTCAGGAAAGAACCTTCTCCGAGTCAGGACGAGTTGAACAAGCGAGTAGAGGCGTTCATAAACAAGTTTAACGAGGAAATGAGGCTGCAAAGGCAGAGGTCTTTGGACCAGTACCATCAACAGATGATCGGTCGGGGAGCTTATTAGGATTAAATTTTCGATAAGATTTTGTTTGGGAATAATCACTAATATATATATATATATATATATATATATATCGTGTATTAAAGAGTAGAGATCACAAAGGAGAGAGATAGAGATGACAAGATCTTAGTGCTCATTTTTGTGGTCGGAGGAGGAATAAATTATTCATGATTACGGTAAGGTGCACCTTTCAAATACTATAAATAAAAATGTTCAATTCGACATGCAGAATAATATTGTTTTAGTGTGATTTTAGCTAAAACATTAAACTACTTTATGAAACACCCCCGTTTCCAATGCCTTTAGATTAAATCAAAGATATTGATTTTTAAAATTACTTTTCTGTAATTACTCTTAGAGATTAATTTGTTACTATTTTACAAGTAGTTCTCTGTAATTGTTTGATTGAATGTTTTGAATCTTGATATTTCGGCAAATATATATAGCTAGAAAGATTAATCAGCAATACTCGAATAATTAATGAGGTGTTTGAATGAGACCCCCTCTATGAAAATCAAGGGTTTCACAAATAATTAAATTCTAAATCGCATTTGATCCTTAAAAAACATTAATTAGCAATCATCATAAAATTAGAGAGAAAAACATTGAGCCTAAATTTATCATTATATGTGCTTTCTTTCAGATTTTATTTTATAATCTTAGAAAACATTCAAAATGTTTAGATATTTCAGAATTTAAATGTTTTTTTTTTAAGTTTTTAAACAAAATTAAGTTGCGTAGAGCTATCAATCAAAACGGGATACTCCGTACGAACTAGCTAGCCAACATCGGAGAATTCTCTCAGTTAAAGCGTTTTTAGGAGTGTAGTTGTCGTTGCTTTATAAAATATTTTTCACTCGAAAATGCATCAAAATAATATTTTTTATTTTAAAAAAATTATTTTTGATATCAGCACATCAAAATAATATAAAAATACTAAAAAAAATTAATTTTAATTTATTTTTATAACATAAAACCAAACAATATCTTAGTTTGGCACTGATATACGCATATTTAGCCAAAACAAAGCCTCAGAAATGTGATGGATGTTTAACATGGCGGTCATGCCCTTGCTAGTCATTTGCTTCACTTAGATTTGGCAGGTAGGTCTCCGATTTGGCTACCGAACCACAAGTCTCTGTTCTCGAAGATAGAGCTCCCTGTCGAGCCATGGCTGTCTCTGATACATACGGTCCCATTTGTAAAAGAGCTTCTTACCTCGTAGTGTTGTTGGCTTTCTATTGCTATCTTTTCTTTGAGAATTTATAAGAATATTAGTTTGCTCATCAAATCAAATATATAAAAAATAATTTTATTTTTATAATTTATATAATACACACAAAATCCATGAATATTATAGTTTATATTAATTGAAGCATTAGTGCTTAAAACATTATTCCATACTTAAATTAAGTTTCCAAAGCAAACAATACTTATGCCTACCTGGATTAATACTAAGGTTTATTAAAAAAAAAACATATAAACTGTTGTAAAAAACTTGTAGCGATGAGCTATTATTTTTATTATGTTCAAATAAAATTACATAATATATATTTATAATATACATGAAATCATCTAAGAAAACTTAGTTACCCAAGAAATCATAATTATCCAAGGAACATTAATATTTTTTTATAATATTTTTTTACTGTACTATAGAGTTATTGTCCGTACACCCCCTTAATCTATTAATCATCCCTGACAGCAAAATATAAAATAAAGGTATTTGTATCTGAACCATATACTACAACACAAAACCTCTACTAAACATGATGTTTAACATTTTAAAACTATGAAAATATAAATTTTATTTTATTTTCTTAAAAAATAAGTGTGATATTGAAAATAAATATTTTAATGTTAGGATGCCTCGTTTGAGACATGCTCATTTCCAACTATAACTTGAATAATTGGGTGCTTGCACTTAATTTTTGTTATCATAAATAATAGTTGTTCTTTTAATTACCATCATTTTATATTATTATTAATTATGAGAAATATAATGATTAAAAATCTCTTAAAATGTTAAATTTGTTTTGTACTAGTATATATATGGTTCACGGAGAGGAATATTTGTTCTTAGAGTTTGAAAAAGTGATATATATGCGAAAAAACACATTGTTAGGAAAATATAAATTTTAGTGTTCAATTGAGATTGCAGGATTCCCACGAAAGTATATGTTTACTTTTACTTATACAATTCTAATAATTAATATTAGCAAATTACTACTATATTATTTATTATCATTCACTGAACATCTTTCATAATATAGATGAGAATTGTGTGCAAATAAAAAATAAAGAAAAAAAATTCAAGCCATTAGATGAGGTCTCTCTAATATAAAGAGGTAGTCATGGCCCATAAAAGATCATCACCATCCCATGTATTTTTAGTTTTTGTCAATGAAATCACATCTTAAAAATTTATCTTTGTTAAAAAAAGAAAGAAAAAGAAACTGGTTTTAAAAGATGAGGGTTTAAGAATAATTTATGTGATCATGAATATGCTCATTGGTGTTTTTTTATGTTAAAATAGAAGACTGATAGTATTATGAAGATTTTTCCCTTCAGAAACGATGGTGACACTGCCTAGTCACACTAGTTTCTTTTACTCGAATATGATTTTTCATTACTTGTTTCACGTTGATAAGAGTTTTGTCATAAAGAGTATATAAATTAATGTTATCATAACAAATAGTTATAAACTCTATTAATTGATCAAGGCTTTAGTGACTATAAGTTCAAACAAGTTTTTTACGCCTAAAGTTTTCTTATTGAATCTTTAAAGATATATTCTGGTACCTTCATCCTCTCATTGTGTGATAACAAATAGCTTAGTTATGCTCTTTTTAGCTAGAATATTATTAGTGTTGAAATGAGAGGTGAGTTTCATGGAGAGATTGTAAAAGACCTGATTCCTATAAATATAAGTCCCCTGAAGAACATGAAATTATCTGATGCTTAAGTTAGTATGTGTGTATAAAAAAAATTTACAATAAAAGAAAAAATAAAGTAAGTGTTAAGGAGTGTGTATCTTGCATGAGTTTCACCTGGCTTTCATGTTCTTTAATCGGCTTTTTCTCACCTTGGCTAGCTTTCTTGCTAGAAATTGTTGTATATTAATTGTGTTATTTTTAGTAATCAATTGAGATTGAAGGATTTCCACGAAAGTATATGTTTACTTTTACTTATACAATTCTAGTAATTAATAGTATCAAATTACCATTATATTATTTATTATCATTCACTTAACATCTTTCATAATATAGATGAGAATTGTGTGCAAATAAAAAATAACAGAACAAAAATTCAAGCCGGCTAGGCGAGGTCTCTCTAATATAAAGAGGTAGTGCTCTTGCTTTTGTGGCAAGGAAGTGAGTGCTATGTATTTTTAGTTTTTGCCAATGAAATCACATCTTGAAAATTTATCTTTGCTAGAAAAAAAGAAAGAGAAACTAGTTTTAGAAGATGAGGGTTTGAGAATAATTTATGTGATCATGAATATGCCCCTTGATTTTTTTTTTTTTTTGATGTTATAGTAGAAGATTGATAGTATTATGGAGATTCTTCTCTCTAGAAACGATGATGACACTACCTGGTCACTAGTTTCTTCTACTCGAATATGATTCTTCATTACTTGTTTCACGTTGATAAGAGTTTTGTCATGAAGAGTGTATAAGTGTTCTCATAACAATTAGTTATAAACTCTATTAATCAAGGCTTTACTGACTATAAGTTCAAACAAGTTTTCCACGCCTAAAGTTTCCTCATTGAATCTTTAAAGATATATTCGGGTACTTTCATCCTCTCATTTTGTAATAGCAATTAACTTAGTTATATTCTTTTTAGCTAGAATATTAGTGTTGAAATGAGAGGTGAGTTTCACGTAGAGATTATAAAAGACCTGATTCCTATAAAAATAAGTCTCCTGAAAAACATGAAATTATCCGATGTTTAAGTCAGTATGTGTGTATAGAAAAAAAAAATACAATAAAAGAAAAAATAAAATGAGTGTTAAGGAGTGTGTATCTTGCATGAGTTTCAAGGGTTTCACCTGGCTTTCTTAGTCTTTAATCAACTTTTTCTCATTTTAGCTAGCTTTTCTTGCTAGAAATTGTTGTATGATTGTGTTATTTTTTAGCCTCCTTTTAGCTTTGATTGTTTGGGTGTATTTATACACCTGGCCTTGGATTTCTTCACATATAAGATATTGTAATATTATTGATGGAAAACTGAGTTTGGCTAGCCATGAAGGCTCTTAGTTATCGTGTCATGCATGTTACTTCTGAGAAATGGTTACTTAGTTGTTGTGTCGTGCGGGCTACACGTGAGAAATGTTGGCAACGATTATGTGATATATTGGATAGAAAAAGGTATGTATTTGACCTGCTTAAAAAGTATAGAATAAAAACATGGAATAAACCATTTATGCATAGTGTGTATGAAAAGTTTGTATGGGCATGCAGCTAAAAAAACCTGGAAAAATGCATAGGAAATCATGTCGGGTAGATTGTTCAAACCAGAGCAACACCAAATTTAGGTTGGACTTTGACTAGAAAATTTCAAGTAGTTTTAGCTATGCCTGAACAGCTAGGAAAAAAAAAAAGAATTTCAGCTGTCAAGGCCAGACGCCAGACCAAATAGCTGGGATTTTTATTTTTTTTCATCATCAAGAATTTAGGCTCGATTTACACAGAATCTGAAATGAGATGCGAATACCTCAAACTATCAAATCAGGAAAAAAAAAAAAGAGTAGAACTAACTGTTCAAAACTTTTACTAGAAACCAAGTATCAATATCACAACAACAGTGTTCACGACCACAACAGTAATCACGACCACAAATTGGATAACCCTTCCTAGAGATTCGTTAAAGTTATAATCTTCAATAATAATGAGAACTGCTTTAAAATCTTGAATAAATTAATCACATTGTTCTTCCCTTTTTTAACAAGTTCAATGAGAAATCAAAGCAAACAGCAAAATAGACATCTTAAATCTTGTGCACGGGGACAGATTCCTGTCCCACTCATGCACCGCACCGTCAGAGCGCAGCTTGCCATGAGGTTGATCTTCCGAGTTTGAAGGCAAGGTCTCTTCATTAGTCATTGCCTCTCTCTTGGCAGTGCTCTACAAAACGATGGATAATCAGTATAGAAGAGAACGACCCAAGACTTTTTTGCTGATTAAAAGAAATGGATTTCTTCATGAATATTCATTCGTACTACTTTTTTGCTGATTGTGTTCTCGTTGTTTTGCTCTCTTTCTTCAAACCTCTCTCCACAGCTTTCTCGTTTTCAGATATAGCCCTTGCTATTGCTTCCATTATCCTTCGAACAAATCTTTCGTTTCCACATTGCAGAAGCCGTGACAAACTCTAAATCTTCATCGACAGAATACAGGCTTGAACATTTTTGAAGAACTCGAAGCTAAGATATACCTATTCTGCTATCACAAAAATTCCACTAAATCTTATGCTCTCACGACAAACCTCTGAAACATGTGTTTAATCCTAAAACAGACTGTAGAGCATATCTCTTTATGAAATTCCATTCCAAAACATGCCCAGATCCTCGTTAATAACATCAAACTCAGTTTCTACATGCTAAATTCAAGACATAATTAATTATTATATGCAATAAAGTGAAACCGAAAGCCACAACAGCACTGACTTAATAGAAGTAACAGAAGCTGGTTTAAGAGAAATTCTTGGATACGTCCAGCTGCATGTCATTAAAAATTGGTGGTGTTCTCATGAATCGTCAAATACGTATTTTTTTTCTTCGCAATTAGAAAAGCTATTTTTTGTAGTATTGATTGTTATCATGCTTTTACAAATCAATGAGTTATGGAGTCAGACTTTTACAATTCAATTACTTTAATTTAAAAAAAAAGTTATGCGACCTTGGTGTTTTCAAACCGAATTGAATAATATTTTCAATGCATGAAGCCAAAAAAAAAGTAAGTTCTTGAAGAAAATAAATTAGTGCTTCGTTATAGTTTTTTTTTAATCAGGGCTTTTTTTTTGGCTTGATTCATTGTGGATTTAATTTTGTTAAGAACCCTAGCTTTTATATATATATGTAACCGAAGAATGGGCTTTCTGAGCCTGGATCTATAACAAAATCTAATGGGGCATCAGTTTCTTGTTTATCATGGGATTTCCTACACAGCTCCTACCATGTTCAGAAAAAACCATGCCCAGGCTTGGCCCGTATGAACTAGCCAGGCGTGCACTTTTTCC
>Ga0325403_1006046_pt1 | contig 11481 bp, 11 predicted proteins | sample PopdelMetagenome_19_FD_205665 | JGI IMG/M metagenome (GOLD analysis project Ga0325403, IMG submission 205665) | Populus deltoides microbial communities from Bellville, Georgia, United States - Xylem-PdKOR-R4 | ecosystem: Host-associated > Plants > Phyllosphere > Stem > Wood/Secondary xylem...
CGGTCGCGGTGGCGGCCAGCTCCGGGGGGAAGCCCCGGCCGTCGTCGGCCACCACCAGCTCCACGGACCCGGGGGTGCTCGCTGCGGTCCGCACCTGCACCCGGGAGGCCCCGGCGGCCTCGGCGTTCGCCACGAGGTTGGTGAGCAGCCGGCTGAGCGCGCGCTCGTCACCGTCGACGACCACCTCCGGACCGCTGACCTCGACGACGACGGGGTGCGCCGCCCCCAGCCGAGGTGCCTCCCGCCGTGCGAGCGCGGCCAGGGCGACCGGCGCGCGGTGCCCGCCGCCGTGCTCCGAGGAGGCCAGCACCAGCAGGTCCTGGGCGAGGTGCTCCAGGCGCTCCGCCTCGCCGAAGGCGGCCTGGAGCGACTCGGCCACCTCCTCGGGCAGGCGGTCGCCGAGGCGCAGCGCGAGCTCGAGCTCGCCGCGGAGCACCGCGATGGGCGTGCGCAGCTCGTGCGCGGCGTCGTCGACGAACTCGCGCTCGCGCCGGACCGCCACCTCGAGCCGGTCGAGCATGCGGTTGAGGGTCCGGGCGAGGACCGCCACCTCGTCGGCCCCCGGCGGCTGGGGCAGGCGCTGGCCGACGTCGGCGGGAGAGATCTGCGCGGCGCGGCGCGTGAGCGAGGCCACCGGCCGCAGCGCCGCCCCCGCGAGCAGCCACCCGGCCAGGCCCAGGCTGGCCACCAGCAGGGGAGCGCCCGCGAGGAACAGCAGCACCAGCCGCGCCTCGGCCTCGTCGAGCTCGCGCATGCGGGTGCCCACCACCAGCACGGACCCCTCGCCGGGGACGGCCACGGCGGTGGCCTGCCACCGCACGCGCCCCTGGCCGCGGACCTCCAGGCTGCCGCTGGCGGACCCGGACGCCCGCGCCCGCGCGAGGTCGGCCGCCGGGAGGAACGGCGCCTCCGAGGGGCGCCCGCCGGGGGAGGCCTCCGGGGCCGTCCCGGTGGTCCCGGGCTGCGACTCGCGGTCCAGGGAGCGGGCGTCCTGGGAGGCCTCCACGAGGTCTCCGCGTCCGTCGACCAGCTCCGCGAGCCCGTCCTGCCGGACGACGCCGACGTCGCCGCGGCCCAGCGCCTGCTGGAGCACCGAGGTGCGCGTGGCCAGCGCGGAGTCGACGGCGGCGTCGAACTGGCGGTCGGTGGCCAGGGCCAGCAGCCCGACGGCCGCCGCGATGACGACGGCGACGGCCGCGGCGAACAGCACCGCCAGCCGCGAGCGCAGGGCGGCGGGCAGGAGCTTCACGACGCGCCGGGGCCGGTTCACCGCTTCGTCATCCTGCACGGGGCACTCTCTTCCCTGACCCTGCATGACAGGGCGTTCAGCGTCCTCCCAGGAACGGAGGGCCGGCGCCTCCCCGGGAGCCCGGGGCCACCGAGAGGACACCATGACACCCCGTCAGCGCGATCGGGTGCCCTCGTGAGGGTGCTCGTCGTCGAGGACGACGGCGCCATGGCGCGCCTGCTGCGGCGGGCGCTGGCCTCGGAGGGCTACGCGGTCGACGTCGTCGGCGACGGCACCGACGCGCTGTGGTCGGCCACGGAGAACGACTACGACGTCGTGGTCCTCGACGCCATGATCCCCGCCCCCGACGGCTACGAGGTGGCCCGCCAGCTGCGCGAGCGCCAGCGCTGGGCCCCCGTGCTCATGCTGACGGCCCGCGCCGACGTGTCCGACCGGGTGCGCGGCCTCGACGCCGGCGCCGACGACTACCTCACCAAGCCCTTCGCCCTCGACGAGCTCTTCGCCCGCGTGAGGTCGCTGGTGCGGCGCGGGGCCGTCCCACGGCCCGCGGTGATGCGGGTCGGCGACCTCCTGCTCGACCCGAGCAGCCGCCGCGTCGAGCGCGGCGGCGTGCCGGTCGACCTGACCAGCAAGGAGTTCGCCCTCCTGGCCGAGTTCATGCGCCACCCGGGGCGGGTGCTCTCGCGGGCGCACCTCATCGACCACGTGTGGGACTCCGCCTACGACGGCGCCTCGAACGTCGTCGAGGTCCACGTGCGCCGGCTGCGCGAGAAGGTCGACCGCCCCTTCGGGGTGGAGACCATCCGCACCTCGCGCGGCGCCGGGTACCTGCTGCACGTCGAGGGCGAGCTCGCCGGTCCCGCGGTGCACGAGGAGGTCGCCCCGTGAGCGGCAGCAGCACCGCCCTGCGGGCCGCGGGGGCCCTCGCGGTCGCCGCCGCCGTGGGCCACGCCGGTCCCGCCGTCCTCGGGCGCGGCAGCTGGCGCCGGACCGCCGCACCCGGGCTGCTGGGCGTGGGCGCCCCCGGTGGGGTGGCCCTGACCTTCGACGACGGCCCCCACCCCGAGGGCACCCCGGCCGTCCGCCGCGCCCTGGACGCCCTCGGCGTCCGTGCGACCTTCTTCGTGCTCGGCAGCCAGGTCCGACGCCACCCGGGTGCGGTCGCCTCCCTGCTCGCCGACGGCCACGAGGTCGCCCTGCACGGGGACGAGCACCGCAACCACCTGGCCCGCCCCGCCCCGGCCCTCACCGCCGACCTGCGCCGCGCCCGCGCGGCCGTCCTGGCCGACGCCGTGGCCGCCGACGTCGGCACCGAGCCCGACGAGGTCGCCCGCTGGCTGCGCTTCACGCGGCCGCCCTACGGCGCCGTCTCCGGGGGCACCCTGTGGGCCGCCCACCGCCTCGGGCTGCGGCCGGTGCTGTGGACGGCGTGGGGCCGCGACTGGCTCGTCCGCACCCCCGAGCAGGTGGCCGGCACCGTCCTGGCCGACCTGCGTCGCGACGCCCCCGGGCCCAGCGGCGGCGGGGGCACCGTGCTCCTGCACGACTCCGACTGCACCTCGGTGCGCGGCTCCTGGCGCGCGACCGCCGCCGCGCTGCCCCGCATCGTCGAGGCCGTCCGGGAGCGCGGCTGGGAGGTGCGGCGCCTCGCCGAGCACCTCGACGGCGCCCGCCCGTCCAGCGCTCCCGCGGGCGACGGGGCCGGCAGCCCCTCCCGCGGCGGGAGCGACCGGTGAGGCCCGACATCGCCCTGGCGCTCGCGTCGGCGGCGTGCTTCGCGGCCTCCACGGTGGCCCAGCACCGCGCCGCCGTGCAGCACGGGACGACCACCGCTGACGACGGCTCGACCGGGGCCCGGGGCCCCTTCGCGCTCCTGGCGCGGCTGGTGCGCAGCCCGCTGTGGCTCGTCGGGCTGGTCCTCGCCGTCGCGGCCCTCGCGCTGCAGGCGCTGGCCCTGCACACCGGCGCGCTCGTCGTCGTCCAGCCGATCCTGCTGCTCGGCCTGCTGCTCGCCCTGCCGATCTCCGACGCCGTCGCCCGTCGCCGCCCCCGGCCCGCCGAGCTCCTCGCCGCGCTCGGCGTCCTCGTGGGCCTGGCGCTGTTCCTCGTGGCCGCCGACCCCGACCTCGGCCGCCGGCTGGCCCCGCCCGGAGAGCTGCTGTGGGCCGCCGGCGCCTGGACGGCGGGGGCGCTGCTGGCGGCGGTGCTCGGCGAGACCGTGCTGAGACGCTGGAAGGCGCTGCTGCTGGGGCTGTCCGGGGGCGCGCTCATCGGCGTCTCCAGCGCCCTGCTGAAGCAGGTCGTCGGCCTCGTCGACCAGGACCTGGCGTCCGCGCTGCTCGACCCCGCCACCCTGGGCGCGGTGGTGACGGGGGTCCTCGGGCTCGCCGCCACGCAGGCGGGGTACGCCGCGGGGCACCTGTCGGCCTCGCAGCCCGCCCACTCCATCGCCGAGCCGGCGGTGGCCGCGGCGATCGGGGCCACCGCCTTCGCCGAGCACCTCGCCACGGGTCTGCTGCCGGTGGCCGGGCAGGTGGCGGGCGCCCTGCTCATGGCGGGCGGCGTCGTCGCCATCGCCCTCGTGGTGCCCGACCTCGACCACCCGCCCTCCCGCGGTGACGACCCCCGCCTGCAGGGGGTGGGCTGAGTGCTCCCGGTCGTCCTCGCCCTGTGCGCCGCCGCGTTCTTCGCGACGTCGACGGTCGTGCAGCACCGGTCGGCCGCGACGGCCCCCGCGGGCAGCGCCACCGGCGTGCGCCTCGTCCTCGTGCTCCTGCGGCAGCCGCTGTGGCTCGCCGGGCTGGCCTTCGGGCTGGTCGGCGGCGCTCTGCAGGCGGTCGCGGTCTCGCAGGGCGCCCTGCTGGTGGTCCAGCCGCTGCTCGTCACCGGCCTGCTGCTGGCCCTGCCGCTCTCGGTGCTGCTCGAGCACCGCCGCCCCGCCCGCGCCGAGTGGGGCTGGGCGGTGGCCGTCGTCGTCGGGCTGGCGCTCTTCCTCACCGCGGCCCGCCCGGGCAGCGGCGAGGACACCGCCGTCGAGGGTGCGCTGAAGACCGGCGTCCTCGTCGCCGTGGGCACGTCGGCGCTGGCCGCCGGCCTGTCGACGGCGCGCGGCGGGCGGTACCGGGCCCTGCTGCTGGGGCTGGGCGGGGGCTGCGCCCTGGGCGCGGCCGGCGGGCTGCTCAAGGAGGTCACGGGGCGCCTGGACGGGGGCGGCCTCGCGGCCGCGCTGTCCTGGCCGCTGCTGGCCCTCGCCCTGGTCGGCGCGACCGGCGTCGTGCTCAACCAGTCGAGCTACCGGGTGGGCGTCCTGACGGCCTCCCAGCCCGCGATCACCATCGCCGAGCCGGTGACGGCCGCGAGCCTCGGCGCCTGGGCCTTCGGCGAGCGCCTGTCCGACCACCCGCTCGCCCTGGTGCTGCAGGTGCTCGGGCTGGCCCTCATGGTCACCGCCGTGGTCCAGCTGTCCCGGCTCACCGCGGGCCAGGACCCCACGGGCAGCGACGTCCCCACCGCCGGCGCCGCGGCCGGCCGCCACGACCCCACCGACCCGAGACCAGTGGTCGGACGACCTCCTGAGGAGGAGCTGTGCTGAAGCCCGAGGGACGAGAGCCGGGGGTCCACCGCCGGCGCCGTGCGCACCGGACCGGCGCGCCCGCCGCTGCGCAGGGGGCACCGGCCGGCGTCGCCGCCGAGCCGGCGGCGTGGGCCAGCGTGCTCGTGGTGTCGGGCAGCGTCGGCGCCGGCCACGACGGCGCCGCGAACGAGCTCGCCCGCCGCCTGCGCGCGCTGGGCGTCCACGTCGACGTCGAGGACCACCTCACCGCGCTCGTGCCCGGTGCGGCGCTGTTCCTGCGCCAGGGCTACACGCAGAGCGTCGGCCGGGTCCCGGGCCTGTTCGAGTGGCTCTTCGGCGTCCTGGAGGACTCCCCGTCCTGGCGCTGGCTGCTGGCGGTGCTGTGCCGCACCAGCGGACGCCGGATGCTCGGGTGGGTGCGCCGCCGCCCCTACTCCCTGGTGGTGTCGACCTACCCGCTGGCCAGCCAGGAGCTGGGTCGCCTGCGCGAGGTCGGGCGCCTGCGGGTGCCGGTCGTCACCTACCTCTGCGACCCCGCCGCCCACCGGTCGTGGATCCACCCCGGGGTCGACCACCACTGGACCGTCACCGAGGCCACGGCCCGCCAGGGCCTGCGCGACTACGGCGTCCCGATGACCGCCGTCGGCCCCCTCGTGCCGGAGCGCTTCACGCAGGTGCCCGTCGAGCGCGGCGCCGAGCTGCGCCGCGAGCTGGGCATCGACCCCTCCCGCCGGGTCGCGCTGCTGGTCGCAGGGTCCCTCGGCCTGGGCGACGTCGAGGAGAGCGCCGCCCGCGTGGGCGAGGCGGGACTGGTGCCCATGGTGCTCTGCGGCCGCAACGAGGAGCTGCGCGCCCGCGTGGCCGCCGTCCCCGGCGCCGTCGCCCTGGGATGGCGCAGCGACGTGCACGAGCTGCTCAGCGCCGCCGACGTCCTGGTCCAGAACGCCGGGGGCCTCTCCTACACGGAGGCGCTCGTGGCGGGCCTGCCCGCCGTCAGCTACAGGTGCATCCCCGGGCACGGCCGCGCGAACGCCGCCGTGCTCGAGGCCGCGCGCCTCGCGCCGTGGGCGCGCACCGACGCCGAGCTGGCCCCGGCCCTGCGCACCGCGCTGGCCCGGGGCCGCGAGCGCCCCGACCTCGGCTGCCCCGCCGAGGCCGTGCTCCGCCTGCTCGTCCCCTCCGACAGCACGCCGTCGACGGCGGACCTGATCGGCCTCACCGCTCCCCGGCGCCGCGACCGCGTGCTCGCCCCGCTGCGCGCCACGCGGCCGCTGCGACCGGGCCGGGTGGCCCGCGCCGCGCTCGTCTCGGCGCTGCTCGCCCCGGTGCTGGCGCGCCGCGGCGGCTGACGGCCCGCCCTCAGCGCTGGGAGGCGGTGAGGGCGGCGTCGAGGTCGGCCCAGAGGTCCTCGACGTCCTCGACCCCGACCGAGAGCCGCAGCAGCTCCTCCGGGACCACCACCGGCTCCAGCGGGTGCCGGCGGCGGCGCTCGACGAGGGACTCCACCCCGCCGAGGCTCGTGGCGGGCAGCCACAGGCGCACACCGTCCTGCACGGCCGTGGCGGCAGCGGCCCCGCCGCGGACCTCGACCGAGACGACCGACCCGAAGCCCCTCATCTGCGCCTTCGCGCGCTCGTGGCCCGGGTCCGACGGCAGCGACGGGTGGCGCACCCGCGCGACCGCGGGGTGGTGGGCCAGGCGACGGGCCAGCTCGGCGGCGCTGGCCTGGGAGCGCTCCACCCGCAGGTGCAGCGTGCGCACGCCGCGCAGGGCCAGCCACGCCTCGAAGGGGCCGGGGATGCTCCCGGTCAGGGTGCGGTGGCGGGTGAGCTCGGCGAGCAGCCCCGCGTCGCGGGCGACCACGGCGCCCAGCACCACGTCGGAGTGCCCGGCGAGGTACTTGGTCACCGAGTGGACGACGACGTCGGCGCCGAGCTCCAGCGGCTGCTGCACCAGCGGGGTGGCGAAGGTGTTGTCGACCGCCGTGCGGACGCCCGCCGCGCGGGCCGCAGCGCACAGGGCGGGCAGGTCGGCGACCTCCAGCAGCGGGTTGGTCGGCGACTCCAGCCACAGCAGGTCTCCGGGGGAAGAGCCCGCCAGGGCCGCCTCGACGGCCGCGGTGTCGGCGGGCTGCACGCGCCGCTGGCGCAGGCGGCCCCTGGCCTCGAGGTGGTCGAGCAGCCCCAGGGTGGTGTTGTAGGCGCCCTCGGGGGCGATGACCAGGCCCCCGACCGGCACCTGCTCGAGCACCGCGCTGACCGCCGCCATGCCGGAGGCGAACGCCCGGGCCCCGCCGCCGGCCGCCGGCTGCGCGGCCTCGAGCAGGGCGAGCACCTCCTCCAGCGCCTCCCACGTCGGGTTGGCGAAGCGGGCGTACCCGCGGGCCCCCGGTGCGGTGCTGGCCACGAAGGTGGACGTCAGCTCCAGCGCCGGGTTCACCGGGGCGTCGGGGGTGCGGGGCGGGCGGCCGGCCGCCACGGCCAGCGTCTCGGGGGACCACTCGGAGGGCCAGGAGGCGTCGTCGTGCACGCTCCGACCGTAGGGCGGAGGTGCGACGCCCGGCGGGCTAGGGTCGCGAAGCGTGGCAGAACCCTCCTCCGGTCGCCGTCCGCGGGTCGCCGTCGTCTTCGGCGGCCGCTCCAGCGAGCACGCCATCAGCTGCGCCACCGCCGCCGGCGTCCTGGCCGCCCTCGACAGGTCGCAGTGGGACGTGGTGCCCGTCGGCATCACGCCCACCGGCCGGTGGGTGCTCGCCTCCGACGACCCGGCCCGCTGGGCGCTGCCGGAGAGCGGCCCGCTGCCCGAGGTCGGCCGCGAGGAGGGCCCCGGCGTCCTCGTGCCCGTCGCCACCGACGACCGGGCGCTCATGGCCAGCGAGCCCGGCCGCCCTTCGCGCGACCTGGGCGACGTCGACGTCGTCCTGCCGCTGCTGCACGGGCCCTACGGCGAGGACGGCACCCTCCAGGGGATGCTCGAGCTGGGCGACGTCCGCTACGCGGGCTCCGGCGTCCTGGCCTCCGCGCTCTCCATGGACAAGGCGTTCACCCGCACCGTCCTCGCGGCCGCCGGGCTCCCGGTCGGCGCGTGGACCACGCTGCGGCCCGGGCAGTGGGAGCACGACCGCGCCACGTGCACCGAGCGCGTCGCCGCGCTCGGGTGGCCCGTCTTCGTGAAGCCCGCGCGCGCCGGGTCGAGCATGGGCGTGTCCCGCGTCGACGGGCCCGAGGGGCTGGACGCCGCCGTCGCGCTGGCCGCGTCCCACGACCCGAAGGTGGTCGTGGAGGCCGCCGCCGAGTCGCCCCGCGAGGTCGAGGTGGGGGTGCTGGAGGAGCTCGTCGAGGGAGCTGCTGACGGTCGTGGTGTGCGCGCCGTCCCGCGGGCGTCGGTGTGCGGCGAGGTCGTCGTCGGCGACGGGCGCGACTTCTACGACTTCGAGGCCAAGTACCTCGACGGCGGCGCCGTCCGCCTCGACAGCCCGGCCGACCTGCCCGACGACGTCGCCCGGCGCGCCCGCGAGCTGGCGCTGCAGGTCTTCACCGCGGTGGGCGCCGAGGGCCTGGCGCGGGTCGACCTCTTCCTCACGCCGGGCGGTGAGCTGCTCGTCAACGAGGTGAACACCATGCCGGGGTTCACCGCGTCGTCGATGTTCCCGCGCCTGTGGGCCTCCACGGGCCTGGACTACCCCGCCCTGCTCGACAGGGTGCTGCGCCTGGCGCTGGCCCGGCCCACCGGCCTGCGCTGAGGCTGCTCAGGAGCAGGCGCGGTCCTGGGGCACGAGCGCGACCGCGGGCCCGACGTCCAGGGGGGCCGAGCTGGTGACGGCGTCGTCAGCGGGCATCTCCAGCGCGACGGCGGGGGAGCGGCCGTAGGTCGTCCAGGTGACCCGCCCGTCCCGCTCGTCCCCGGGGATCCAGTCGACCCGGGCGCCCTGGTCGCCGACGGCCTGGCAGCCGCCGGCGGTCTCCAGGGCGGTCAGCGGCGTCACGCCGCAGCGCAGCACGACGACCTCGGCGTCGGCGCCGCCCGACCACGCGGCGGCCCCCTGCGCGGTGGTCTCGCGCCGGTCGAGCCCGGCGACGCCGTCGGGCAGAGCGGTGTACACGTCGGCGCAGGCCTCCAGGAAGCCCTGGGGGGCGGGCTCGACGGCCACGGCGCGGGAGCACCCGGACAGCGCCGGGCCCAGGGCGAGCAGGACCAGGGCGCCGACGGCGGGCGCGAGCGCGCGGCGGTGGGGGAGCACGCCCCCATCCAGCCACACGCGTCCGCCCGGGGTCACTCGCGCATCACGGTGCAGGTGACGGTCCTCACGATGCCCGGCACCACGGAGATGCTCCCCACCACCAGGTCGCCGAGGTCGTCGAGGGGACGGGTGCCCACGTGCACGACGACGTCGTACGGCCCGGTGACGGCGCGGGCGGACAGCACGCCGTCCAGGCCGTCGAGCTGCCGGGCGACCTGGTCGGCCCGCCCGACCTCGGTCTGCACCAGCACGTAGGCCTCGACCACGCGCACACCTCCGCTGGGGACGGACGACCGCGCCCGGACCGCGGGCGGCACTGCCCGTCCAGGTCACGAATGCGTGACGACAGCGTCACGGTACCTTCCGGCTGTGGTGAGCGGGCGTCCGGACGGCGACTCCGTGGGACGGGTCGGCGAGGCCGAGGTCCTCGCCCGCCTCCTGCCCCTCCTCGGCGCCGGACCCGCCGCGCTGCTCGGCCCCGGTGACGACGCCGCCGTCGTGGCCGCGCCCGACCGCCGCGTGGTCGCGACGACCGACCTGCTGGTGGAGGGGCGCGACTTCCGCACCGACTGGTCCTCCGGAGCCCACGTCGGCGCCAAGGCCGCGGTCCAGAACCTCGCCGACGTCGCCGCGATGGGGGCGGTGCCCTCCGGGCTGCTCCTCACCCTGGGGGCACCTCCGCAGACCCCCGTCGCCTGGCTGGAGGAGCTCGCCCGCGGCGTCGCCGCGGTCTGCGGGGTGCACGGCACCGGCGTGGTCGGAGGAGACCTGTCGGGCGCCTCGGAGCTGCTGGTCTCGATCACGGCCCTCGGCGACCTGCAGGGACGCGCCCCGGTGCTGCGCAGCGGTGCCCGCCCCGGTGACGTGCTGGCGCTCGCCGGCTCCGTGGGGCGCTCGGCGGCCGGGCTCGCGCTGCTGCTCGCCGGGGGGCCGGAGCTGGCCTCACGCACGGCCCCGGAGCTGCTCGCGGCGCACCGCGCCCCCACCCCGCCGCTCGCGGCCGGGCCCGCCGCGGCGCTGGCGGGGGCGACGGCGATGCTCGACGTCAGCGACGGCCTGGGCGTCGACGGCGCGCGCCTGGCCGCCGCCTCGGGGGTGCACCTCGACCTCGACGCGCGCTGGGAGGACGAGCACGTGCGCGACCTGCTCCGCGCCGCCCGGGAGCTGTCGGGCCCGCGCGGGGAGCAGGACGCCGGTCCGCTGGCGCGGTCGTGGGTGCGCGGCGGCGGGGAGGACCACGCGCTGCTGGCGGCCTTCCCGCCCGGGGTGGCGCGCGCCGGGCTGCCGGAGCCCTTCGCGGTGGTGGGCCGCGTGCTCCCCGAGCGCACCGGCCGGCCCGCGGTGACCGTCGGCGGCGCCGACGAGGTCAGGGGCGGCTGGGACGTCTACGCCTGACGGGCGCAGCGCCTGCGACCGGGCTGTCGGCGGGGCCGGACGCAGCAGCGCCCGCCGGGCCGGAGCCGGGCGGGCGCTGCTGGAGGGCTCTGGTGTCAGCGGGTGACCTTGCCGGCCTTCAGGCAGGAGGTGCACACGTTGACGCGCTTCGGGGTGACGCCGTTCTCCAGCGTGCGGACGCGCTGGATGTTCGGGTCGAAGCGCCGCTTGGTGCGGCGGTGCGAGTGGGAGATGGTGTGGCCGAACCCAGGGCCCTTGCCGCAGACGTCGCAGGTGGCAGCCACAGCTCTACTCCAGTGCTCTCGACAGATGATCTCGTGGGCCGGGGCAGTGCACGTGAGCACAGCGCAGCGCAGTCCATTTCAGCGCAGCGCAGGACCCGGCGACCGCCCAAGACTAGCCGAGGCCCGGGGCTGCTCACGACACCGGCGGTCTGTCGGTGCTCCCTGGCAGGCTGGCGCGCGTGTCCCGCCTGTCGACACCCCTGACCCGCGAGCTGGGGGAGCGCACCGCCAAGGTCATCGCCGAGACGCACGGCGCGACCACCGTCGGAGAGCTCGTCCACCTCTTCCCCCGCCGCTACTACCGCCGCGGCGAGCTGACGCGCCTGGGCCAGCTGGTCGAGGGCGAGGACGCCACCGTCGTCGCCGAGGTGGTGCGCACCAGCACCCGGCCGCTGCGCCAGCGCGGCGGGATGATGGTCGAGGTGGTCGTCACCGACGGCGACAGCGAGCTGTCGCTGGCGTTCTTCGGGCGCACCAACCAGGTCGGCTACCACCAGAGCCGCCTCAAGTGGGGCCGCGTGGCGATGTTCTCCGGCAGGGTCAACACCTACCGCGACCGGCTGCAGCTGGTGCACCCCGACTACGAGCTGCTCCCCGGAGACCTCGACACCGTCATGGCCACCGACGAGGACGCGCTGCGGGCCCGCGCCGACGAGGTCGTGGTGGTCTACCCGGCCTTCAAGAAGCTCCCCAGCTGGAAGACGCAGAAGGCCGTCGCCACCGTGCTCGACACGCTCGT
>Ga0325403_1006048_pt1 | contig 11479 bp, 6 predicted proteins | sample PopdelMetagenome_19_FD_205665 | JGI IMG/M metagenome (GOLD analysis project Ga0325403, IMG submission 205665) | Populus deltoides microbial communities from Bellville, Georgia, United States - Xylem-PdKOR-R4 | ecosystem: Host-associated > Plants > Phyllosphere > Stem > Wood/Secondary xylem...
AATTTTATAAAAAGAATTAAAGAATAAACTATAAATAGAATGAGGATAAAATCTAAAAATATTAACAAAATTAAAATTTTGATTAAAGCATAAAATTTAAAACAATTGAAATTTCACAAAAAAAAAAGAAAGAAAGAAAGAAAAAAAAAGGAAGTCCCAATACTTTCTGATTGAGAGAATAATTTTTTATGGTTTAGCTTAGCCTTTTTAGCTGATTCGATAAAGGACAAAATCATTAAATCACAGTTACACTCCAGAATAATTTCTCTTGGTATAATACTACAATATTTTTTCCACACCATATATATTCTGTTAAATATATTTTTTTATGTCTGATTCAGAGAATTGAAGTCCCGATGTTTTCGACGCTTTAAACGAGTGGAGCCTCCTTCCGTTACAGATCGCTGTGTAAAGGCACTTGCCACGTCTTAGGGTGTTGTTGTGCAGTGAAAAAGTAGATTCTCCAACCAAACTAGCTTTAACTCTCACAGTTGAGTTGCAACACATGCCATGATTTGTCCCGACCATTGCAGAATCAAGTCAATGAAAGCAACTGCATCTTAATTGGTGCTGTGTAGAGTCCTTTCAACCGATCAGATTACAGGCCCCTTGCCTCCTCGGCATCTATCTACAGTTTCAAGACTCCACTGCCCTAATTTAAAAGTGGCCTCCTTTTTGTTGAAAATAAATTGTATTCGGAGGCATAACTCCATCTGCAAAAACTATAAATAAGGGTTTTTCTTCTTCTTCTTTTTTAAAAAAGAAATTGATTGGAAATAAAACTCAATTACAACGAGTGAAGAATTGGCTTGACTATATATATATATATAGGAGAAAAGAGGGAGAAAACATGCAGAGGCTGAAAGTAGAAACTCAAATTCAAAAGTTGGTTTGGAAAAGTAGAGAGTGGGGAGTGATGTTTTCTATAAAGGCAAGGGATAGCAATGGGCAATAGGCAGTAGGCGCTACACGCAAGGGTAATGAAAGAGCCCTTACCATCTGAGCAGATTTGATACTTTGGAAAACATTGTCCAAAGCTAATTAAATTCCCTCCATGGCTATTGGCAGGACGGCTTCCTAATCCGGACAGCCTATGGGTCAACGAATGGTGTAGGGGGGACATGCAAAGGACCCCCTTCTGGAAGCCCGTTTTGGCCCCTTGGATAGGTCCGATTTTATCATATGCCTTTTTACTTTTCTCTCTCTCTCTCTATAAATAATAATTCAAATACCAAACTAAAAACAAAAACATAGCAACAAATAAATAAATAAATAAGACAAAACACATTTAAAATAGATTAAACAATTTGTATCATGTTAGATCATGATAATTGGGTGGGACTTGTGTATGTACCCAATATCTTTAGGTTTGGCAGAACGCTAGGTCTTATAGGTCTTGCTTGTTTTAAAGCTCAACGCCCTTAGGCGTGGCTACGAGCTAAGCTCAAGTGGGTATAGATCAAGCAAGTTGCTAGATCCAATGCCCTTGGGCTCTGCTGTGAGCCAAGCCCAAGCGGATAGGGTTTTGGTGGGCTGTCGTACCCATTGCCCTTAGGCTGAACATCGTGCCAAGCCCGAGTGGGTATGAATCTAGCGAGCTGTCAGATCCAACACCATTGATCCTAATAGTCCGGATCGGAATATAGATGTTTATCTTCTACCGTTGATTGATGAGTTGAATCTATTGTGGTCATCCGAAGCTTTGACTTATGATGTATAGAGGAAACATAATTTTCTGATGAAGACAGGTTCGATGTGGAATATCAATGATTTTCCTACTTATCAAATGGTTTATGGTTGGAGCACGCATGAAAAACTAGCATGTCTATACTATATGGAAATTAACAAGGTATTCACGTTAACAAACGACAGTAAAATGTCTTTTTTTTTACTGCCAACGACAACTCTTGCCAACAAATCACAAGTACAAAAAGAAATAAGGACTTCGTTGAAAGGGATGTTACACAACCGCTTTTTTTGGGTGATGAATTGTATGACGTGATGTTGAAGTATAGTGACATCGTGTTTAGTTTTCAATCCGGCAAGTAGAAGTTTCATGGTTTTGGATTGACCTATAATTGGGCTAAGCAAAGTATTTTATGGGAGCCTCTTTATTGGAAGACCAAACTCATCTGTCATAACCTTGATGTTATGCACATAGAAAATAACGTGTTTGAGAATATTTTCAACACGGTTATGGACGTGAGGGAAAGACAAATGATAACATCAAGGCTAGAATGAATATAGCTTTGTTTTGTCACTGTAAAAATATAGAGTTGGTTTATATTAGGTCATGGGTCACAAAGCCCAAAGCCAGCTTTAGCTTAGCCAGCTTTAGCTTAGAGAAAAATGCACAATTACTTGTCTACCAATGGCTTAAAAGTTTATGTTTTCTTGATAGACATGCCTCAAACATGTAAAGGTTGGTGAATTTAGAGGATTGTAGATTGTATGGAATGAAGAGCCATGACTACCACGTGTTTATGCAAACACTCATTCCATTAGCTCACTAGGATTTATTATCAAATGGGATATGAGATACACTCACGAAGATCAGTCATTTTTATAGAAATATATGCTCCAACAAGTTGCGGACACAACACATAGAGAGGCTTGAAATGAATATCGTCCAAACAAAATGCAAAGTTGAGAAGATATTCTCTCTGTCATTTTTCGACTCGATGGAGTATCTACCTATACATTTATTATTTGAGGCAAAAGTTGAAGGCTTAGGGCCTGTTTGAGATTGTTGTGGCGGTGGTTGTTCAAAGTGTTTTTCGTTTAGAAATGCATCAAAATAAAGTTTGTTTATTTTTTAAAAACTATTTTTGATATCAACACATTAAAACAATTTGAAAACATTAAAAAAAATTCATTTTAAGCAAAAAAAAATTCAAAATTTTTGAGAACGCGGTGCCTAAACACTCCCTTAGTTCAATATAGATGAATGTATCCATTTAAAAGGTTAGAGATTACACATACATCATAATTACATTTTTTTTTGTTTTTCTTTACATTATTCAAAACATTTGTTCTATTCCATGTAGGTACTTGTTCAATTTTAAGATAAAAGTAAAAAACAAGACATATGTTAAGGTTTTGATATGTGAAACCTATATTATTGAAGAGATCTTAACATTTATCTCATATTATTTCAAGTTATAATTGAGAACAAGAATCAACCATGTTCCAAAGTATGACGATGGAGGGGAAGTGCCTTCGTGTGAGAACTTGTCAATATTCAAACAAATAATTTATTGGTAACATATAAGTTGCATAATTTTTGGAACAAGGAGTAAAAGAAAGCAAAAAAATATGCGAGAAAAAGCGAACTTCCAACTTGGAATGATGTGGTGATTGGGAAGTATTTTAGACCGCCATATATCTCGAAGGCTGTATGGGCAGACTACATTTAACATATGACGTCCGTATGTTTCACTCGACAGTCACAGTCTGTACAGGGAACCAGTGCCAACATGTTCATAATTTTGTTATCATGCACACAAGCAGCTCCATTTTGTTTGTTTCGCATGCGAAGCAGATGATAAGTTTTTTTTATTATTTCCATCTTTTTATTTGTTATTTTTTTAAAATATATTAACTGACAACATTTTTATCTTTCAGGCTACGGCTCTTGGATGCAAGCCAAGCCCGATGGACCTTTTTGTGAAAACGCATGTTTGATGTGATGACCACCAAAAAAGGGTGCAACACTTTATGGATAACTGAGCTCAACATTTAATGGTATGTTGATTTTCAACCATTTTTTTTATTAAGTTATAATTTCTTTCAATTTGATGAATTTTTTTTCCAAGATACATATAACAGCCGCTTTAAGAAGAGATATATAGACGATCCTTTGACCCATCCATATCTCAATCCAGATTTGTGGTTAGAGGCAGGATCATCTAGTGGGCCCGATAGAAATCGGGTATACAAACTCTCCAACACCACAACCGAGAACTTGCAGATGACCCATAGTGTTTCGACCATTGGATGCTTGCAATTAGTTCTAAGCACTCAAACTCTTAAGTTCAAGGTGATTTTAGACCAACAAGTACATGATCAGATGACCCATCTCAATAAAAAATATAAACGACTAACTTCAGATTATCAAGAACTCTGCCAAGTGGTAATGGAGATGAGATCAAACATGAGTGATCGATGGGCTCTTTCTTATTGCCCCACGGTCCCCGCAACGACTAACCTCGTCCTTTTCGTCCTCCAGCGCCATCTCTGTTTTAGATTTATTGTATTTGAACGTATAAATATTTTATTTTTAATTTATTTTTATATATTTGATTTTAATTTATTTTCTACTTCTATTCAATATATCTTTTTTAAAAAAATTATTTTAAAATATTACCGACAATGAAATGACGGACCACATCCGTCGATATGTTTCAGAAAGTTGGAAAAGAATTACTACAAATATCACTACTACTGTTAACTCTTCGATGGAATTACAAATGGTATTTCATCGGTGATATGTTATATTTACCGATGAATATATTGACGAACAAATAAAAACACCGATAGAATTGCATACGGTATTCCGTCAGTTATATGGCAAACTTCTCGAGGGAAATACCGACATAATGAAGCAGGTAAAAAACAAATTGGTGCACTTTGTCCGTCTATAAATCTATCGATAAATTTATTATCAACATACCATAAATTACCAATGAGAGTTTTTCTGACGGACTGTTTCTGTCCATGAACTCATCGGTAAATTACTTATCGATGGACTGTGAATGTAAATATCGACGGAAATTTTTATCGGTAAAACTGTTAAATCTAGTAGTGCACCTGTAGGTATATAAATTTTTTTTCCAATGACCTATCATATTTTCATCTCATTAATATTGTATAAGGGATATTTGTTCCTCATTAATATTGTGTAAGAGATATTTATTCATCATTAATATTATTAAGAGATAGTAACTCTCTAGCCTCTTCACTTCAGCAAAACAATAAGGTCCAGGGGCTATAAATACCTCATGAACTACCTAGATAAAGGGTTCATAATTTATATTCTCTAGATACTAATACTTTTAAATCTCAAAGCATTTATCATACCAAAACAAGAACAAATATTTTTATTCTTAGAATATAATGATCATTCTCTTATTTATTGCAATCTTTTTGTTAAAAGTTAATAATTTTATAATTTGAGGGATCCTAAGCCCTACCAAAAAAGATTGTTGTGTAGGTGTTTTGTCTTTTATTATCTATCATCTACTTTTTAAGCTTTGAAGAATAAAATATTGATATAAATGTATAATTATTTATTGTCCAAATATCTAAAAATCTTATTTCTAAACCTATTAGATTTTAAAAGATTATAATATACAAGAAGAAGAAGAAAAGCAAAGTAATTAAAAGTTAGGTATCACCTAGCTAGCTAGGTAAGTGGGACGGGTGGACATATTCAGTGAAAGGTCCAAGTGGCTATTGGTCATGACCTGTGACAGCCTGCCACCTAAGTAAAATTCCAAGTAGGGTTGTGGCCGATTTCGACACCTGGTAGGGCTGACCTGGTAAGGTTCTAGATTGACCAACCTTATGCATAAACACATTGGCATTATGTGTTTTGTATCATGCAATCATGTTATGTTTTCATCATGAACCTTTCTTCTTTCTGAATTATACATACCTGCAAGTGGCAAACACAAATAGGCTGTTGATGGCTCGTAAACCACCCAATTGGAATCCATGGATCCAGATTAACTTCATTGATGCAATCAAGTGATGAATCTCTTCTTCCTTTGGATATTTCCTTTTCTTTTTCTGGTGTATATGGAAACGTCAAGAAGAATAAGAATCATGCAATGGAGCGGGATTGCAAGGTTATTCAATAAAAGAGATGCAAAGCAGTGCAATATTTGGGAGCCAAGCTAGCTATTATAATGATCGGTACATATCGTTTTGTATTTTAATTTGCTACTGACCGAAACTTGGGACAAATTAATGCTTGTATTTGGCGACAAGCCATCAGTGAGTCCTTGTCTAATTCTCATTTTCAAGTAGTGTCAACAAATAATAATAATCTTTTCTTTATACAGAGAAAGAGACTCCCACTCTTGGTTTCAGGTATCCAATCACCTCACATTTGCTCTCCTTTTTATTGTGCCTCCATGTGCCTGATCCCCAGCATAATCCTTTCAAATGGGCCATGGAGAGACCATTTCTCGACACCTGATCTCTCTCTCTCACACGAGAATCTTATCCTGCCTCATTGTCTTCCAGTTCTATGAGCAGTAGTTGACACATTGTGAAGAATAAGGTTTAATGTTCTGCTACTTTCATCATTAATGTTTTTATCTTCACAGGTCATTGAATCTTCTCTCTATATGTTATGTACATGGGAGAATCATACAATGCACACATATTCAGTAGAGCTAGCAGGGAGGCATGCATGCAACCGTTTGCTTTCTTGAACCTTGCAGCCTTCCATTTAGGCAAAAGAAACGGCAATTAATTGAGAGATTAACGTTCCATGTAGCCAAAAGAAACAGCATTAGTTGATAGATTAGTGCCCACTAATTACACAAAAAAAGGGGTCCTGCCAGGTTCGTTGGTCTAGGCAGTTAATCAGTTTTTTCAGGTAATGTCGGTTGGTCCAACGAGGTCAACGAAATGGCAGCTTCAATTGTTTTTGGGATACCTTGTCCATGACCACCAGAGACACTAACCTTCCATGCTACTACCCATCTGAAAATACACAGTAGGCATCTAGCTACAGTTATAGATATATTAATGGCAACTTGCATAAAGAACCTCAATTAACTAATCGAGAATTAATGACACACATCCAGCAAAATAGAAGTTGCCTTTTAAGATTTTGGCGGCTATTTGTATATGTTCTTGTGTCTCCTCATAAATTTTGTTTCTTTTGGGCACATGACGATGGTCGATTATAGCTAGAGTCGACCATTTGCGATCAATATCATCGTCAAAGATCATGTTCACAAAAGCTAAAGAAAAGGGAATATATATATATATATTGGAGTTTGAAGAATATTTCAAGATTCGTAACCCAACTACTACGCATTGCTGTTTAATTTACCCTAATTAAGATTAGCCTAATCTTACCTTCCAAGTCTTCGTTAGTTATAAAATACAGGGAGAAATAAATTATTAGCATTCATAAACAAGAACTTCATTTTCCCTTTTCCACTCACCTATGCTAACAAGTTAATTAAAGGGAAGAGAAACGATGGAATACCACCAATCTTAGTTAATAATTTCTTCCATTAATTCCTTGTTTTTTTTTTAAAAAAAAAAACAATAATGGATCAAGATCAATATTGTCTGGCAAAAAAACAAAACTTTAGCATGTGGCACCATGTGATCAATCACTACCTTACACATATAGAGTGCCCAAATGATGTGGTCCTTGCACGAGTTCCATGTGTTGCGACCCTACGAATTTAAATCCTGTTTATTTTTGTCAATGAAAAATGTTTTTAAAAAAATTTAAATTTTTTATTGTTATAAGTTATTTTTTGATGTTTTTAGATTGTTTTAATGTGCTGGTGTTAAAAAAAATATTATTTTAATGTATTTTCAAGTGAAAAATACTTTTATATAAAAGTAACCGCTACTCCACAATACCAAATAAACTCTTAGCATGGTCACAGTAGCATATATATAATAATTATCCAACTTAAATATGGGTCCTTCAACATTCTTGATTAATTTCAACCGTCAAAGATGTACACTTCACATATATAGGCCTAGGTTTAATCTACATGCATCTAGTGCATTGAAATGAGGAAATATATCAATGTATTTCAAATATTTATGTTGTTTAATGTTCCTTCTTTTCTTGATTTAGGGAAGGTTTGAATGGGCACACGTGACTATATAATCATCAATTCAATCCATGATACCTGTATAGTTCCTTAACTACATATATCATGAGGGCCTTGTCTCAATATGTATGTATGTGTGTGTATAGATATATATGTATGTATGTATGTATGTATGTATACGTACATATATACAGAAATCTATGTATATATATAAATTGAAATCCTCAAGGGACATGAGATATGTGAGGATTTAATTCTGGAAAATTATAGGAATTTACTTATAATCAATCAAACATTCAAGCCTGGTAAATTCCTGATAATAATGTGATTTACCCCATGCATGTCGGCTACGTGTTAATGATGTTGATTTTAAAGTAAAATCACGTGAATTGCCCACTTCTTATGGATCGCGGGCATCAATAATTTATCAGCTCATATTAATTTAATTATCAGTTAATTATGCCTAAACCAACCTCCCATTTGATCGTGCAAATGCAGTTTATATGTATCTGTAGAGATCAATTTGACATATAACTTCATGCTTTAATTACTCTACGCATAGTAAACGAAAAATAATTTTGAAGGGTATAATTTAAATAATAAGATTTTATATTTAATTTTTTTTAAAGATTATCGATTTAAATCTTATAAATTTTAAAATTATTAAAAACAGAAAAAAAACAAGAAATGAAGTGTATATGCAGTTAATTAAGCTAAAGAAAATTGAATGACATCAGAGCAAAAAAATCTGGTCCATGTGGTGAGATCATACGATCTCTCCATGGATCGCAACTTGAAATATCTATGAAGTTTCTCTGATTATGTGGAGTGACCAGCCACGATCGACATGCACCCACTTGTACCTGTCTCTAGATCATAGAAATTATGTACGCACAGAGTTGAAAAGCAGAATAATTTTTATCACAAAGAAGTGGTCGGCTACTGGGCTAGCCTAGCTATATGTAGCAACAGCTTCGACATGTCCCAGTATATTGTACTACGTCCTCCTGAGCTAGCTAGCTAGGCCTAGCAATTGTGGAATCATGAGCTCAAAAGGTTGTGAAAATGTAACACTTGTACGAAGCACAAAACCAAAAAGACAAACAGCACATGTGTTTTTCTGCATCCATCCCTGACCTGAAACACGTAGTTAATTTCTCTTTGCAAGGTCAAGGGTATCAGTGGGGTAAAACCCATCATTGGCTTTATTGATAAAAACCTGCCGACGCCATTGTTTTACTTTTTGTAACCTAATTAAGTAATAAGGAATAATTACTAATTAGACACACAAGCCGCGATCACAAAGTTGATAGAATAACAAGTAAAGCAATTATAAATCCGACGAATTAATCAAAAGTTGCAGAAAGAAGGTGCACTATTGCAGGTAGTTAAACTCAGTCTTTGTATTATTAGGCTTAATTGCAAGCTAGTAGCGATATTATAGTAGAAATTCTTTCCCTTTTTTTTTTTTTTATCCCTTACCATGTATTAAAAATTAGGGATCTGATCACTCGCAAGTTTGTCGTCCTAGTCAGCAGCCCACACACGTAAGGAAGCTTGTGTCTATATATTAAAGATCTGGCATATACCAAGGAGGATCATCTCTATCGATCATCAATTCATCCATTAATGTCTCCTAATATTATAGTAATGAATAAAATATTATGCTCTTTTAGTGGTCTGGGGTCATCCATGACATTAACGAGACTAATCCCTCTAATAATATAATGCTATTCTTCATATGAAAGAGCATGAATGGAGGATACGGCGGTTAGACCAAGATAATAATAAACAATGGCAAGCTCTGTGTAATTAGCTGATGAAAATGGAATCTGTACCTACAACATCATAACACAAGAATTAATATTTAGTAATTATATATATAATCGGAAGAACATTTTGAACATTATTTTGCTGTGAGGAAGAGGAGAAAAAATCTTTCTGGAGGAGATATGCTAACATAGAATAGAGAGGCAGAGCCATTAAATAGGGCATCTAATCATTACAGTATTTTCAGGATAGATATCTCACATGGGGCAGGAGAGATTTAATAATACCCAGCTCTTGCTGCAATTTTTGTTTCTTAACGAACCAAACTTCTACCTCTACCTAATTAATTATTATCCAATGTTTTAGATTGATTTTGGTCCACTGGCAGGTTCTAGACCATGGACGTAGCCAGTTTTTCTACAAAGTTAAGGAATCCTCACTTCCCTAGAAAATCACTGCCTTGTTGTAATTATTTGAAATTTATGGCTGGTCACCTGGCCACCTCCATTTTCTTGGAATAAACTAATATTTGTGAGGATAAAAACAAAGAATATTAACTTTTGAATTTTATGGAGGATCTTTATGAAATTTTGGGATGTGGGGTTCCCACCATTAGCAACGCATGAATATATATGCAGAATACTTTTGGATTTTACACAAAAGAAAAAAAGATGTATCCTTTTACTCATGCTTAAAAAAAAATGTGGCTTGCAAATTATCAATGATAAATTTAAAAAACATTAATAATCTCAAACAATCATTTTGTGTTTGATATCATGAAGGATAATTGGGATTCTTTCTCTAATGATTTAATTAAGACTCTGCATAATTAAGTGCTAGAGATTTCTTACATATATATTTCAAATGCTCTTTCGAGAATCTATAACGGGGACAGTATTTGTTGGATCTCTGAATCTATTACCAAGAATTCAGAAACACCCTTTAAAAAAAAAAACACAGAGAACCTATGCGCTGCCTTCTGATGATGGTCACCATTGTAATATGTCTTAGTTTTGCTTCCCAAATCAGAAGCTCAATTTTCCTTTGGGAATCGGTGCATTTAAACACCACACAGTGCATGGCACAGGAGTTTCCCACTGCACTCTCCATTCCCTTAGATGAAGTCTAATATCAACAGAGTTATTGATATAATAAATATTCTCCAATATTCTTACTTGAAACTCTTAGGAATGCAATTTCATGCATGGCCATCTTGATGTGGGTAAAGATGACAATGGAATATTGTTGAAACGCAGAAGAAAAAAAAGATCTTCACATGCTTAGGGAGAAATTGAACCAAATCCAAACGTATGAGGTGGGAAATTCTGTGTGTTACTGTCAAGTAGTTTTACGCGAAACAAGAGATGATGACAATAAGTGGAGCAGGAAACAACAACAGTGGAAGCAATGGATCGATTTTCTTTGCATTTTCTGTGAGCACAAAGCAGAAAAATGTGGGATGAGAGGAACATTCACTCAGTAGGAATTAATAATATAGTGGGAAATAAAGATTAGATCATTAGATAGATAAAAACTGGAATTGGGATTGGGAGGCAAGGCGTGTGGGGTATGTGAAAGGTGACCTAAGATTTTCGTTGTAAATTAAGTTAGCGGCAGCACAAGAAAGAAAGAGCGAGCCACGTGTAGAGGCAGGTTACTCTTGGAAGAGGCAAGAACGCGGGGTTAGACGTGTTCAAAGGGACCAATAAGCCATTAACGTACCTCCCCACCAATGCCCCAATCAATCCTAACGCCCCATTACCACCAACCCTCCCCTCCATTAACAGTACACTATTCTTCCATAATGGTCTTCTAACAAGGAAAAGGAATTTCTCCTCTTTTTATTATATTATCATCCTTCTATTGGATTGGCCATACTGGGTTTTTTTTTT
>Ga0325403_1006050_pt1 | contig 11476 bp, 6 predicted proteins | sample PopdelMetagenome_19_FD_205665 | JGI IMG/M metagenome (GOLD analysis project Ga0325403, IMG submission 205665) | Populus deltoides microbial communities from Bellville, Georgia, United States - Xylem-PdKOR-R4 | ecosystem: Host-associated > Plants > Phyllosphere > Stem > Wood/Secondary xylem...
AAACATTATTCTAATCGCATATTTAATTTAAAAAGTTTTTGAGTTCAATCCTCTGCTATTTAATCCAAAAGGAAAAAGATTGAAGTGGAATTGATATTTTATTTTCCTTGAACAGTTTATTGTATTTTATGAATTGATATTTGCAAATCAACAGGACTTTTTTAAAGAAGGTTGGCAATCAAACGGGTGTAGCAATTCGCCAGAGTGATGAAGATCTTAATTAAATATGACAATCCACGTTCGGACAGCTTTGAGACAAGCTTTAGACAGAGTTATCAACTCCATTAACCTGTTAAAGGGATCCAGGTTAGATTAGTTATTGGAATAAATATGCGAAAGATTCTTGATATTTGTGCTGGAGAAATAATTAATGCACTATTATTATGACAATGATAGACGACTAATGGTAAAAGTTAAGACTTGAGGGATCCAGAATAGTCAAGCCAATGAAACTGGGGGACGGTTTGATGCCTGTGAAGTGGCGCATGGGAACTCCAATGGCCAATGAACAAAAGCATGGGGCGGACTTTTGCGCAGAGAGAGAGAGAGGGGCAGGAGGAGGAGGAGAGAGAGAGACGGGTCACGTTATGAGAACAAAAATGGAAAGGGTCACCAGTCACAGCTTCACATGAGTGGCAACTGGGGGCGGCTAATACGGGACCGAGGGGGCTAAGGAGACGCTGCCTTTTGGGGAACCTTTGAGCCACCTCGTTCTCTCTCTCTGTGTTCTCTTTTCTGCGAGACAAAAAGTTCTGTCAAACTTGAATAGGGTCCGTACATTGAGGGCCAACTTCACAAAGACTCTTTTCTGTTTTATTTTCTAGCTAATCAGAACCTAGTATTTGGAACTCGACGCTGCTCCTCACAATGTGGTGTTGTGATTGTAGTAAAAAAGGACAATTAAAATAAGATAAAGTAGAATAAATTCAAAGATATTGTTGTTAGGAATTTGTATGAGAATGCCATAGATTGGAACTTTTTTAAAAAAAAAATTACAACATGGTTAAATGCTATTCTTGAAGCTAAATTTAAAATGAAGCATGTTTACTTTTAGATTTAAAATTTTATTGAAAATTATTCTTTTACATGATTAAAATAAATTATAGATAAATAAGATATTTATCTAAAAAATTTATAGGTTGACATGTTTTCATAAAATCTAATACCGTCTATCCATGTAGAAAAAAAAATAAAGTTTCTTTTACTTTATATAAAGAAAAGTTGAAGAGTTATAAATTAATCTAAGCAAAGTAATATAGGTTTTGAGCTCTGAGTCATGGGTTTAGATTTGTTTTTTGTTAACCAATTCTAGACTTATATTTTAGTTTATTATAAAATAATTATTTAATTTATAAAAATTATTCTTTGTCATCTCATTTATAAACATTCAGTCCATGAATAAAAGACCTGAACATTCAGGTTTTTTTTTTTAAATGAAAAGGTATGGATTAAGGTTGATAATTATGGTAAAATGGAGGGAATTAATTATAGTAATTGCTAGAATTGATTCTTCATCAGTTTTGGTTTAAAAATTCAATATAAATAGAGGTGGAATAAGAGATGTTCTATACATTTTTGTAGAACTTCTCTTATCCTCCTTTATATTTTTTAGCTTGTTTTGCTTCCAATCTCTATTACCCTTTTATTGTCTTTTCACTTATTTAAGTTTAGGTTCTATTCATTTTAAAGAAATTTTTTTAATTCCTAGAAGGTTGATTGCATAAATTCGATTGCACAAGTGACAAACAAAAAAATCTTAAGGACATAGAATCTATGTTCGACAACAATAACTTGCTAGCTTTTGTTGTTCGAGTTTCTTCAACAAGTAAGTGTTATGATTTATTTATATGTTTATGGTAGTTTGCTTGCTAGGTTTCATGTTTAAATATAATTTTTTATATGCCTAGAATGCACGTTAAGTTTCTTGTCTAATTTTATTGCAAGATTAAATTGTTTGGTTTCCTATGCATGTTGTATAGACTAAAGAATTGTGATAATCAATTTAATCTATAGATCATTAGTTACATGGAACTACTTGGTTTTGTTGCTTCTAGTTCTTTTTTTTAGGTTGTTTTCTTAAGAAATACCCATATAAATCACATTTCATTTCTCATTCAGGGAAAAACACGATATTTTTAGTCCATTCATAATGGAATTCATACTTACTTTTAAAACTGATGCAAAACAAATCAATGGTTCCTTCTATATGTTCCCTAGTATCACCGACATGGTTACTCAACTATTTTTCATCCTTAGATTTTCTTATATAAACTCTTTTCTTTTTAAATTCTTTATTAACATATTTGTTGTCTTTCATTGGAAAAAAAAATATTTGCCTAAATTAACTCGAGAGATTAAGCGGATATTTTTAGTCCTTTCATAATGGAATCCATGTTCACTCTTAAAACTAATGGGAAAAAAAAAAATCAATGGTTCCTCCTATATGTTTCCTAGTATCGCCCACAAGGTTACTCAACTATTTTTCATCCTCGGATTTTCTTATATAGACTCTTTTCTTTTTTAAATTCTTTATAAACATTTTTGTTGTCTTTCATTGGAAAAACAATATTTGCCTAAATTAACTCGAGGGATTAAGCAGATATTTTTAGTCCTTTCATAATGGAATCCATACTCACTCTTAAAACTAATGGAAAACAAATCAATGGTTCCTCATGTTCCCTAGTATTCCCCACATGGTTACTCAACTATTTTTCATCCTTAGATTTTCTTATATAGACTTTTTTTCTTTTTTAAATTCTTTATAAACATTTTTGTAGTTTTTCATTGGAAAAAAAAAATATTTGCCTAAATTAACTCGAGAGATTAAGCAGATATTTTTAGTCCTTTCATAATGGAATCCATGCTCACTTCTTAAAACTGATGCAAAACAAATCAATGCTTCCTCATGTTCTCTAGTATAGCTCACATAGTTACTCAACTATTTTTCATCCTTAGATTTTCTTATATAAACTCTTTTTTTTTAATTCTTTATAAACATTTTTAATGTCTTTCATTGGGAAAAAAAAATATTTGTCTAAATTAACTTGAGAGATTAAGCGGATACATGTTTTTTTTAGTTGTTGAAAAATGCTTTTAAGAATACAAAGATAAAAAAAACTAATTATAAAATGAATTTACTTGTTAGATAATAATATAAAATTATTTCTAGAAACTCACCCGATAACTTAAATTTAGGTTGAGGTAATTTTTTAATATGATAGTAGAGTTTTGATGACCATACAATTATAAATTTGAATCTCACCATCTTACTCTCTCTTATAATCATATAATAGCTTACATTTTTGTTTAGATAATTCATTTGAAACTTGTTAAAAATAAAAATATTTATTTTTTTAATTTTTCAATATTGCAATGGTAAATCTTCAAAGTTTCTTTTGCTAATATATAAAAACTTCAAATCACATTTTTCCAATTTGCTTTTATTATTGTGTATACATTTCTTTATTAAAAATCCCAACAAATAAATAAAATGAGAATAACATCATCCTAATTGGGTTGTGTGTGTATGCGTGTGTGTAGATTTTATTATGAAAACAAATAAAAATAGAGAAAAAAATGCATTTTTTCTGTAGACAAAGGCAACCTTATAAGAATTCAATACAAGAGTGAGAATGAGGAATTAAAAAAAAAAGCACATTCATGTAACTAGGACTAGTTGATTTTAACAAAGATAACTATACCCTTATTAGGTTACCAAAAATCAAAATTCATGTGTTGGTTTTACTATTTGGTGTGATATGGACACACATTTAATGTAATCGTGGATTATAATAGTGTCGATATGATTTTATCCTTGATTTTTTATAAGTATAAGTTTTGTTGGGGGGGTTTTTATTTTTTATTTTTTATTTTTTATTTTTTATTTTTTGCCTTGCTATGGCCTCTTCTGACTTTCTCCTTATTTTTTACACCATTTTTCTTTTATTAATTTTTAAAAGGAAAAAAGAGAGGGAGAAAGAAAGGAGGACTTTGAAAGAGAAGTTAAGAGCCTTGTAAACACAAAAATACAATAGGAGTAAAGAGAGAGGGAGAGACCAACAATTTTCATTCTCTTTTACAATTCTAAAAGCAAGAAATATAGGGAGAAGAATTTAAAAAAAAACGAGTAAAGAGCTCTGTGAATTAGTCTTTTTTGCAACACTAAAAGCTTTGTGAATTAGTAAACAACTTGAATTGTAATAACTTGATCTCCTTCAATTCAGGTTAAGTTTTCTTGAGGTAAATTTTTAGAGTTTCTTGAAAAATCTTTTTTTAGGGTTTTTAAATGATTCATGTACTTATTTTACTCTTTGATGTATAGTAACCAATTTTATTATATTAATTATTGGTAAGCAATGATTGGGTTTTTTTTATGATTATTTGGGTTAATGTTGTTAAAAATGTTAGTTAGTGTTGTGTTATATATTTGAAGAGGAATGAAGGAGATGTTAGAATAGCAACAAAAAAAGCGAGTATGATTATTGCATTTTTTTAATTTTTTTTTAGGTTTTAAATATAGATATTAGTAAAGATTGATATGTTTGTATTGCTCAGGAGGAGAAGCTTCAGTTGCAAAAGCAAAAAATAAAGGATTAAAGGAATTTCTATATTGTTTATGGTTAATGGTTACGAGGATAGAAATGGCAAAAAAGATGATGAAAACAGTTAAAAATCACAAGATTTGGCATAAAAATTGTTTAGTTTGTTTATTAATATTTGGGTTTTTATTTTCTATTCTCATCCATAATATTGCTCTTGTTTCTTTATGTTTTGTTTTTTTTTTCATGAACCAGTTCTTCTACTTAATTCTAAGGTGTTGTTGTGTTTTTTACTGGTTTGTACTTCTAACATATCTCACATTGTCCTTTATATACATCTTTATTTATCATGTTATTGTTATATTTTTTATGTATCCAATTATGTATCTTGTTTGCTTATAAAATTGTTATATTTTTATTTTCATGTTTCCGGTGTAGATTGTACTCCTTTGTTCCATTAGTGACAACTTCTTATTCTTCTTCTTCTTTTATTAGATAAGTCTATGGCTATGATGCATTTTCTATGTTTTTTCAGTTATTTATGCATTTTCTTGTTCAATCCATTTGCCATTTTTAGGTGTTTTTCTACTCTTTTCATGTATTTTTTTTATTAACATCTTAAGGTTATGTCCTATTTTTTTTATTCTTTCTTTTTTCTTTTCCATTTTATACTTATTTGTTTTTCTGTGTAACTTTGATTTAGACTTTGAACTTCTATTTTCTCTTTTATGTTTTTTTTTTGTAATTTTGTTTTTTTTTCTGATGATTAAAGTTCCTTATGTTTTGAGTTTGTTTGTTATTTGTGCATTGTTGATTTGGGCTTAAGGCTACTACTTTATGTTGTTGCTTCTTTTTTTTTTCCATGTATGGTCAACGACTTTTATGCATTTTTTCCATCGAAGTAACTAATGTTTCAAAAACTTGGTTTCCTTTCATTAGTCTTGGTAGATTCTTCCCTTTCTATCCTACTCCTTATGCTCTTGAATTTTATATTTTCCTTGTGGTTAGTAACTATTTTTTCATTTTAAAAAAAAATTTACGAGGTTGCTATTATAACTGCATTTCATAGCCTTTGTTTGACCTTTATTTATTTATCACAATATTCTTTTATTATATTGGATTTAGGTTATTGTTTTCCCTATCATTTGGATGTAGCTATTTATTGGCATTTTGAGCTATTTATTGTTGGTTGTATACTATTGCACATTAATTTTTTTTCTTTTTTTTTTTCTCGTGTGGTTGTCTTTTAAAATTGTTGGTTGCTTCATCTTTAACTTTGGTTCTCTTTGGCAACTTCTTTTAAAAAATATTCATGGACTTCATTGGCTTTTGTTTCGAGAACTTTTTTTTTCTCATTTTTCATTGTTAGGGCCCATCTCTATTTTCAAGGTTCTTCATTCTTCTTTTCCACTTTTTTGTTAAGTGTTTACTTTTTTCTCATTATTTTGCATCTTTCTCATTCTTCTTAGATATGGTTTATGGGTTATTTTATCTGCTAGTTTTGTGTTTCTATTCCATTCTTTGAGATACTAGTCATTTTCCCTTTTATAATAATGCCCATGTGTTATTTCTTCCTTTTATATTTTTTTTTTACAATTTGTTTTTGTTGCCTTTTTGTCCCATATTTAAACAATTATGGGTTTAACTAAATCTAGTGCATTCGTAAGATTTTTAGATTAGGTATTTCATTTTAAACCATATGTCCTTTAATGGTTTCATTTTTCCTATCTTTTGCCTCTTTAACTGAATCTAGTACTTATTCATTTTTTCTCTTTTCCTTTCTGTTTTTTATATTCAAGTTTATTAAGGAATAACTTTGTTAAACTCTAACTATTATTGTTATGTTGGATGTTATTGATTTTCATGTTTTCTGTTCAGGTTTTATTCTTTACTTTTTCAATTCATTCTCCTTCCTTTAATTTTATCTTGATGGATTCTTAATTAGATGTGTGTTTTATTTTTTAAATATCTGGTATGATGAGATTTTACTATTACTTTGAGGAATAATGAATATCATTACACTATAACTAAGTCATTTTTTAGGAGTTATTTTCTTATCTCTTTTTTTTTTCCTTTCTCCCATTGAGTGTGCCTAGTTTTTATTAAATACAAGATATTGTACTCATTTTTTTCACTTATTTGACCTCTAACCTCATTTTTAGTTTGAGTTTTATTCTGGTTTTAATGTCATTTCATTGTAGCTCCACTTGAGCGCAATGAATGCACATATTAGTATGCTTAGTTTTTATTAAATACAAGATATTGTACTCATTTTTTTTTCCACTTATTTGACCTCTAGCCTCATTTTTAGTTTGATTTTTATTTTGGTTTTATTGTCATTTTATTGTAGCTTCACTTGAGCGCAATGAATGCACAAATTAATGCTTAACGATTTAGTCCTCTCATGCATTTGTGGGTTTATCACTCTAGTTTTTTAGGAGTTGATGTTTGGGCATCCTTCCAATTCGTTTTAGACATGTTTTCTTATAGTTATTGTTTATTTTCTCATTGTCTTTGTAATGACCAAATTTTTAACCCTTATTTTTCCCCAAAAAAAAGGAAAATTAATAAATAAAAAAATAGAGAGTGAAAATGATAAATAAGGAAAGTGTAGGATCAAATATTATAATAAAAAAAATATACAAATGAGAAAAGAAAATTATATATATAATCAAATAAAATTAAAAAGTTGTGACTTCAATGATAATATTTGAAGAATATTCTCATAGGTAAGGAAATCAAACAAATCAATTTTTTACCATGAAATTTCCAAATTAAAGATCGTTATTCAAAAAGAAAAGAATATAAATTCTTTATTTTTTTTTAAGTTTTGATAGCAACCCAAACACTATATATTAAGGTCTAGAGAAAATCATAAAATGCTATAAAAAAACTCCTCTTTTTGTAAAAAAATAATAATCAATCCGACATAAAAGGAGGGTGTAAAAAAAAGCCAAAAATTCTCTAAGTGTATTAAAAAACCTAGCCATACAATCGTAGACTACCTTACCGAATCTAGCCACTACATATCTTTCCCTTCCCATTTCAGAAATTAGCAACAATCCAAAGCTTTATACTTTTTTTCTTAACTTTACGACCTTTCAAACTCACTCTCTCTTTCTCCCTATCTTCACCAAATTTTACTAGCCCCACTTGAAACCAATATAACCTCTATTCTCTCTAATCAGTCATCATAATCCTCTCTTATAGCCACTTGAAAAACAACATCATCATCACCAAAAACCACCACAAAACCATCTAGTAACTAACAACCCTTATCTTCTTTAGCCACCCATCAATCCATTCTCTCTTCTTTAAACTATAACCACTTACTTGCCCGTTCTCTCTCCACCCGAACTTCCACACTAATAGCTTGTTTTCCCTTATTACCAAAACCATATACTAGCCTTCTATCCTCTCTAAATCATCACCGTTACTCCAAAATCATTGGCCAAAAAATAACTTTTTCCACCAAAACCAAATTAAAGCTAGTAGCTCACCTTCACCTAGCCAAACAAATAACAATAATTAACAAAACCTAAAAATTCAATCTTTAAACTCATTTCCTTCTTTTCCTTTTTAGGTTTTGGTGTTGAAGTGTGAGATATACACGTCATCATTGTCAAGCTCATCTTCAAAAACTAGTGCATGGTTGCCACGTGACACCATTGTATAGTCCTAATTCCATCAATTATTGGTTGACATTAGCAGCTTTTGAATATCATTTTCAAACTATAATGTATTGATTTATTTTAAATAATTTGTAATGCATTATTGATTCTTATGTGTGTTTTTTTATATTTGAAATGTTATGGGTCCATTTCGTGGATTGAAAACCCAAAAGCATGAAGTTGTTGAGAATTTATTTTTTTAAGGTAGAATAAGGATGGAATTAATACCTTGTGATGGGGTTGGGAGGATTAAATTTGATTTTTAGTTTATTCAAGGTGTAATGGTTTGCTTTCAGTGAGAAAATAGAAAATTTTATGCATAAATGATTGTTTTGTGTTGGTATATATAAGTTATCATTTATAATCATTTACTTATAGAACTCGATCTAGGATTGGAGGACTTGTTCTTAGCTCTTACCTTGGATGTTAACTATCATGTATTTAAATTGGAGAATACATGTTTATGTTATTTATTATATGATTATTATGTTTGTTTATATATGTATGACCTATAAGCTGCCATTTATGTTAAAAACTCAACCTAAGATTAGAGGACCCTTTATTGGCTCATATCCTTAGATGTTTACTATTGGATATTTGAATTGCTAAATACTTATTTACATTGTTTATTATGTGATTCTTATATTTGTTTATATATATGTGATCTATAAGCTATCATTTATTTCAAGAACTCCAAGACTCATTCTCTGCTCATATGTTTAGATGTTGATTATTATATATTTGAGTTGGCAAATACACATTTATAATCATGTTAATATGTGTTATTTATTATGTTTAGAATATCTTTTTTAATGCTATAAGCGAGTCCAGACCGAATCAATATAATTCTTGTGGGTCCAATACTCATCAATAACTTACCATTCTTACAGGTTGAACACTCAATATTTTTCAAAGTAGGGATCAAACCATTTTCAAGATAAAATCCAAAACTATTATTTTAGTTTGACTTTAAAATAAAATATGTCAATTTAGACAACCTCAGCACAACAAATACCTTATATTTTTAAAAAGAAATAATAATACATCTCATTTTAGGTCAAATATATGGATGATTGTTTTATTTTTTATTACATAATCAACCCCTTATTAAGAATCTTAAAAAGATAAGTTAGGGTTTCCTAGTACCCATGAAACTAGGTGGCAAATTCTTTTTTTCTTATATTTACCCTAAGTTCAATTGCATGTTACTTGTAATAGAATGATGAATTTAGTGTGGACTTTAATAACGATTAGGATTTTTTTGCTTGTATGAAAAATATTATGTTTAGTTGTACTGTTTGTTTTATGTGATTGTGTATTTTACATGATTTTTTTATTTAATATTCACTTGTTTATATAATTTTGTTTCATGTATTTTATTTTTCATGTATTTATAGATTGAATGTGGAGTTATGTCTATGCACCCACTACATATAACTTTCTTTCATATACATATTGTTTTAGGTTTGCATTAGGAACTAATAGTGGCCTGATTGGTTCTATTTTGAACTAGCACACATGAAACCCCGAACTTTTTGTTGAAAGTATACCTGGACATGGTTTGTAGTGAATGAGGCATTAAATTTTTAAGGTTTGCATACCCGAGGAATGAAAGTCCTTTTAAGACCAATAGGTCAGCCAACTTACCCACACATAATAGCTACATTCTTCTCCTAGGGCGTCTGCCTATAATACCATATTAGGCAAGCTTGACATGTATAAAATATTGAAATGATGTTATATGGTTATAATATTTTAGGAGATGGATGAAAAGTCAATTAAAATACTGAAGTATGCTTATAGGCAATTCGAGAAGGAGTCTGAATCCTTATAAAAAATAAAGGGTGGTTATCTGATTCATGGGTTTCATGGTGAATTACTTATGCTAAAATATATGCTCTTCATTAGTGAGGTTGATGAACTTCAAAAGTGTGGAAAAAAGCTGAATATTCATGACAAACATGAATTTTAATAAAAGTATAATAATGTAATAGAGGTGATGAAAATACCATTGCAAAAACTAATTATCAAAGCCATGACACAATTCTAGGATCCATCATATAGATGTTTTACTCTTAAAACTGTCGATATGGTACCCATAATTAAAGAGCATCAATAGTTATTACAAATGCCTCAACTTGTGTACACCATCTACTATCATTAATGATGTGACGAGGCTGTGAAAGGATTTCAAAGCTTTTAGCATTGGTAAAAAAATGGGTATAGTGAAAGATAAAATAGGACTGAAGGTTGATATTAAAAAGTAAAGGAAGATTCTTTTCCCTAAAAAACTAAATGAATGATATGATAGTACCAACAAGATCCAATTATTGGCATTTGAAATTTTTAGGTTAGTGTTATTTCTCTCAAAATCCAAATTGATTGGCCTTGACGCAACTAGTGTATTTATCAAGATTGAAAGAGATCAAGTTAATCTAGGTACAATAAATTTAATAAAAACTATTTGACTTTAAACTATTGTTGAAAAGTAGGTAAAGTGTCAATATGATGTTATGTGCATCTTTTAATTATATGTACAAATGGTCAGTCATATGATCATTAGAGTATTGGTCTTCAGAACAACTTGGTGGCTAGACCAAAAACCTTTGCTGGATTTTATTAAAATTAAATGCTTTTGGAAACAAAGTAGGTCAAATTATTTCATAAGATGTTGACCACCTTGTTTACTTAGTGAGTAGTTTGGACGGGTTCAACCCCTATGTTGCTCATTGCAAACAATGCCTATTGGCTATATTGATTGGAAAAATCAAGTATGTAAGTTATGTAAAAATCATGATTTTAAAGTGATTGGGGTACATGTACGCCAAGAACCTCTGCTTTAGTTGAGTTTATAGGAAACTTTAAGGAAGAGTCGTCCTTAGCTTAGTTGTATTAGGATGCATTATAAAAGATTGGAAAGGTTTGAGAATAATTATCTTGGAAGTGACTAAAAGGAGCCTCATAGTTATCGAATCATATATCAAGTGCCACCAAAACAAATTGAGTAATTATAAACCATCCTAAGCTAAAAATAGACTATCTATATCAAAGCTTACAGATGAAGATGAAATAACTAAAATGCACAAGGAACAAGAAACTTTAATCAGGGATATGCGTACAAACACATAAGGTAAGAAGAAGAAGAGGTGTTGGTAAAACAAAAGGAACAACTAGAACTTGAAAATTAAAAGTTGAAGAAAAGATTGGAAGAAGAAAGAAAGATAAGGATTCAAGCAAGAAAAAAATGAGGAATGGTTGGAAGAAATT
>Ga0325403_1006051_pt1 | contig 11476 bp, 5 predicted proteins | sample PopdelMetagenome_19_FD_205665 | JGI IMG/M metagenome (GOLD analysis project Ga0325403, IMG submission 205665) | Populus deltoides microbial communities from Bellville, Georgia, United States - Xylem-PdKOR-R4 | ecosystem: Host-associated > Plants > Phyllosphere > Stem > Wood/Secondary xylem...
ATTTTCCAAGGGGATCACTAATTTGAGTCTTAAAGGCTAACAGGGAGAGTCTATCTGTCTCATTTCCTACGAGTAAACATGAAGCAATAGAGAATTGAATTATTAGCAAGAAAAGTGAATACAGTATTTTTGAACTCAAGCCTGAGATCTCCATTTTAGACATGATCATTCAAATAGCTTCACTCTTGAAGATGTGATATATTAGCTTCACGGCAAATGAAACCATAATAAAATGCGTGAGGAAAATTCAAGCCTCGAATATCAGAATACATTCGAGTACTAATGACGTGGGAAAATTTGGCTCAACTTAACTCTTGACATAATTTTTTCTTGACTTGGTCTTCCTTTTATTTGGAAATCAAAGCGCATTAAAGTATTGCCTTGACACACAGCAACCGCAATGCAGTTTTTGCAAACGGTCAATAATTATATATTTCTGTGAGGAATTTCATCGAACCGCATTCGGGCATCACTAAAAAAAACCAAAGCTTTTGCTTTATCGTGCTTGCAGTTGTAAGAAATCAGTTTTAAAAATTAAAAAAATATATTATTTTAATATATTTATAAATAAACAATATTTTAACCAAATTTATTTTACTTCATTGCACGTAAGCTACATAAAAGACAAAAGAAGCCATTCTCAATACGGTAAGCTTCCATAAGGAATTTCATCGAACCTGGCTCGGGCATTGCTTAATTGCCCACATTTCAACCATGTATGATCAAGGAACTTGTTTAATATTATGATTTAAATGTGTTTTTAAATTTTTTTTAGTTTTAAATTATTTTTTGTGTTTTTAGATTATTTTAATAAGTTAATATTAAAAATAATTTTTTTAGGCGTGATAAATATTTTGCGGAGTATAGAAGAAAAGGTTGAAGAATTTTTCAGTATTGATGTACTGTGGCCTCCAAAAATTTTAGCTGAATACTTGCTGATGCGGCAACTCCAAAACTTTTGCTTTGTTGTGCTTGCAGTTGATAGTAACATGCAAGAAGTCGAGGACCAACTGGGTTTCTAAAATGAACTCAGCGATTGTTGACTTGTAAACCCAGTAGTTGACTTAAACGTCAATTATTGATATTAACATAGTTATTAAACTTCATCACTTGATTGGGGTTAGCTTAGAAAGAAAAATTTTAAAAATTATTCGAAATTTAATATTTTATATAAAAAAATTAAAAAATATTTTATATACATATAAAATATTAAGAAACATTTCATGTGAATATAGTCTATATATATGGTTATCTTATATAAAAAAGCTAAGAAATATTACATGTTGATGATGAAGACTATAAATATAGTTATCATATAAGAAAAAGTTAAAAAAATAAGTATTTATAAATTAATTTTATATCTTTTTGGTTTATTAAGAAAATGTAGAAAAAAATCGAGTCTTATTCAGGTAATTAACATCGAGTCACCACGGTTTTGGGTTAACCTGATGGGTCAGTACCCATATTTGATCGAGCCAAATGCAAGCCTAGGTTTTGACCATTTGAAACCTGGCTAAGGTCCCGAGTTGCTTTAATCTCGGGTCAACCCTTCAAGCCGGGCTAAATACCGTAGGCATTCTCAGTCTCATTCCAGTGATATAATTTATCCAGTTTCTCGTTCTACGAGGAACATTTGAATAATCTCCGAGGAATATGTTTTTTTTTTCCATATTAACATAGTAATAAGAAAATGTTTCTTAAATTAACACATTTAAAAAATTATTTCTTAATATAACATGATTAACAAGACTTGATCGAACTTGCAAGCATAACCATTTAACCATGCATGTAGTTAAATATTATTGTGTTTGGAAATGTAATAGCGATTATTTTTAAAATATTATTGTGTTTGGAAATGTAATAGCGATTATTTTTAAAATATTTTTTGTTTGAAAATATATTAAAATAATATATTTTTAAAAATTAATTTTAACATTAACACATCAAAATAAAATAAAACTCATAATTTTTTCAAAAAAAAAACCAGTCTATCTCTGGAGAAATCATACAAGTGACAAGAGAGGGAAAGGCGGGGATCGCAAGTTTGTCCCCTTGTCCCATGGGGTGGCCACTTCTGAAAGGTGTTTATCGAACCTGGCTCGGGCATTACTAAAAATAAATAAAAAAAGGCTAGCGCTTTATTGTGCTTCCCGTTAATAATATGCGAGAAGTATTGGACCGACTGGGTCCCTAAAATGATTGTCCACAAGAATCTTACTGAGAGATTGTTCACTTGCAAACTTCAATCAATTACTGGATTGCAAGTCAAAGCCGCCACGTATAGTCTTATTTTAACTTGTGAGGTTCCTTGCACTCGAGCTACATGAAAGACAGAAGAAGCCATTCTCAAACTCGGAAGCTTCTCTAGGGAATTTCATGGAACCAGACTCGGGCATTGCTTAATTACCCGTCCTAAGATTTTTTATTTTGAATTAATTTCAGTTCAATGGATTTCATTTGATAAGAAAATTTCACTTAGATATTATTTTTCCTTCTCCTTGATTGGAAATGTGGATATGCCAGTAAGAAAATTTTTTAAGTTTAGGTTGGTTTCAAGTTTTAGATTTGTTTTTCATTTTGTTTAAAGCCATGAATAAATTTATCAAGATGTTTAATGTCACATCCAACAAAAAAAAAAAACATAATTATTTAAAAGTGTAAAATTTTTTATGTGGTGTAAAATTTTTATTATTATTATTATTAATTTTTTTTCAAAAAAATTTCGACAGAGTTTCCCTTATAACGAGACTATACCAAGTTATCGACATCTTCATTCCTGTCAAAACTCATATCATAATCATGGTCCAATCATCTTGGACCTCTATCCCAAACAACGCATCACAAAACAAAAACAGGTATTGTCTAATAATCAAGATGCAATTAATAATAATTATATAAAGAAAATGGTAAAATTTAGATTATGAATGTAACACCCTCATTAATTTATCAACCCAACATTCCTAATCATATGAACAACTATGATAGAATACAAATACTTAATTTAAAATAAAGATATTCTTAAGTATGTCATACACATTAATTACATATAAAAGCTTTGTTCTACAAATATAAAGGTTCATTCAACTCTTTTACATCATTCATAATTCTCAAAATACATGTTGATCAAAATAAATGAACAAAAGTAGCATATATTCAAGCAGGATCTATTCTACTGCTGTGAGGGTCCTGAAAATAAGATTAACATTTTATCAATAAATGCAATGTATTATTTCATTATACCCCCCCCCAAACACACACACACTTTATTATGAAACATTAATATCTTACACCTCCATATTCATTCCATTAAATTCCAATCTTAACCGTTTCATGGGGTATTGCTCTCTCATTAGGGACACTAAGTTATTCACTTAAGTACCGGTACTAATTTATCCACTAAATTACCGGTACTAATTCACTCTCAATTACCGGGCATTAATTCATCCGTCCAATTATCGGTACTAAATTATCCGCCCAATTACCGGGCATTAATTCACACTTAATTATCGGGCATTAATTCATCCGCCCAATTACCGGTACTAATTTATCCGCCCAATTACCATGCATTAATTCACTCTCAATTACCGGGCATTAATTCATCCGTCCAATTACCGGTACTAATTTATCCGCCCAATTACCGGGCATTAATTCATCCGTCCAATTACCGGTACTAATTTATCCGCCCAATTACCGGGCATTAATTCACTCTCAATTACCGGGCATTAATTCATCCGTCCAATTACCGGTACTAATTTATCCGCCCAATTACCGGGCATTAATTCACTCTCAATTACAGGGCATTAATTCATCCGTCCAATTACCGTTACTAATTTATCCGCCCAATTACCGGGCATTAATTCATCTGTTAACATCAAACATACATTACAAAATTTCTAATTAAAATTAACGCTGGTTTTTCAATTAATCTTTCTATAAAAATTCAAGATGTCGCATACCTACCTGCTGGTGATGCTTGACTAGTAACTCCCTGCTGCTGTCTGGAGCCTCCAACCTCTCCCTTAAAGAATGAAGAATCAATAGCTAAAACAAGTTGAATCAAGTTCTTTTCCTTCACACTTTCCTCTAAGCTTAATTTTCTTTTTCTTTCTCTAAAAGCACTCTTAAAATCTTCAAACTCCTTGTAGTCTCCTTAATGTATCAACCCTTTCTTTAATTACCCCACACTCTTTCTATCTTATACTTTGTTTTTGATTTTTCAAGCAATTTCCATGAAAAAATAACACAAACCCTCTTTTTTTCATTTTTTTTCTTCCCTTGGCCGGCTTCACAATCCCTCTTTCCTTTTCTTTTTTTTTTTTAATTGCTGGCAGCTTTTTAAAGAGGATTGTTTTGGGCAAAGTCTCACTTTGGTCCCTAAGGAATTTTTTAGACAATCATTTGTGCCATTTGTTCTTTTATCTGAAAAAAATTCTTATCATACTCCAAAAATTCTGAAATTTTAACCTAGGTTAAAATAATATTTTATAAGACTCCATGCAAAATTTCAACTTAATCCAATGACCAGATTGAAAGTTATGTGTTATAACGTAAAATTAGCCGGTTTGTAATTTTTCGTCAAAATTCAGATTTTTTTTTATTTCATACTTGCACAAGTCATATCAATTAATTTACTCAATTCTCGAGATTTATTTATATATATATATATATATATATATATATATATTTTTTTTTACCGGGGTTTACATTTAAAGTGTTTTCTAAGTGTTTTAAGTTAAAATAGATTGAAAATAAATTTTTTAACTAAAAAAACTATTCAGCGATCTCTAGTTGTCAGATTCTACAAATAGCAGACAACACATCATTAGTTTTTTTTTCTCAAAAAATTAGACAACCAATAGATCGCCTACCCTTTTAATATATATATATATATATAAAACTAAGTCCAGGCTCACAAGTTAGGTTAGAAGGCTTGTGTGTTTAGGCTTTTTTTTAGAAAGCCCGGACGCACACTAGACCACTAGGCCCACCCGATTGGGCTACTTTTTGTTTTTGTTTTTTTTTATTATTTTTTTAGTTTATATTTGGGTAAAAAATTAATAAAAATGCCATAAAACTCAATTAAGTCCAAGAGTAGGGTCGCATATTTGATGTGTAAATCCCCTACATTCGAGCTAATTTTTTTCTTTAATGCATTATTTTGTCCCTTGACTTAAAAAAAATAAAAAATTTTATTATTTGTTATCGATGATCTATTTTTTTATTTAACTTAAAACTAAAAAAAATGAAATTTGACTTTTTTTTATCGATGATATACTTTTGTTATCTTAGTCTCAAGCTCCTATAATGGTTTTAGTTTCTTTTAAGAAAAATATTTAATACAAAAAATTCTCATACAATTAAATAAAAATAATTTTTGGAATAAAAGGCTTATTGAATCCAATGACATACATGACCTGCGTCGCGAGTTTGTTTAGTTGAGTCGGTTTCACTTGGTTTATTTTTAAAAATTTAAGTATTGTTATTTACTAAATTTATCCTTCAACATTAAATTAATTAAGGATTGAGCTTTTCAATTTGCTTTTTTCAAGATTATCCCCGTGAGTTTTGCAAGTCAACTCGTGTTGACCCAGATAAATCCAACATGTTTTTATCTCAATGTTAGAAAAAAATATTGTTCAATGTGCAATTGATTTTGAGTTCATATTTAAAATCTTTTTCTTTTTTATAGAGAGACGTTAGCAATACTTATATATATATTTTTTTAGCAAGACTCACAGCATAGCGGGGGCCAATGGGCAGGTTAACAAAAACTAAGCTGGGGCTTTTACGGTGCCCTGCCTTATAAAATATTATTCACTGCAATAATATTTTTTATTTTATTTTATTTGCTTTTGATTTTTAAATTTTTTTTTTTCATGCTTCTACATTTGGTTTATTGGAGATTGGATTTCATTATTTATTATAAAACTGCTTTCTATAGGCTTATCTCAATTTCATGACTCGTCTTATAGGTTTGACGAATTAACTCGATTAACTTAGATTCTTTTCCTTTTCAATTGGCATTTTTTTTTAATTTCATCGTTCAACATAGTTTTGATTAGTAATTAAACTTCATGATTTGTTTTAATTTGCTTTCTACAAGGTTATGCATGTGTTATGACCAGGATCACGAGTTTCGTGGGTTAACATGGATTGATTTTGGTCGTTTTATAGTGTTCTTTTTTACATTGATTTTTATTTTTCAATTTCATCTTTCATCGATGTGTTAATTGAGAATTGAGCTTTATAATTTATTTTGATTTGCTTTCTATAGTGTCATTTCAATCTCATAAACCGCGTCACAAGTTTGGTAGGTTAATTCAGATTGACTCAAGTTGTTTTTATGGTTTACTTTCTATGAGTTTTTTTTCAGTCTCATGACTCGAGTTATGAGTTTAGCAAGTTAACCCGAGTTAATTTTGATATTTTTTTATTTTATTTTTTAATTGATTTTTTCTCAATATCATCTTTCAACATTGAGTTGATTGAAAATTGAATTTTAAAATTTATTTTAATTTGTTTTATATAAAATTATCATAGTCTAATGACCTGAATTGAACCAAATCAATTTAATATATTATAATCTTAATATTTGAAAAAAAAAATCATCTTAAACATCTCTTTGGCTTTTAAGATCTCTTATCTACGTTCAAAGAAAATAAATTTCTATAGCATCAATTTTGTTTTTGAAAGGATAGCTCATTCTAGTGTGTAGCAAGCAATGAATTCCTTCTCTGACCTTTTCTACTGGTGAATGCTAGGCAGGAAGAGACCTTACAGCACCCAGTGGCGAGTTGAGGAAGTCAACTGGAAGTAGGATCCACCTCTGTACAACGGACTAGCTGCTTCCAGAACCGGTTCAGCAATAGAAAATTTTTTAATTGAATTATATTTCTACCAGTCACTAGATTATTTTTTAATCCATTAAATTAATTAATTTAAATTGAATTAATCTTTAAATTATTTAAATTTTTTTCTATCAAAAAATTATTTGAAACCTCCATATATTTTCTTATATTAAAACATAGTTGATCCTAATCATAAAGCTGGACAACCATCTAGTTCACAGTATTACAAGTCCGCAACCCTTCCAAAATGAAACAAAACACCATAGCCATGGGCGAAGACAGGGGAGGCTGGCATGCCGGGGCCTGCAAAAAAATGATTTTTCCAATCCTTTTCTTAACAATATTTATATTTTTAATTTAAATAATAAAACAATTAAAATTTTAACCCCTTTTAATTTTATTTTCTTATTCCGGACATAACCATTCTCAGTCTTATTCCAGCTCGAAAATGATTTGGATGCTGATATCTGTACACCTCTGGAACTGAAGTATTGATTTGCAAATTTCTGATTACCTCACAGACCTGCAATACACAGCAAATTAGCTTTATTTGTAAATGTTTTTGTTATCGATAACCACTTGTATTGAGTAGATGTATCTGCCATGCATATATGCGAGTGCATGATATCCAAAAACCTAACGGAGACATTAAAATGATTCCGATTCGTTTTGATAGATTTTTAAAGAACAAGCCTGCAAACACGTGGAATATAACGCAGCTTTGATTCCTCAGAGCAATCTTATAAAGATATTTAACCAGGTATTGGTTTTAATGACAGAGCTTTACCTTCCTGGTTGGAAAGTTTCACGCTGTCTACGTATCCCAGTTCGAAGAAGAATGTCCCTAATTCATTTCGATTCAGCTGCCGCATTGCTGGTGAGTTCATTCTCTCTCTCTCTCTCTCGGCAATCCTGCGGAGCAAGATACTCGTACCTTGATAAATCAAATCAAACACTGGACCGTGTGAGAGGCTTAACTCTCGCAATTACACTGGACCGTGTCGGTTTTGTAGGCTTCAGACTAGCTAGATTAAATGGATTCAGAAATGGCAGTGAGTTTTAAGGCTAGGCCCATATTCCAAGTATGGAAATCAATCTCCATTATATTATCAATTCCAGTGTGGTTGTTCATTCTATTAGGAGCATCGGTGCTTCTATTTTTAGGATTTCTCAGAGTTATTGAATCCATAATTTCCACCGCGTGGTCAGGCAACGCTACTTGTATGAAGATCCAGCCCCTCTTTAAATATATCACTTGTCGGTTTCTTTCCTGTAAAATATCTCCAACAATGGTACGCCGTAGCTGTACCAATTAAAGCCGTTAATAATAAAAAGATTCCAACAAGGTCCTGCTAGCCGGAGGAAAAATCGAGCGTGATTTGATTAAACAAGAGGCAGAGGTTGGAAGGTAGACATAATACTTGCAGGTGGTCATTTTAGCCTTTAGGTTACTAGCATAATTTTTTTATTCAGTCCTTGAATTAAAAACATTTATTAGACAAGTTGTCTTGGTAGCTACCCCGTTCAAAACGTTGTTCGTGATTTCACTTCTTTGTGAAGATTTCAACCCAGAAGACAAAGTATCCATGGTAAAAGCCGAGCACCACTTAGCTCAAAGCTTGTAAAATCTCTTCAACCAGCTGTGACTTTCGACATTACACTGCTTTAACATCTTATCCCATGTTTCTTGGAACTCCAACACCGATCAAAACCTTGAATACATTTATAAAACATAAAATGAAACTCCTTGTTACTATAAAGACCCCATGATAAGACGGACCTCTTTTTGAGACGTGCCATAAACATAGATGGTGGCATGTGTTGGAAAAACTTCTTCGACTGCCTTCAAGTTTTGCAAATTCATGATTATGTGTGCCCACAAATTGAATCACTTTCCATTGTCCATCGTCCCCTACCTTAAAACGGATCATCGCATTACACCCAGTTCTAGTTTCCAGCTCACAATAACTACGAAATTTCCTCATTCTTAAAGCCTTCCTTCGAGCAACCATACTATTTGGTACGAATCTTTTTCGATCCACCGAAATAAGATTGTTTGCCTCTTCGTACACCAAAGCCTATACGTAATATGCATAGTTCCAGTTACAAATTGGAGTTTTTTTTTTAACAAAGGAAAAAAGAATTGAAAAAGTAACACAATTGAAAAAATATTTCGAAAACTAGTATGTTTAAATAAGTTGCAGATAATATCACTATCAAAAACACTTACTACCAGCCCTAAAACACTCTTCTCTCTCTACAACACTCATTTTTTTCTTTTAGCAAAACCCACGACAACCAAGCTCTATCTTTTTACTAGTGACGGATGTTGGATTTTTCAGCCAAATCAGTCACCACTGATCACCTTCACCACCCCCATTTCACTCCTAAAGATATATTAAACATTTTCTCTCAATTAATTTGATGTAATTTATATTTAATTAGTATTAATTTAATTTTATTGAATGTTATAGATTGAATTAGAAATTAAGTTAATTAGATGTAATTGAAGTAGGTAATTAGATATAATTATGTTATTTTGTTTAATTATCAATTATTTTAGATTGTTGTTGATTGTGAACTAACAAAATTATGTATTTGAAATGTTAGTGTTGATTTAGGTTAAATTATGGATTAGGTTAATTAAATATATTTTTAGTTGACAGTTTGATTATTTTGTTACATAATCAATATTTTTTTTTGTTATTGTTGATTATTAATTAAAATTATAAATTATATCGAATTTTGTATAAAATAATAATAATACTAGCTTTGAAATACATGAATTTATTTGATAATTTTGTTATGGTACCAAAATTTGATGAATGTAGGTGTTCATCAATTAATTTGATGAGTGTAGGTGTTCACCGATCAATTTATGTTTTGTTGATAATTGATGCACTTTGATTAATCCCAAGATATTAATAAAAAATATAATTCTGTTTGGTTGTGTTATTTGAAAAAAATATATAATTTAGAAATATTATACTTTCATAGAAATGTCACTGTCAATACTGATAATGATATCACTTATAATGGAAGAAGTTATGAATTCCTAACTATTACATTAAACATGTTCCTCAACATATTATTGAGAATGTTATGTGATCGACTTGACTGAAATATATTTAAAATAGAAGTTGAAATTACTTGGAGGATGTTGCAAATCAGCATTAGTCAAGCTCGTTGTGTCGGTGTGTCAACCTGTAGTTACAAGAGTGTGAATTCAATGTGATGTTTATATAATTTGTATTTTAATAATAAAGAACTGATTATTTGTGATTGTGCGAATTGTTATTTTTTGGACGGGCAGTTGATGACAGAATAGACTGTTCGTGTATACCCCTATTAAAAAAGTCATGAATGTCATTTTAAGCTCTCTCAACTATGCTAAATTCTTAATTATTTTTCCATCTATATTACTTTATAAATTAGTTTGTTAAAATGTGATAACTTTTTTAAAAAAATAAAAAACACCTTTTTTTTTTCTCGTTGCTCGCAACTTCACCTAGCAAAATTCTCAATTCCTTATTTTCATGCCTTGCAACAGTAAAACCATCTCCAATTTGGCCAGTGACTTCAACATTGCTTGGGACTCGTAAAGCTTCACCAACCACCAATTCAAAAACTTTGTTCTGATCCATCTTTATAAAAATTAAATTGAGAAACCGGTATGGAGAAGAGAAAAAAAATCCAAAACAACTCAATTAAACATCGCAGTAATTAAATCTCCTAATAATTGTATGCAAGAATTGTGTATAATGAAATTCTAAGGTTGATGTTTTACATGCTTTAGTTGGAGGGAAAATTCTAATTTACGTATCAGATTTTGATTGATTTTAGTCTATAGGCTGACGTGGTAGGCATAACCCGTGTAATAAGTTCAGTAGCATTAACAATTATTAACAATTAACATTAATAATTAAAAAAAAAAATAGGAGGCGGGGGTAAAATGCTGTGAACACACTCTCATAGCGGACCTCAATAGTTCCTCGGCTTTTGTGTTGTTTTTGCTTTTTATCTTTTTATTTTTTTAAAAAAAATATTCTTGATTTAAAAATATTAAATTAATATTTTTTTAATTATTCATAATTTTAACATATTAATATTAATATTAATATTAAAAATTTTAAAAATAATATTTTAATATATATTTTCATAAAAAAAACAACTTTTGTGTAATCTCAATATTTTTGCTCTTTTTTATTATTTTAATATGTTAATAAATTTTAAAAAATAAAAAATTTTATTTTAATATATTTTAAAATAAAATATACTTAAGTAGGATCTTCAAGGTTCTTTCCACTTGCTTCTTCTTCTCTGTTGCCTGGGTTTTGGTGTGGCTGTGTGGTTTACCATCATGCCCTTCTTTCTTCTCCCTTCGTTAACCAGCTGGCCTGGTCTTTGGGTTTTATGACCTTAAATGCACTGTCTATGCATCTCCTCTTCGTTGGCTCTACGATCTCTAGGGTTTTGCATTTTTTTTGCTGGTAAGCTCGTTTGGGACTGTCTAAACCAAAGATTTGACAGATTCTTCGCCATCTTTGCTTTCACCCAGCCCTCTTTCTATCTGCTTTCGGTCGTTCACAGCCGGGGTCCAACCAGATAAGTGAATTTGAACTGTTTAT
>Ga0325403_1006056_pt1 | contig 11473 bp, 5 predicted proteins | sample PopdelMetagenome_19_FD_205665 | JGI IMG/M metagenome (GOLD analysis project Ga0325403, IMG submission 205665) | Populus deltoides microbial communities from Bellville, Georgia, United States - Xylem-PdKOR-R4 | ecosystem: Host-associated > Plants > Phyllosphere > Stem > Wood/Secondary xylem...
GGATGTTGTGACCACGTACAAAAGTATAAGAAACTTGAGTGCTAGCTTGTGTAGAGAAGAGGAGAGAGTTGGGATGGGTGGTTGGCTGCAGCTTGGGAGGGGAGAGGTGGGATAGGGAAGAAGAAGGAGAAACAGAGGAAGAGAGAGTGTCGGCAGAGTGAGTATATACCTGCGTTTACGGACGGCATCATCGACAGAATATTTCGGTGATTCTGCCGGTGTTAGTGACACGTCACTGATCGGCTATCCGCGTTTGAATCCCTCGATATTTCCGTCGGTAAATTCGTCTGAAAAAAATCCACGTCATGATGTCGTTGCAACTTTCAAAAAAAGTTTCTCGCCATCGGGAAATACCTACAGCTTTTGAGATGAAATTAGTTTCGTTGTTAAAAATTACCGACGAAAAATATCTATCGGTAATTCTGTTGGTGTTATCCAATTTTCTGGTAGTGTAACCGAAGAAAAATGTGAAGTTAAGAAAAGAAGACATGATGCAGCAGTTTAAAGGAAAGCAAAACCAACAGGCATTTTCATTTGCTTTTTCACACTGCACAAACATAGAACACAGCCTACACATCTCGACATTCTTATAATGCTGTAGTTTTAAAGCAAAAACCAACGGGCACTTTCATTTTCTCCCATTACAATACAAGCACGCTACACGTCCTACACACCTCAACATGCATATCTATCCTCCTTTATGTTTCAAACACATGACAAGATATAAAAAAAGTCCTCTTGGAACACAGACTGTGTTTTTTTTTATGCAATGTACGTAGGCTTTCCTAGACAAGAAAAGGTCTCACTCTATCATGAAAAGGAGGAGCAATATATGGCTGGAACACAAGAGGGAGGCATGCGTGTTTGTCTCATTAAAATACCCTATTTAAGCTTGCCAAAAACAACACTCAAAAGTCACTTAAGCTTCCATTTTATGGAATCTATATTAATAGGTTGCCTCTCCACATGTAGAAAGGGTCATCTAACGCCAACTTTCCAAGCCAATGCTCATATTACACCTAAAAACCTAGGTAGGAAAAGGATCAAATATCACGTCTTTATTTCCAACTTACATGGAGATAAACTACAACATTGGTTCCTCCTCGTATAAGTAAATCATGTTCATATTAAAAGATTATTGCTTTGGATGCCAAACACAAACAAAACTGGTTACCTAAAGTTGCAACCCCATACAATAATAACTCAAAATAACTAAATTGAAGGATTTAACATCAAGTAATGGGGGAGAAGCTTACCTGAAAGACTGTTACTGTTGGTGTTCCTGTAAAACTCTTCTAGGGAGAAAAATAACTATTAAGGTTGTCTAAGAAGCCATGGAAATTCTTTGACGTTGTTGCTAGTTCTTGTAGCATTCGACACTGTCTCATGATATTTTGAACCTAGAGAATCAAACCATAAACCCAAATGAAAAACCTTGATAGCTACTTTATACGTGTTTTGACTTATTTTGACCAAACCAAAATTAAACCTCCCACCTAAAACTGACGTGGTGAAGTCGCATTACTACAAAACCCTTGTAAGTCATCCATTGAAGTTTGCAATCTTCTTAAAACAGTGCTAAAATAACTGTGGTAGAGATGTCTTTGATTGCCATGACTCGAGAGAGTTGTTTTTTTTTTCTCTCTCTTCTTTTCTTCTTCTTTTTTCTTTCATTGTCTTCTTCTCTCATGTATTTCTTGTCTTCCCTCTCTCTAACTTCTCTATCTTTTCCTCTCTTTTTTTCCTCTCTTTTTTCCTTTGCTACTGATTTCTTCGTTATTTTCTTGCTGTAATTGTTACAACCTCTATCTATTTTGCTCTTTTTTTTCCTTGATTTCCTCTCCCTTGACAAGGTTTTAGACATCCTTTTTTATATACAGATGAAGTTAAAGACAACAATTAATAAAAAGCACAATATTTTAATAGGAGAAAAGAGCTGTAAATACGAGCTTTAAATTTATAAGTTTATTTTTTCTAAAATAATAATAATAAAGTTTGTCATCTTAGAAAGTTTATAAAGTTTTAAATAGGCCAAAAACCTCACCTCAAATAGAAAACAAAACAAAAAAAAAATCTAAAATTACAAAGGAAAGAAGTATAAAATCCGAAACAAGCAAGAAATCCAAAAATAAAAATAAAAATCATAAAAAATTGTTAAAATCACGGGGCCTCAGCGAGATTTTTGATATTTAAATATTTGACGGTCCACGTAGTGACGTATCACTATTATTGAGAAAACAACATCCAGAAGCTCTTCTAAAAATTTAAGCACAATCCAACAGTCAGATTAAAAGTTATGGTCCTTCTAAGTTGTTATTTTAGTCTGGCGCAATCAGACCTTCTCTTGAGCCTTGATATGTTCTATTGATCCATAAATGGATATGCCAGGCCATATATGTAAACTGTCTAGAGCAAATCCTTATCTTATTATGTCAGATCCATACTTGACTGCTTAAAACCACTTGTTATCACATGCCCGTGACTATGTACATCAGCAGAGATGGGTGCTTCTAGGTCTTTGAGCTGGCATGATGGATACCCTAGATATTTAGAAATCCATCATAGCCGTTCTTTACATCTCACACTCCTTTTTTTATCTAACTTGCAAGCTGACCGAGAGGACTGTCTTGTTTGCTTATAGTTTTTACTGATTGGGGCAATGGTTTTGGCATGGCATTGCAGCAGATTCAGAGCTTCCAAAGGCTTGATTTTTGGCTTAGGTTGCAGGTGGTATGGAATAGACCAAGGTAGCGTGTTACTTGTCTCATAGGTGGGGATAAAACAAGAGATTAAAAGAATAAAATTTGTCATCATTTGCTGGCAACAATAACTAGAAGATGTTGAAAAACGGCAGAAGAAAGGTAGTGAACGATGTGTCATTTCTCCCTTTAATAACCTAAGCAACATGTCATTTCTTGCTGAATTAGAGTCTCTCACTTAATCAATTAAACGATGCCATTTTGAGAATTTTAATTTAGTCTTAAAATTGAAGTGTGTTTTTTTTAGTCCATGATTTCATAGATTTTCAATTTGACTTTTTATTGGACATTTAACCTTAAATTTCTTTCAATTTCATCTCTGATCCACTTTGATTTGTTCATCAACTTTGGTTGATTTTTAAAATTTGGTCCCTCGCCCATGACTTAGGCAATTTTAATCAATTTTGCTCTTAATTCCAACTTTTCTCCTTAATTAGGCCCTTAATCAATTAATTGGACTTCCATCTTTTTCATTTTGATTCTAGGATTTTCAATTCTTTCAATTATGATCAAATTGACCTTCTTCTTTTGATTTTCTTCAATTAAACCATAAATTGCATGCCCACATGATTTTTTTGACCAACTACAAATTAAATTCTTTCCCGATTGCAACCCAAAACTATATTTTATTTTTAAAATATTTTTTTATTGAATATTTTTTCTAAAAAATAAAAAATTATTTGATTAAAACTATAACCTAAATTATTAGATTTTTTAAAAAGCATACTTGCAACGCCTAAATATTTTATAAAATAAATAACACGTCCCGACATAGTACATCCCTCTCTATGTTACATGTTTTATATCTCTCTCATATATATATATATATATATATAAATAAATAAAGGAAGGAAAGAAAGAAAATAGATCTTAGCATCATGGATGAATGAGGTTATAACGTTCAAAAGTGGAGCCATTTTTCATAAACGCTTAAAGATAGAGGACCAACTTGTGATTTACTATAGCTATATTTTTTCTTATAAGCCATCGTGCCAAACACACTCGAAGTTGTGTACGCTCCCCCCTCCCCCCCTGCCCCCCTCGAAAGGCCTTGTGGTTTAGGGTTTTAACGTCTCTACAATTTTACTTGTCTGTGCCCCAAAAACCCTCGAGAGCTTCACAGCCATGGCGAGCACCAAAGTCCAGCGTATTATGACCCAACCCATTGTACGTCTTCTTACTTCTCATCATTATTTTTTCTTAGGGTTTTGATATAACATTTTTGTTGTTGTTTTGAATTTCTGCTGCTCCAGAACTTGATTTTCAGGTTTCTTCAAAGTGTAAGTCACTCTATGCCTTATTTTACTGATTTTCTTTTCTGTGTCGGCTTAGTTTTTGCTGTTTGTTAGTGGATTGTTGATATTTTAGCTGATTTTTTCTTTTCTATTTTGTGGGTACAGAAAGCTCGCATTCAGATTTGGCTTTTTGAGCAGAAGGATTTGAGAATTGAAGGCCGAATTATTGTAAGTTTTGTACTGAGCAAACAAAAAGTTGATATAGTTTGATTTGTTTTATGGGATGTATTGGTGTTAGGTTAGTTTGTGCATTCTGATTGGTATATTTGTTGGTGAGTGTGCTTAAGGTTGTTGTTAGAGCAAATATCACCGACTAGCGTGGCGTTAATATCATATTGTCAATTCTTGCTCTTTGTATGGCCATTGTGGTTGTTAGCTGCTTAGGGAACCAGAGTATCAGTTTATTTAGTCGTCCAATGGGTGGATAATATTTTATAGGTTGCTGGATTAGAATATTGACATTCTCAACTCAGTTGTGCTTATATTATTTGACATGATGCATAGTCTGTGTGATCTCAATCTTATAGGATTTATGCTTCTGCATAATTGATACTTTACTATCATAAAATGCTTTATTCATGCTTAGAAGTTTCGAACCACCTCACCTGGATTCTATTGATGATATTATCTTTGATCTCCTCCTTTGACATGTTTGAACCTAGCCATTTTTTGTGGTCAATTGAAGGTAACTTATTTCTGATCTCCTTAATCTATCAAGTAACGATACTGTTGTCTTTTAAGGTGTTGAGGCAGTTGTATTGTATTTATTATCCCTTAATGTTGCCTAACTCGAAACCCTTGAATTCAAAGGAGCTCCTTGTAACTTCAACTTCTAGTTTCTTTCAATCATTGTTTTGTCAATTAAAACTCATTGTTAACAATGCCATGCCTCATTGGTTATCATTTTGAATATGCCTGTTAGCTGGTTTATACCATAGAAAAAACATAAGGAATGAAGGCAAAGCCCAGGAAAATTGTACTAGGGATGGCATCCCAAAGTTTCCTAGACTTATCTTTATCCCACATGTATATCAGATCAAATTCTTATGTTCTCCAACACCCGATTTATGACTTTCCCAAGTACATATGTATATCCCATATGCATATCAAATAAAAACTGTTTAGTTTTCATCTCCCTTGCCATTCCCACATGTCCTCATGGAAACAGATTCAAGAACCAATACTTTTTTTATATGTTACTACAAAAAAAAAATAATTTGGGCAGAAATCTATGATTTTTCAAGGGGCTTGCATGGTGATTGGAGAGCCAAATTTGACAGTGTAATAATTCGTTTGAATACCATACATACCTTGTATGACATTGAGTCATGATGCTTTAGGTCTTGGGGTATGTGCCACAACCTTATTTCCTTCAAAGCAATGCTCTTTTGAACTAGGTTTTGCATACCAAAATAGCTATCATGGAACCAAATAATCTCTCATCTTTGCTTTTGAGGGCTTCAAAACTTTCTCAAAGTATCTTGTATTTGCATAGACATCACCATAGAAATGGATAATAAAGAGGAAAATGAGGATTGGGTATACCGCACCCCCCTAATGTGCTTGGAAACTAGGCCAAAGAAGCCCAATAGGCAACAAATTCTCATCAAGAACTTCTAGATTATTCTTTGGCCATTATTGTATTGCGTATTTGTCAAAAGATTGGAAAGAATATACCATCTAACCAACACTGCTCGTGTACATGTTATGGAAGTTTTTTCAAGATGTTGCAATATTAGCACCTCATCTAGATAACCTTCTCTATCTCCTAGGAGATATTGTAATGTGTTGCGAACAAACGACATTGGATACTATTTGTATAACCTCTTAATAAGACCTTTATCCACTCCCTCCTATCATTTTACTTAAAGAATCTACACAACCATCAAAAAAGAGAAGATAAAAGACTGACAATCTGATTAGATTCAACATTATGGCTTCATCTTTCATTTTGTCATAATAGAACTCCTATTTCTTCTGGTTGCAATGCTTTTAAATAACTTTGTATTGCTATAGCCTCAAATTATTGAAGTCTGGTTTTTTGTGTTGTGCTAGTCTTTCCTTCAAAGAAAGCTTGTTGAACTATTTTTTCAAGAAGGTAGGGTCAAAAGTCCTCATTAGAGAATAGATTTGATGATTCTCCTTGCAAACTCATCCTTTTCAGAGGATTAGCTTTAACAAATAAAAGAATGTGATAAGAGACTGGGTTGTGTCATCTCTTAGCCCAAGCAATCACTCACATATGATAAAGGAAGAGGAAGATAGGATATAGTTATTAATGGAAATAGAACATGAACAACAAAAAGGAATGAAAAAAAAAATGCAACATTTTATTCATCCATGTCTTTTGAAAATACAAGCCAAACAACCTTATTTATACTATCCCAAGGTTAAATCCCAAGAAATAATTACAAAGTTCGTATAGGGATTCCTAAACTAAATAGAAAAAAAATTAAATTATGATGACAGTATTTGCTCCTGCATTAAGAGGTGCATTATATAAACACTTTACTGAGTTTATGGCGCACATATTGATATTGTAGTATACAACACATTTATTTATAATAATTAGATATAATTTGATAAAAATCAATATGCTCTTTCAAGTGGTTGAATGGTATTATGAACAAATGGTATGCTTTGAATCTGCAGAAGAGTCCAAACTTTCAAATTTCAAGTATCAAGTATATGTAAAACTCAAGTTTTTGCCTATGCTCCTGTGTTGTGATTAGTAATGTACTCTGTGTCTTTACGCAACTCCATCTTAGGATGATTTATATAAGTGTGTAGTTCGCTATTGCCACCCCTTTAGCAGGTTTCAGACTTTCTGGTGCTTTAGGGATGAACAAGTCCCTTACAAGTAATTATCACCACCCAATTGCCCTTTTCAGCAGTCTATTGAATTTCTTGCTGAACATTAGAGGATGGAGAATGCTTGTACTTTTTGGTTTTTAAATACTTATTTTGTGAGTCTGGCATGTATAAACTTAGAGCATATCCATTACCTCGTTCTGTTCTGAGTCATTCTGGTGTTTTTATGGTTGGCAGGGCTTTGATGAGTACATGAATTTGGTTTTGGAGGATGCTGAGGAAGTCAATATCAAGAAAAAGAGCAGAAAGTCTTTGGGTAATTCAATTTTGTAATCCTTTTCCTCCAGTTGTTTGTGCATGCTCTAAAATATTTTTTTTTATTTTTTACAGGAAGGATTCTTCTTAAGGGAGACAATATTACTCTGATGATGAACACGTAAGTTGAACCTAGAAACACTACATTCTTTTTCTCTCCTTCTCATACATTCCTCATGATTTTATTTTTGTACATAACAGGGGAAAGTAATGGTCATTCCTGGTTCTTTAAGAGGAGGTTGAGTGGAACAGCTTTGGGTAACAAACATTAGTAGGTTATGAATGAAAAAAATGCTCTTGTAATGAGGTGTCTTTACATTTGACTTGACAATGTAACATCTCTATCGTAAGAATTGCAATTAATTAACTTGGTGCTTGTCAGCGTTACCAATATTTTATCAGATGTACTGATGTATGGGAACCAAGAAATGTATTATGCTCTGCACTGTTTTCTTTTCAAGCCTGGTGAAGTAGTTTTAGTGTATGTTTGGCAGTGTGGTTGCGGTTGCTTTTCAAATAGCTTTTCGTGTCAAAATACATGCTAATGATGTTTTTTTTATTTTTTAAAAATTATTTTTGACATCAATACATTAAAATGATTTGAAAGCACTAAAAACATATTAATTTGAAATTAATAAAAAAAATAAAAAATTTAAATTTTATCAAAAATACACAGAAAGAAACGTTTTAAAAGAAATAGGCTCGTATCAGTTCTTTTGCGCATGCATTTTGTATTTTACAAAATCTGGGCATGTGATTTTTCAGCCATATTTCAGAACATTGAAATCTAGGTGACTTGGCTTCTGAAGTGGTAAACCTTCATGTAATGGGTGCAGGGGAATCCACAGTCTTACCCCTGGTGAATTGTGTTGCTTGCTTATTGGACAATCCCTTGTTTCATGGTTCACGGGTTTAGGGTTCCAGGGGTTGGTTTTGCTTTATTTTTTTGTTGTTTGTAGTCCTTCCCCTAATAAGATGCATGATTCTTTTCGGTTCGTTCCCTTTGTTTTTTGGCACCAGCAGTTTTCTCTCGGCATTTCTTACATGGTGTGGAATATTGGTTGTAACACCCTGTAGTTGTGTCTAGTTGGTGTAGTTGCTCAAATGGCTAATAATGTAACCGGGGCTAGCCAAGCCCAAAACATGCAGGTGTGAACAAAGTATACCGCCGTTTTCTTGTGTCTCCACCGTGCTTCGGCGATTGAGAATGCAGCATTGTGACAAAAGATCTGACCCCATGGTAGCCATCCAGCACCTTTTAGGTTTAAGATGGGGGAAGAAAGGTGCATCTATTCACTAGCAGGGCCAAGTGGGTGAGCTTTCTGGTGATTGATACAGGTCAGACATGGCAGGGTATATGAGGAAAACTACTTGTGCTGTGGGAAATTACAGGGACCCAGGTAGGATCCAAGGTGAGAGGAGCCATTGTACTGGTCCTGGTGCAGCCGTGTTTCTTGATAGTATCCTGTAGATGATGTGTCTACTAATCGGGAGGCAAGTGCTGACCCATTTTGTTCTCTTTCCACTCACTGCTCGTTGCTGGTTACTGACTCAGCTTCCACACATCTCATACACATCTCATATCTCAGCACAATCAACACATCAATGCTTGTTCGTTTGGTAGGTAATCAGTACGGATAGTAAAATTATATGATTTTATGAGTTAATTATATTTGTAAAATTAAATTAAAATTTAAAAACTAGTACAATTAAACTTGAGTAGTATAAAATTAACAAAATCAAACCCAGTTCAAAATTTATATATAAGATGAGTGATTTTCGTAGTTTTTTTTTTTTTTTGAATAACCAGTCAAACCAATTATTCAGCTATTTTTAGCTTTTTTATTAATCTTAAAGTGATTGAACTTTTCTATTATTTATTTTGATTTTATTTTAATTATATTATGTTGTTATTTACCACCGAGCTTAATATATAATGAGTTAAAAAAATCCTGTTTTCTGTATAGTGTAGAAAGAATGCTTTTGAAAACCTTGCTTATATCCGTACGGCCCCGTCAAAGGATGACGGAAAAAAGTAAAAGAAGGCTAAGTGAATATTGGGCGTGTCTTTTCCATAGTGAAGGTATTTTCTTCAAAGCATTTGCAAATATTGTATTTGTACATAGATATTTTTTGTCCATCATGTAGAGAATCGATCAAAGATTTGACTTCGAGGGACCTTCCAAATGCCCAGAATTTGGCTTTTGAGCTTCGTTTTGGCTTCTGACCTGGACCGAACTGACTCAGTGTTAGAAGACTGATTAATTATCTCTTTGATCCCATGTATGACAAGCCATATATTGATTAAAAATTGTGGCAAACCCTATTATTTCAAAACACAATGATTAATTACCTCTTCAGTATGCTCATTGAGAAATGACTTATGTGATAGATTGCAACAGCACAACGGCCATGTTTCACGTACGGAATTAAACTCAGTTTATTTTTGTAAAGATTTTTAAAAAAAATTAAAATTCTTAATTTTTTTTATTTTTAAATTATTTTAATATATTAATATTAAAAATACTATTTTAATATATTTTTAAATAAAAATATTTTAAAAAACACAGCAATTAATATTAAGTTGCTACAGGGTATAATACTTTCATTTCTTGTCTTCCGTGAGATAAGAAGGATAAAACTGATCTACTTGCACAATAGCTATATATTTCATGTATGTAATGAAAATATGTTTATTTTTGTATTTTAAAAATATTTTTAAAAAAAATTAAAATTTTTATATTTTATATTTTAAATTATTTTAATGTACTGATATCAAAAATAAATTTTTTAAATAAAAAATATTTTAAAAAAGTCATGTTTTCGATAATCCTACAAAACCACCTATTGTTTACAAAATATTCCTTTGGGCACCTTCCATTTTAAAATCTCTCAATGTAACTTCTAAACAGTCATAAATATTTGAGGTTCATTTTGGGAACGAACCTCGACCACACAAGCATACCTCTCATGCTTTCTCTACTTCTCATGAGCTCACTTTGCTTTCATGAAGCTAATTATGATCGTAAATGGCAGCAAGCTATACTTACACATAATTACAAGCTTTAAAAAGGAATGATCACACCTGGGATTTTCTTGATTTACCATAGGAAAAAGTCTATTATTAGTAGTGAGTATATAAGATCAGAATCAAATCCGATGGCTTAGTAGAATGATATAAAGCTTGTCTTATATCCATAGGATTCACTCCAGTATTGACTATGAGGATCATAACCATACATGAATTACAATTTAAAAAAAAAAAAATACTAGGTGCATACCCCAAGTCTTACAAGTCTAAAACATGGATAAAAAAGACCAAAAGGTCATAAAGAACAAAGAACAAAGCTAGTATATCGGAAAGAAAAACACATGCATTTTTAACATATTTAGCCACCATACTTTTTTGTATTTTTTTTTATAAATGTCTAAATGAAACCTAACTAAAGCCTAAAAACACTATTTTAAACTTGTGTTCATATATTTTTATATGAAAAGGCACATAAAGCATCACTTTGCACTATTTTTATCATAAACCCTAATGAAAAAAAAAAAAGAGGGAAGAAAGGTTGTGATTTATTTTAATGGTGTTTCTAGCTGGTTGAAGAGGTATCGTAGTGGTTCCTAGTGGCTAGTCGACAGTGGTGAGGTATTCTGAATTATTTTCTCTCTCTAGATTAGGGTTTCTTTTTCTTTTTAGTTTATGCTTCTTTTCTTATTTGATTTATTTATTCCATCTAAAATTCTCCAGTTCAAAATGAACTAGTTTTTAACCTAAAAAACCAACCTTTTCCTTTCTACCCTATTCGAGATTAGTGATTTTAGTATGATTTTTCTTTTTTTTTCCTTTCTCTCCCCATTCTCTTTTACCCTATGAACAAAATGGTTTAAACTTATACCTTCATTCTTTTCTAACTCTCTTAAATTCAGGTTTTACTGTCTCTAGAATTCTTCTCCTTCTTTTAGGCCATGCACCTTTATTTATAGGTAGAGGAAGGTCTTGGAGTTTTTTTAGGTGGAACAAATTCGTTTATTGATTTATTTGGTAATCTTGGACATTTACCACTATTTTACACTTTATACAACCTGCTCAAGTTAGCTATTTTGGCATGTATTTTCCATGACCAGAGGGAGGCAATGTAGTAGATCTTTGGCTGAAGATGAAGTACAATTACAGAGAAAGAGGTGGGTGTGTTTGTTGTCAGGTATGGATGTTTGAGAGAGAGAAAATGTCCTTAAAATCTGGTCAAAAGAAAGTAAAAAATAAGAATTTTAATACATATATATATATAT
>Ga0325403_1006057_pt1 | contig 11472 bp, 10 predicted proteins | sample PopdelMetagenome_19_FD_205665 | JGI IMG/M metagenome (GOLD analysis project Ga0325403, IMG submission 205665) | Populus deltoides microbial communities from Bellville, Georgia, United States - Xylem-PdKOR-R4 | ecosystem: Host-associated > Plants > Phyllosphere > Stem > Wood/Secondary xylem...
TGCGCGTGTAGTTTAGCTGAATGAGTTCATTTAAATATATTTTTAAAACTTACTATATATGTAAATGAGCATAACTCAATATCTTATTATTAATCTTATGTTGATGAGTAAAATCACTAAAGAGCTATGTTTATAAACAAGTTAATTTAATTACATATAGCTAAATAATTAGTTCATACAACGTGCTAGAAGTTTCACACTAAATTATTTATTTTTACGTGTTACTAGCTTCATATTTATTTTTTTTCTTGATGAATTAATAGTTGAAAATCTATCAAACAGAAAGAAATAATAAAAAATCTAATTCGAGAAAAACAAGTCAAATGAAATTAATGTATACGTTCCGTCCCATTTTTTAGTGGATAAATAGTTGAAAATCTAATTAATAGACAAGCAAAATATTGTGGGGAAGAGAGTAGTTATTATCTACGTAAAAGTGCCATATTATTATTAGGACCGTTACGCAGGCAATTAGCTTCCTAAACATTTATCAAAGACTAATTCCTTGCTTATCAAACTAACTTCTTATCTAATTACCGTCCAGGTGGCAGCTCTCCCTACCGGACGGTTTTTAGCTAACGTCCTGCCTAAAACCAAGTCTAGCATTCCTGGTTTAGAGAACAGAGAGCTCTCTTTGAATGACAATTACCTTACAAAAAACAGTCAAGGATATGAATGAAGTAATGAACTAAGGTGAGTGGGGTCGTCTCAACTAGAAATAGTTCTAATGGCTTTTCAATGGATTATAATAATTGACAATATACTTCCCACGATTATAATAGTTGATCCAGAATACTCAACTAATGACTTAATTACAAGTTTAATATGACCTAGCAATTTCATTTAACAGTAAAGTTATATTCATAAAATTGAATTCTAAGTAAAAGCATGTTTTAATGACTTATTTATAACGTGTTTTATTATTAATGAATTATTAATATTTTTTAAAATTATTTTAAGTTGTTTCATTACATATATATATATATATATATATATATTTTAAGATGAAATTTTTTTATTATTATTAATGTGGGTGTTCGGGTCAGATTATATGCACCTCAACTAATCTCATGGGTTCTGAAGTTAACAACCATGTAAGTTTCTGGTGGTTCTGAGAGGACTCGAACATGTGACCATTATGAAGTATACCCAAGACCTGATTAGTTGAGCTACCTCTCAAGATTAGAGAGATAAAATTCTTGTTTAACCTAATAGTATGTACGTTGCTTTAGTTGCTAAGATGTGGTTGATTTACCTCTTTTTTTTTCTCTGGACATGTAGAGGATTAAAGTAGAGGTATTAATGAGTTTTAAGCTATAAAATTTAGATTTGATAATTTAAGTTGGCAGCCAAGTTAGAGAATTTATGTTTAAAGAGTGAGATCTTTTAACTTGTTATTGAACTTTAATTATTAATAATTTTGAAGATATGTAATAAGATTTTTTTACAATGTTTAAGATTTGATGTTGTTAGGTAATTATCTATGAAATGTGGATATTTAAGATCTTTTAATTTAGTTTTTGTAGTTTTTGATGAATTTTAGCCAGCAATTATGTTCATGCTCCTAACACCAACGTGATTAGTAATTGTTACGTACTGACAGAAGAGAATAATTTAAAAGTAGAAGAGGTGAAAAAGAAATAAATTCTCTTAATGGACAAAGAAAGCTCCGTTTATACAACCTAACAACTAAAGCGATTAAAAGTTCAAAAAAATTAAAAAATATATATTGAAATTGCTAAACCACTAGCTAGAGTTGAGTTGAGTGAGCGATTCCTCCAGGGGCAAGGGCAGGGGCTTTAAAAGTAAATGCATAGCACGCCAATTCTGTTAGAAACAGAACCTGACGTGCCAAAACAAACTCCGCCCTTCCCTGGATCCGCTCCAGATAGAAAACTACCTCTCCCTCTCACTCTCGGATACCTTCGCCTACCAATGGGTTCTCTTGAAATAGAAGGAAAACCCCAAAACCCGAACATGAACGAAAATATTGAAGAAGACGACGGCGTGTCTCCCATTGAGGAGGTCCGTCTAACTGTCCCAACACGCGACGATCATACCCTTCCAGTATGGACCTTTCGGATGTGGTTCCTTGGAATAGCCTCATGCATTATTCTATCTTTTCTGAACACTTTCTTTTCCTACCGGACCGAACCTCTCACAATATCTATGATATCGGTACAGGTTGTGACTCTCCCTATTGGTCGCTTCATGGCCAAAACCTTGCCTACTACCAAGTTCAGGGTTCCTGGATTTGGTGGTCGCGAGTTTTCGCTTAATGCTGGGCCTTTTAATGTTAAAGAGCATGTGCTTATTTCCATTTTTGCTAATGTGGGGAGCTCAACTGCCTATGCCGTTGGTATTATCGATATAATTATGGCTTTCTATAAAAGGAAGATATCGTTTTTGGCTAGTTGGATTCTTGTTTTAACTACTCAGGTAAATATTTATTTATTATTTTATTTTTGTGTATGGTTGTGGCTGAGATGTGTTGTTTTTGCAATGTGAATGATATGAAGATGCTGGGGTATGGATGGGCTGGGATCATGAGGAAGTATGTAGTGGATCCAGCAGAGATGTGGTGGCCGCTTAGTCTTATGCAAGTTTCTCTCTTCAGGTAATATGTCCTGGTGATCATTTTTTTCTTTAGGAATTATCAAGGGTGAGATTAGGAACATGATTGCCCATGTTTGCCTTCTCTACTTTAGAGAATTCCATTATTTAATGTGGGGGTGGCTAAATGAGCCTTTTCTATATTATTTATCATCAATCAGGACCACGACAATGGCAATGAAAAAGAAAAGGAAACTAACGAATGCCCTGCTTTCAAATCCAAGCTGACAGGAGGAAAATTGAATCCCTCTTTTCTTTTCTTTTTTTGGCTGTATAAAAAAATGTATAAGCTCGTTACAATGTAGAGAGAAAAAATATGTAAGCTCATCACAATGGAATTGTTCTCTGAACTTACAAAATTTAGCATTGTTCTGGTATCACTGTATAGCACTTCCGTTAACATTAAAGCTGAAAAAGGAGTAATTAACCATCGATACTAGTTGTTCATGCTCTGCCTCTTTAAGCTCCTCAATTTCAATTCTTGAAACAGTATTAAATCTTAGTCATTATTGCCTATTGCTATTACCTTACATTTTGCAGGGCTCTGCATGAGAAAGATAACAGCCGCATGTCACGAGGGAAATTCTTCTTGATCGCTCTAATCTGTAGCTTCTCATGGTATGTGTTTCCTGGTTACCTTTTCCCGGCTATTGGAACTATTTCGTGGGTGTGCTGGGCATTCCCTAAGTCAGTGACAGCCCAGCAGCTTGGCTCAGGAATGAGAGGACTTGGTATTGGAGCTTTCGGGCTTGACTGGTCTGTCATAGCCTCGTTCATTGGCAGCCCACTTATCACCCCGTTCTTTGCCGCTGTCAATGTCCTTGTGGGATATGCTGCATTTATGTACGTAATACTGCCAATAGCATACTGGCGTTTTAATATCTACAATGCAAAGACGTTTCCAATTTTCTCCTCACATTTATTTGACAATAAAGGACACGTGTATAACGTATCTGCCATAGTTGACAACAACTTTGAGCTAGATGTGGCCGCATTTCAGAGGCAAGGAAACATAAATTTGAGTGTGTTCTTTTCGCTGACGTATGGGATTGGTTTTGCTGCCATTATGTCCACCCTCACGCATGTGCTCGTGTTTAATGGAAAGTAAGTAAAGGATTTAGTGCTTTGATTAGGGTTCCGAGAATTGCAGTCCTTATATATTTACTGGGATATGATTTGATTGACTATTCCGATAGGGAAATATGGCAACAGTTTCGAGCTTCATACAAGGGAAAGATGGATGTTCACACAAGATTAATGAAGAGGTATGAGGACATTCCTGGCTGGTGGTTCCACCTGACGCTAGTGCTGTCTTTTTTACTTTCTCTCGTACTGTGCATTGTAATGAAAGACCAAGTCCAAATGCCGTGGTGGGCGCTCATCTTTGCGTCAGGCCTTGCTTTGATTTTTACGCTTCCAGTTAGTGTCATAACTGCCACAACAAATCAGGTACTCATCTTTACTCTTTTAATAAATACCCATTTCTTCTCAGGATAATTGCATTATTAAGATACCAATTTTACATTTTTCCTGCATGCTTCTAAATTCAAATATGAAGGCAATTTAATTTCGTGCTGTTTACTCATTTGATAACAAACATCATTGCTGTTATTCCCCTTCTATTGCCAGACACCAGGGTTAAACATCATCACAGAGTACATTATGGGTCTAATTTACCCTGGTAGACCAATAGCCAACGTCTGCTTCAAAACCTATGGGTATATAAGCATGACTCAAGCTGTTTCCTTTCTCAGCGATTTCAAGCTAGGTCACTACATGAAGATTCCACCAAGATCTATGTTTGTAGTGCAGGTATCTCTTATGCTTGACTGTTTATAGGTTGACTTATCGTATTTTTCCAAATAGTATCTTGTCTTGACTCTTTCATGTATGCCTGTTCGCTGCTTCTATAAAGTGCATAGGTACTCTAATAAATGGAACACTGAACACTGCAGTGGCATGGTGGCTGCTGACTGGCATTGAGAACATATGCCAGGACGAGCTACTCCCTCCAAACAGTCCATGGACATGTCCTGGTGATCGAGTTTTCTATGATGCATCTGTCATTTGGGGTTTGATTGGACCTGCTCGAATCTTTGGTCGACTTGGAAACTACACAGCACTCAATTGGTTCTTCCTTGGAGGAGTGCTAGGACCTGTTCTCGTATGGGGGCTACACAGACTTTTCCCCAAGCAGAAATGGATTAAATTAATTAATCTTCCTGTACTTTTGGGATCAACAGCTGCAATGCCACCAGCTACAACAGTAAACTTCAATTGCTGGATTGTGGTTGCAATAACTTTCAACTACTTCATCTTTAAGTTCCACAAGGTTTGGTGGCAGAGGTACAACTATGTTCTTTCTGCTGCCTTGGATGCTGGTTTGGCTTTCATGGGAGTTCTTCTGTACTTCAGTCTGACAATGAAGGAGATCAGCCTAAACTGGTGGGGTGCTGCTGGCGAGCACTGTCCCCTTGCTACCTGCCCAACTGCCAAAGGTGTTATTGTTGATGGGTGTCCTGTTTATTAGTTCAGTTAAGTTGTTACTCCAAGCTGCTTCGTTTGAGAGTTCAAGGGAAAAAAAAGGGCGAATAAAGTTTTTCAGGTTTGGAAGTGTCGGCCATGTTTAAGAAAATCTTGGTCATGGATTGACAAACTTAGGAGGGTTCACCAATTGTACTTATGCTAAGGTGAACTCTTATTGAGCATGTTGACTTCTTAGATTTATTAGAGATTAGCAAATCAATTTTATTTTTTTTTGGTTCTTCGCTTCTATCCTCCTTGCCAGGCATTGCATAAGCTAGCTGGATAGTTGAAGATTTTGTATCAAACTGCAGCCAGGCGGACAGACGGATACATGAATCCACCTTTTACAAGTTCCTTCTAAAATCTCAATTTAGGCCAAGCAGCCCAACGACTAATTAACGGGTCCGAGGTAGACTTTGCATAGGAGAACAGTCGGGATTCCTCTCCTTCTTGGTCTTTACAGGATCAATTTGGAGAGGACGGGCCCATCCCAGAGTTCGAATTCAACTTCAGCCATTAACCTAAGCTTAGTCTGGGAAGAACATTTCCATTACCGATTTGAATATGAAAGCCAGAACTGATGTCTATTTATCCCGACAGCTTACAAAAATAAATGGACATCTCTGAACGAAACTTCCACACAAAATAAATCAATATCATCACTTTTTTTAGCATGAAAAAGCAATAACTTTGAATGCAGAGATGAGTCCAAAAACTTGAAGGCATATTCGTTAATTGGCATCATCTCCGTTTTCTTCAAATATCAAAAATCTGTATCCAGTCCATGTACTATGTTATTTCAATGCAGACGGATACTCTAATGAAATATGAAATATGAAGGTTAGTTGTATAATGCTATTTTCTTTACTGAATAAAAAGGAGTTTAAAGCATCGTTTAAGAAGAATTAGGCTTATTCAGCATAATACCAGTACACCAACTTTCTCGGAGGAAATTCTGTCAACCAGCGCTCTGTCTTTTATCTTCTTCAAGTGATCTTGATGGGGGTGGAGCAAACCTTGAAGAGAACCTGGGATATTCATCATCCTCGATATCATCATTGTCCCAGCTACCATCGTCAAAATTTTGAGCATAGCTTAAGGGGGAGTACCTAAAACGTCCTCCAGCTGGGACTTTTGGATTTCTATTGTTTCTCGTGAGAGTTGCTGTTATATTGCAACCTATAGCACTTCTCTTCTGTCCTGGAGACGTTGTGGTGTTGCTGGTTATTCTTCTTTTAGTCCATGGAAACTTCAGGTACTTGAGACGACCCCAACATGACAGCGGCCCTTCTTCTTCTATATTTCTAGGAGACAAAGTTCTCTCCATCAGTGCAGCTTTTCTTCCTTCGAAACGACGATGAAATTAATACTATTCTTTTTGAACGATTGTGGGCTCTGTTCTTTTGTGTGTCCGTGTCCTCCCCTCTCTCCACTTTTTTTTATAGGGATTTTGTGTGTGGTGGAGAAGATTTCACAAGATCATGTGAACAAGTTTCCTTTTGTTTTTAAGGGAAAAAGAGGAAGCAATAGCATAAAGAAGGGAAGGTTTGATGTTGGAGGATCAAGAAACGATCTGTCAATATGACTTGATTTCTAGTTATAAATTTCTGAGAACCTGTGCAGGAAGAAGCTATATATAGCATGGGCAAAAATTTGTAGGACGAATTAAATGAAATCTACCAGCTTATATATTGTAAGTTATAATTGGCAGTTATTCCTGACAATTTCCCTACCTACTGCTCTCTGCTTAAACTTGTGAGCCGTAATTCTCTGAAGATTTATATTTTCAACAGGGAATCGTATCATGACATGCCCTAGCCAGGGCTACTTGAAGAGTATCTAGTGCTGATCTGATCATGTCACAGTTAAGAACTTGATTCATTGAAACGAATCAAGGGATTGACTGATCATGATTATTAAAGTGATGTTTTGTATCGGGAACTGTTTTTTTAAATTTTTTTAAATTTTTTAAATATATTAATATCAAAATAAATTTTAAAAAATAAAAAGTATTATTTTACTATATTTTCAAATGAAAAAGAATTTAGACTATAACTTAGAATTTTAAGAATTTAGAGTTTGTTTGGTATGATTTATAAGAAACTAATTTTAACTTTGAATTATAATTTAAAAGTTGTTTTCATAAATAACTTATGTCAAAAATAGGTTAAAATGACTTCAATTATAGAAATATATTTTGTAAAAATGGATCAAATCAACTCTCTGAGAACAAAAATAGATAATATGAGTTGGAATCCAAAAATTAAGTTTTAATCTTAACTCAATTTTCTTATAAACTTTTGATTTAAGTCTGGTCAGAAATATCTTATGACTTTTTTGTGGTAAAAAAAATAAAGTTATACCAAACATTAAATTCTAATTTATTTTATAACAATCTTTTGGCTTCGAGTCAGAAGTTTTTTCTAATGATTTTTTTAATCGAAAGTTAAAAATGGTTGATGTTTTTCTACCTATTCCGCAAGAATGTTACGTACGATTACTTTTTGTTTTTGGAACTGTGTTTGTGCAGGCCACGAGAATGTTCGATGGAGCAGGAATATCGGAAGCTTATGTAAAGAAATATTCGGGATGCATTACTGAAATCACTTGCCCTAACAATTCTGCTCCTTTCAATTCTTGTTATTATCTTGCTTCTTTTTTTTTTTTTAATTTTTCTGGTGATTATCTTTTTATGTGGGATTCAGACGGCATATACAACTACAGCACACATCAGGCTCGTCCTCTTACCAGGGACCTGTCCTACCACCCACCATTGGTTCCTCTCTCTCCACTTTGTTTTTGTTTTTAAAAATCTCTTTTTCCCCTTTCCATCCTGCTGAAGGACCACTTTATTCCATACTTTATCATGATGGCTCTGGTTGTTCTTGAGCGTACCAGGAATGTCCAGAATCATAAGATGTGCGAGTAACCTTATGGAAAGAGTGCCAGAAGCTGTTTGAAGTCAAATGCACTGTTGCTGAATACTTGCAAACAGCAAGGCGATAAGAATGGGCAAAAATTCCCAACCATCTTCAATGGCCACGGATAGCACCAACGAAAGGCAAATATCTAATTCCCCGTTGCATAATGACTTTACCTTTGCAAACAATGTCAATGTTTCGGGAAGCGTATGGTCCAAAGATTTTTCATGCTCGAATGTTTCAAAAGGAAGTAACATTACGGTTTTACAGGAGAGGAAAAAACCACAAAATCATGTCAAAATACAAAATGATCATGCCCGCGTATAAATAAACAGATTATAAGAATTAAGCAGCAGGAGATTTGTCAGTATAACTCTATATGAAAGCTGATGGCAGCATGATCAGTTTGAACAATCATGCAAGCCCATTGTTCAACTTCAATCGTGATGCATTCATAATCACCAAAATCTCAGTTTTTTCTGGAACTTTTTTTTCCAGAGCTCATCACTCCTCTATCTCCAAACAAAAGGAGAGAGACGCATCTCACAAGTTAATACTATGAAAAACACCATCATATTAATAAAAGATTTCAAGTGCAAGCTGAAGAAGAGAGCAAGCTCGAATAAGTATTACTTGCAGCTCAAACAAGGATAGACTGAACATTCATCAGAATCATGGAGCACACCCAAGACCAAATGAACTGAGGGACAAGGGCTACACAGACTAACAAAACTGAACTTGAATTTGCTTTTTGCGAATTGCAAATTCAAGCAAGAGATGAGCTCCTGAAAATAATTAACTGAGAAAGAGCGAGGCTCATGAAATCAAGGTAACATTAGAGACCAGTAATCCAGTGCAACAGATGACACAAATTGCAAGCTACAGCCTGACTACCACCTGTTCTGCTGAGCTTTTCTTGACAACTCCTCTTGAGCACAGCTCGTTTAACAACTCCAAAGCCTCCTTAGCTAAACCTTCATTAGCTATGCCTTCAATGAGTATGGTGTATGAAACTTCAGTGGGTTTACATCCCTTAGATATCATATAAGCCAGGAAGTCAATTGCACGATCAGTCTGTTGAGCCTTGCAAAGTCCAAACATGATAGAGTTGTAGGTGAAAGCATTGGGTTTGACCCCAAATCCTTCCACATCATGAAAAAACTTGATTGCTTCTTCAACCTTTCCTTCTCTACTAAGCCCAGCAATAAGTGAGGAATAAGTGATGACATCAGGCTTCAAACCCTTTCCACGCATCTCATGCAGTAGTTCTACAGCTTGATCTGTTTTCCCCACCTTTGAGAGCCCATCAATCACAGTATTGTAGGTGATTAAAACAGGTGAGCACCCTTTACTACTCAGCTGATTAAGTAGCTCAACTGCAGCATCAACCTTCCCATCTTTACATAAAGCTGTGAGCATAGTATTATAGGTCACAATATCAGGATAACAGCCTCTAGACACCATTATCTCCAAATACTGAATTGCCCTGTCCATCTTCTTTTCTTTGCAAAAGCCATGGAGCAATGGATTGTAGCTCAAGGAATTTGGAGTGCATCCATGTGTTGGCATCTTCTCCAATATGTCAATTGCTCGACCTAGTAAACCCTTACGGCACAAGAAATTAATTAAGATATTGAAAGTAACAACACTGGGAGAACAACCTTTACGAACCATTTCAGTCAGTAGTTTCTCTGCATCCATCCACCTGCCTGTGCTACACATGCTACGCAAAATAATATTATGAGTAATGACATTAGGCTGGGATCCATATGATGGCATGCTGTTTAAGAACTTGATAGCTTCGTCCAATCTCCCTTCCTTGCACATCCCATTGATAAGAACATTATATGTAACCACATCCGGTTTGCATCCTCTGCTTCGCATCTCATCTAAGAGCTTCATGGCCTGTCCAACCCCACTTTCTGCACAAGTTGCCTCAATCAGTATAGTGTATGTAATCACATCTGGATAACACTCCTTTTCCAGCTGTCGATCAAGAACTTCCATTGCTTGCTTCAACTTCCCACTATCACACAAGGTACGCAAGATCGTATTATATGTAACAACATCTGCGGCAACACTCATCCGGTCCAAAACCCTTAAAGCATTATCAATCTCTCCCGCCTTGCAATACCCACTAATCAATACATTATAAGTTATAACATCTGGAACCGCTCCAGAATCCTCTATTATCTCCATGATCCGAGTCGCCTTCCTAGTCTTTCCAATCTTACAAAATCCTCGAATTAGGCTCGTGGAAGCAATTATATCCGGAATCTCCCCACGATAGACCATGTTTTCAAGAAACCTAAAACCCTCTTCTAATTCCCCATTTCTGACCAATTTACGAAGATGATTATTGCTCTCAAATTCCTCAATAGAACTCGAAGAAACGTGTCCATTTCCCATATGCCCGTTTAGAGGCTTGTCGAGATTTTCCAATTTACCATTGGAACGAAAAGTTTCGACTCCCGAAACGGCAAAAACCCTACTCTTCCTTAACTTTCTAAACCCCACATGGACTTTCCTGCTTGAACCATCATTACCCCTAATTCTAACTCCAGCGAAGCTACTTCTTCTAGTGGTGTATCTATTGAAGTACTGAAATGAGCGAAGCCCTTCATGGGTATGACTTGTAGGTACTATCAAATCCATAACCTGAACTACTAGTATAGAACAACCAATAAAACTCAAAAACTCATGCTACGAACAAAACAAGTTCGAGAACCCAGATGAAAATGAACTTTATACAGTGCTTTCAAAGGTTGAGGCAAATTTGGAATGAGACGATAAGGAGCTTACCGCGAGAGTTACAATGTTTTTGGTGAGAAGGTTTTGTGTCCGCCGCTTCTTGCTGCTTATCCAGTTTGTGTCTGCTTCTGGGTTCCGCATGCGAATATGTGTGTGAAAGATGGAAAATGTTTTTCGTCGGCTAATTAGGCCTGGAATTTATTTAGGTGGATTGGGATAAAAGAAAAGGGTTTCCGGATTTTCAAGGGTCCAATGAAAAAGGATGGCAGGCCTGCGGGTTACAGCCCGTCAATTTAACGTGTTTATCTTCTTCGGTTTAACGGCATTTCTCCTAGTCCATGAGGAATTGCATCTTCGGCACATGTAACCCAATGATTCGGGTCCTCAATGTTTTGGTTCGGAGAATCGGCCCTTCCATCCAAATCCGTTAACTTGAAACATCAAATTTGAATTAAAGTAGTTTGTAGGACACTTGTCAATATTTTATTGGTTAATTTTGAGGTGACAATTGATAATTGAGCGAAATGTGCTTGCATACAATAAATTCAAAGCGAGCACATGACAAATAAATATCGGTCCACGTTAATAAATTACATTACAAAGTATTAAAAAATAACATAATTTCATTAATAAGCACTTGAATTACTATTTTTGAAAGACA